>Ga0065711_1047772_pt1 | contig 12146 bp, 3 predicted proteins | sample Hoacrofraction12_FD_59098 | JGI IMG/M metagenome (GOLD analysis project Ga0065711, IMG submission 59098) | Hoatzin crop microbial communities from Cojedes, Venezuela - Epithelial fraction 12 v2 (version 2) | ecosystem: Host-associated > Birds > Digestive system > Esophagus > Crop | place... | reverse complement strand
GAATGCATGATGCGATGCTTTTTTTTTTTTTTTTTGCACTCCCCCCCAGCCCCCTTTTCTTTTCCTCCAGTGACAACAGTTTAAGTAGTAATTGTGTCTCCCACCCCAGCTCTACCTTTGAAATTACAGGTACAATTTTGGAGGCTTTTTCTAAGGAGGGAAATTTCCATCATTCTAGCTTGTAGCATCACAGAGCAGCACACCTCAAGCCCTGACACAGTTTAAAAGTCAGCTGACTGCACCATGGGGTCTGAAATCCATGAGCCAGCTTCTTTAATAAAGGAAATTCCCATGGAAGCACATCCTGTGACAAGTTCACTTTCCTAAGGCATTCCCAAATTGTATGAATTACTCCACCTTTAATTCCTTTTAAAACTACTGTATCTTCTTTCTTATACATTTCTGTGCTTGGGACCTTCAAGACATGACTAGTTTTGTTGAAAAGTTAGGGAAGTTGATAAAATAATGTGATGTTCTAGCATGTTATTTAACAGCTTCCAAGCATTTATTGAAAAATTTCTTCTCATTATATCCTTTAAATCCTGTTTGGTTTTCCTTACAAGTCTCTAAGTGACTAAAAAACATTTAGCTCAGTCACGCACTCATCCAACAACCTTTTTCTAAATTATGACAGAGTAATTCTATTTCAACTGCCACTCTTTCGAGGACCTTATTTACAACTACTTTCCACTGAGCTCCTAATAGCCATTTGCACACTTTTGACTCTTGCTTGTGACAAAGTCAACCTGTATGTTCAAAGAGACCACTCATCCACCATTTCTGGGTGACTGGCAAAAGGATCACGGCAAGCAACAAAATACCTCAGCCTAGACAAGATTTATATGTGGGGACTTAAGTAAGGAAGCCCTGAAATACGTGTTTGCACGTGTCGTGGTTTAACCTGACAGCTGGCAACTAAGCACCGGGCAGCCGCCTTCTCACCCCTCCTCTTCCCATCAGCAAGGGTGGGGAGGAGAGATGGACAAAAGGGGAAACTCAGGGGTTGACATAAAGACTGTTGAATGTGACAACAAAGGAAATACTACTACTACCAATAGTAATAATATTATTAATAATAATAATGATAATAATAAGTATGTAATCCAAACTATATACGATACAGTTTTCTTACCACCCGATGACCAATTCACAGTCAGTCCCCAAGCAGTTTTGGGGGAGCAAAACTCCCACAAAAGACCAAACTCCCAGGAAAGTTTGAACTCCTGGACAAGAGTGGATTCAAATTTAGAGAAACAAGAAGGAAAGATTCCTGCCCCTGGCAAACCCTGATTCATAAACTAAGCAAGATGCCTATGGTATGGAATATTTCCACTGGTCAGCTTGGGCTAGCTGCCTGGCTGTCCTCCCTCCCAGCTCCCACATGCCTGCTCATTAGCTGAACGTGGGAGACTGGGAAATAGTCCTTGGTTTCATAGCAATAATTAAAAACGTCAGTGTGTTATCAACATTCTTCTCGTACTAAACCCAAAACACAACAGCTACTGGAAAGAAAATTATCTCTATCCCAGCTAAACCCAGCACACCATATTTACACATTTTTGATGGCCTATACTAGAATGTGTCTATATATACAAGAATGTCTGATTACGCACATAAATCAGATATCCATACCCCGAACCGCAAGCAAGACTCCTGTATGTCCAAATGGTAGATGCACAGAGAGTACTTGCTTATAAAAGCTAAGAGCATGCAAGGTGAAAATGAAATTAAAAGGCCTGTCCCAGAAGATGTGTCTTGTGCTGATTATCCTATACGATTTCTTTAGACAGAGCAAGGCATTTTCCATTTTATCTTTATGAACATCACTTCTGATAGGAGCCATTTGTTTTATTTTGGCCTGGGATAACGGACCCATGTTGGGATTAATACTGAAAAATCAGGGTATGCACTTTTTTGTTTTTCTTTTTTAAACATTTTAATTAGAAGAGTTGCCAAGCACAAAATACAATAAAAAAGTAATTTGTGGAAAAACAGAGGAGGCATTGCTAAATTAATTTTTATGATGTAAAAACCCTAGAGACACCAGGGGCACCAATCAAGGGACATTAAACTGTTTGTTCATCAACGTTGTACAGATTTTAACACAATTTTGTCCCTTGGAGAGTTACTGAGAAGCTGATGATTTTGTGAAGTTGTCATTGCATCAAATAAAGAACATTCCTCTGTTTCAGTAGTACCCGTAGTCTGATTTCAGTTATTTCTAGCACGTGTAAAGAGCTTCCTTCAGGAACTGTTTGTTTTCCTGGCCTTCCAACAATAAAATAACATGAATTCAAAGTTTTTAAGTGAAAGGTGCAATTTTCTTCTGTTTTCGATTACAAGAGATCTTCTGGGGAGTTACTAGCAGCGGAGATTATAAGCAACTTTTAAAGTCCAGTGAAAGTGGGGTAGTTAAGGGACAGCTTGGAAATCCAACAGAACAACTGGTGACTATAACCTCCAAACACTTTCAGTGTTTGTAGGAATTTTTATGAAAGCAGAATTGAAAAAGAAAAAAAGCCCCAACCCCATAATAAGTATTACCATATGTACGAGAAAATATGATAGATGCGTTGTGTTTATGGTTTCTGAAACTCACATTTCCTCTAATTCATTTTTGGTGACTTAATGAGGGACAAGTAGTTACTGATTATTTGTCCTGTTTGAGATTTACTGAAGACGACTGTGCTGCAGCATCGTTTCTGCCAGCAGTTGGCTCCATAATCATCAAAATCTATACTAGGCTAAGCTGCAGAAATTAATATTAGTCCTTCAATTGCAGAGTGTTTCTTGCCTAGTTGCTCTTCAGCATCTATACGACAAAAGCATGCATTTTTTTCTTCATATAGAATTCAATATTTTCTACATCTCTCTTAAGGATTTAAAAAAATTCCTGCCTATTTGGCCTTTAAAAGGAGCTATGACTTTTACAGTAATGGCATATTTGCTGTGGTCCAAGATCCTTCTGTGACACTCAAAGAGATTTCAACATTTTCAAAGTGCTGCTAGCAGCCGTATCAGCCTTTCTGTTTCTTGAAACTCTAGGAGTGTGGACAGATTGGGAGATGCTTGGAAACTTGCTTGGTGAATTTTGATTCAGAAAGCTAATATTTCCAGGTTAGAAAAAGAAGGAGAAAAAAAAAAAAGAATTATCACTTTTACTGCTTCTACTGGATAATGCTAGAATTAACACTTTCAACCTGTAGTAATTATTTAGCATTTGATCAAAACACGTTTGGTGTTCTGTCTTAACGCAAATAGCAATTATACACACACACAAACTCAAACCTACTACTGCAGCATTAAAACTAAAAATGGAGTATCTGAATTAGTTGCCCTTTGCAATGTTGACTCAGCCCCACCGATAATATTTGCATTATGATACAGTCTATAATTGCATACTTGATTTTCTCCCCTAATTGGATACCACCCACATTCATTACACAGGACAGAAGTGTCATTGAGGATTGACTATTTGACATTTTCCCATATCTTTGCTATTAGCAGCATGGCCCTGGTGTTGCTTTGATTGCAAACTGTGTAAGTTCTCCTTTCAGTCGATTTATATTTTAAAAAAGCCTGTGTACCTCATTAAAACACACTATTAGATAGAGATTAAGATATCATCAAGGCTAGTCCACTACTGATGCAGGCATTTGTCTATTTTAGCAGTAATATGTCTCTGTTTTGGTCTTATTACTTCTGGTGGAGGGTATTGTATAATTTCTCCTCTCTTCTAGTTTTCAGTCAAAATATAATTATGGATAGTTTATGTCCATCCCTTTTTGTGCATTGATCTTTCACCCTAAAGAGTTTTTTTCCCTCCTAGATTTAAAGCAAATAATGTTATAAACAGCAAGAGTAGTTGCTGTCAAAATAACAAACAAGGTTAATCCCAAAATTAATCCAGAGAGCTTCACTTCTAATCTGCACTGTAATCCACTTTTGAACAATGTCTGTCATTATATCATCTGTTTATGATTTATTTACATTACATTTTATCTTACAATTCTCCTAGTAAACATACCCTTTCCAATTTTTCACTGGTTTTCATGACAGAAATATATGAATGTCAGGCCGATGCACTATGCTTAGACAAAGGATATATAGTATCTGTATGAATTTATCAGAATGATTAATCTGGTTTGACCTACACCTTAAAGCTTGTGCTGCAATGAAAGAAGTTTTCTATGTATTTCAATGTGTTTAATTGTTCCTTCAATATTTTAACTTTTTTTTAATCCCTCAGTACTACAGATGCATGTAGATACAAGGAGCATTTTTCTCTTCCCATTTTAACTGTAGGTATTATATTTACTATTTTGCAGATGTATCTGGCAGTCTGTCTCAACATAGTCCTTGCTACCGGGCTTACATCCTTCTTTTCTAATTACTTCACACTCCTGGAACAGAGGTTGCTCATTTTATCTAAGCTGAATCCCTCGTTTAGATTTGGAGGGTGGGGGAAGTCAAGGCAAAATTTTTACTTTTTTTTTTTTTTATACCACATCCAAAGAAACACCTGCTGCTATCACTGCAGCATGAAAGTAGCTCCATTTATTTCTTTATTTAGGTAGCTTAAAAGCCTTTTCTTATCTGTTTTAATATAAAAATTCTAGCCAAGCTAGACTTTGATAACTCTTATTTTATCTTTACATATATCATCAACAAACATTTTGGAGATAAGAGTTTGCTCATATCTCTACAACCTCAGGTAGATTACAACACTGGCGTAATTACAGACATTCTAGGTCCACCCAACATTAGAATGCTAAATATTAATTTAAACTTGAGATCATTTAGCCTACTAAAGTTTGCCTTTCTCAAAAGAGTGCTCTGCTATTTATTAATTTTTTCAGTTTTAATTAAGCAACTATCAATCATTGAATCCCAAGTTATTTTCTACATCCAACTCCTTTAATGCCCTCATTTCTAGATGGCAAATGACTATAAGTATACAGGCAGAAGAGCTTTCTCTAGACACTGATGACATAGCGATTATCACCATCTTTAAATTCAAGTTACTATTCATTCCTAAGAGTATTTCATATCCTGTGCTTAATACAAGAGAAACAATGCTCTTGCAGTTTAACTCCACCTACAGACAAGGAAAGGAGTGTGAGTAGCTGAGCAAATTTTCTTTGAGAGATAGAGTTTTGAAAGTTACAGATAGGTTCCTCAAAGGAGTACCACACATCTTTGTACATAGGTAACAGCAGAGACTTAGTCTATGACAACCATCTGAAGAATACAAGAGAATTGCAAAAGACCAATATAAATTGCATACAACACATACTCAAACACACCCTCATACTACAAAGGAACAAAAGACCATTTATGCAATCTTTGTGTACAACCCTGGGGTCGTAATTTAAATAACCATTTTGTTGTGATGAACTTCATTTAAACATAGAGTGGGATGTAATTTCCCCCTCAGTGATATTTCACCTCAGATGAGCCGGAGGACAAAGAGCTGGAGGTCAGGCAAGTCGTAAAGGCCACAGACAGCTGGACAGCACCAAGGTGGCAAAGCCCAGCTCAACCCACCCCTTTGGTGCCCTGCTCTGCACGCATCCACAAAACATGTGAGACGCTGTCGGTATGACAGCGAGCAGAACACACATGAAGCATACGTGCTTTCTCGGTGGAACATTTATAGATTCTGCCTCCAAGTAAATGACGTTTTATACATGTTATCAATAGCATTGCTCAAAATCATTTGTAAAAGCAGTTGACATACAGTACCTACTTTCTGCGTTTCTCTCCTCCTCAGTGAAGTTTATTTACTTGAGGGAAAGTTAACTCAATTAAAGGAAACCATTTTCTTTTCCAGCAGAACTGATGGTATCCCTAATAAAGTCCAGGAGTAAACACCACTGCTCAAACCCTCTGTGAGAAAGCCCTGTTCCTGCTGCCTCTGACTTTCCATTTTATAGCTGGTATTTCTATTATTCCATAGCTGTCATGGTCTGGCATGGCCCTGTAGAGGGAAGCAGCTCCTCAGGTATCTAGAAGGAGTCTCCAGAAGGGTTTGGAACAGGACTCTATTCTTAAACTTAATCTTTCACTCACATTTTATTTGGTGCTGAATAAGGTATCTGTGGTGATTTTTGCATTCTAAATCTCATATTATTTGATATACTGCTGTGACTCAACTGTGTCCCCTTTCAGGATACAGACACAGGCAGAACAACCTTTCAGAAAAAGACTATAGTTTGACTCTTTGGTGGGATTTTTTCCCTACCTTAAAAATCTGTGTATCCTTCAGATTCAGTGATTAATGTCATAAAATAAACGTGTGGCATATTAACTAGCTCAACAGATGATAACTTAACGGGACAAGTGGAATACTGTTTTCCCTCTACAGAAGGGAATACTGCTTCCTCTACTTAGAGCTGGTATAAGAAAACAAGTATATATGTATATGTATGCGTGGGGAAGCGGGGTAGATTTGCTGTCAGAGGACTGTATAATGCCAGAGTATATGGAAAATAATACTATTCACATGCTAGATCATGACTTGGGCCAATAGTCATTGGCAGTGTACAGATAAACAAGAACTCATACTTGAAAAAGTATGAGAAACTCCAGTGCACCAATTGTCTTCTGGCCCAGTACCTAGCAAATGAGTTTGGCTCCATTTATATGATCCTTGCTATGTTCAATAGTCCCTGTACAGGACAACAGGAGGGATCTAGAGTCGCCTTCAGGACTAATATACACAATTTCCACGTATCCTTCAATTCACAATGAGCATTTTATGCAAGGAAGTAAACAGATCACTAAGCATATGATAAACATTTGCACAATTGACTACCCTGTCAATTGTGTGCTACCCTGTCACATCCTATATTATTGTAAATCATATTCAAAGGACAGTTAAAAAGAGTTAATGATTGCTCCCATCTCAGACTTCTAACTCAAATGTGGTTATAGCTGACAAAATCAAATGTTTGCACCTGTGAACTTCACACCACTGTGTATAGTGAGACACAACAAGAACTCAAGTCACAGCTAGGGCATCTTGTTCATATACCACTGTTTCTGACAGCGAAGTTAAGAATAACTGGAGCTAATAATAATAATTAAATAAAAAATAGGAAAAAAATCCCAAATCGAAGAAGCCTAAAGGCATCCCAGTAAATTTGTACTACAAAGAGAAGAAAAACAATCAATCAGAGTTCACTTTAAGAATAAAAACTGAAGTGTTGCTCACTAAAGACTGAGTACAAAAAGATACTTTTCAGTACATTTCATAAACCCTTCCATTAAAATCCCAAGATAATTTTTCCCAATGAGTTCTAGGAAGTAGAAAAATCTCAACCATGAGTTCTGTGCTGACTCTAGGAGCAAAAGAAACTACTTAGCTTCACACGCACGCACATACATATACATATTTTCATATGCACATGTTTTATGTCATTCTTTTTCTCCACCACCTTTGCTTTTCCTGACATTTAATGAACAGTATGTCTCTGATGTCAAAACAAACATAAAATATAGCTGCGTGTAGGGAATGCAAACACTAATTAAGATGAAATTTTGGACATAAGACAAGCTTTACATTTTCATTCGGAAAGTTCTCCAATTTATAGAATATTCCCAGATGTGCTTTTGACTCTCTAAATCTCTCTCTGTCTTGAAAAACTGCAGCTTAAATTAAAAACTGCAAGAGTCATCTTCTATGAAGGAAAACTCTTTCTTGGAATTTTAGACAATATTTACCACTGGCCTGGTTCCACTGACTTTGGTGAAGCTCAGGGTGAGATGGAGCACACCATCTTGAAAGCATTAAAGTTGTGGGAAATAAATTCAGACAGAATTATTTTTTCTTTTAATTTACACTAAGGAGCAATGATCTTAATTTTGGACATCTTGAATCTAGCCCAGAAGACTTCAGAGATGAGAAATTTGAAACAATAAAAAAGTCAACATTTATTTATGGTCGGATTCCAAAACTCGGTATTGAATCTACTTCCTCCCTCCCAGTTCACTAGGACTATTTGTCAAATAAAAAATTACTTACTATGAGTACATGAGAAGCTAGTCTGTGTCACTTTACCATTAGAAAAAGAAAAAAAAAATCTGTGCAAATATTGCTAGTTACTTCTATGTAACTGGTTGCAAGCACTAGGTAAAAAGCAAACTTGACCCATCTACCCTCAATGAAACCATGGAAATGGACTTCCAAACTTTCCTCAAGACTCCAGAATAAATCCCTTCTTTTTCAGAAATGTGACAAAAGCTTTTATTTGGATTTTATTTTATTTTGGATTTATTTTATTTGGATTCCTATTGTCACAATGCTGTAGCAAATCTGAAGGTCTGCAGGTTCTATGCAAAGATCCCTTACACATTTTTAAAAAGCACCTGTGCAGGTGCTGCTGATGAAATGCCTTCGAATGGAAAACCCTTGTGGTAAGCATACTGTGCATTCCAAAGGAGAAATAATTAAAACCAGCTGCTTACCAAAAGGAAAAAAAAAAAATAAAGACAGAGCATTCTGAAGACAGTGTGTAGCCTTTGTTTTCATTTATTCACACGGACATGCCTCCTTTGATATCTCAAGATCACCATCTTAACTCTAAGGAAGTCCCAAGTCCTGAGAAAGTACAAAAAGGCCACTACACTGTTTTTTCTTCCTCTGTATGGACGAAGTGAAGCTCAAAATTTTTGCTAAGACAAAGGTAGTAATACGTCTGCATTTCTGTTTAAATTTTTGTGCTGAAATGTCAAGTAGCAAATATACTGAGATTTATTAATGCATTCTCCCGTTCACTTGCCCTTCGGATGGAAAAGTTAAAAAATCCATGGGGACAAGATAGTGCCATCAGCAAATACACTCTGAGCTCTCCACGTACGCTTCAGGACACCCAGTCAATCCAGCAATACAATTGTCTCAGCATCCCCGAGGAACCCTAATAATTTGACTTGTGCCCTATACTCTCCTTGTGAAAATGACTCAGGCAAAGCTCTGTTTTTCATCAAACCTAAAAGGAAATTTTCCAAGTCTTCAAAGAGATCTTGGTTCTGATGAGAGCAAGGCATGTGATATTAAACTGTACGTCCTAGCCAGGCTTTGGATGTGCTTGCTCTTTTACCTAATATTTTATAGCTGGAAATGGAAATCTGTTCTTCCCAATGCTATACACCATGGTATGGCAACTGCATAATATTAAGAACACTCAAACGAAAGGGACCTTTTCATCCCAGCTTATATATGTAGACTTCATCTAAGCTGGAAAACCAGAGACAAATACGCTTGTCAAATTATCCCGAGCAGTCACTGCTCCTCTTGATCAGACTAAAGCATCCATTTTTTTCTGCTTTGTCTTTGCAATTTGATCACCTTGCCTTTCATGCAAATTGTGGAAGAGTGATTCCCAATATGCTGATAATCTCATAATTTCATGGGATTTTTAAGCATCTGTAAATCACATATACTGTCTCTGAACAATGATAAAGAGCTTAGAGCAATTAAAAGACAAATCTACCGGGCATTTTCAATATTGAACATCTGACTTTGTATAATTGATAACTTGGGGAATTCTAGAAATTAATGAAGGAAATATCATTTGCAGTTAGAAAAGATTTAATGTTCACGATCCAAGACTGCCTAAGGATATAGTTTAGTTTTGGGTCAGATTCTTAGGTGCTAGATCTGAATGCTGTTGTCACAGAGACAGTGACCTAAAATAGGATAATTCTGATGAGATCAGGCCACACAGACAGCATTTTATGATCTTGAACTGAACAAACTGGTTGTAAACCCAGCTTCTTTCATAAGGCTTTGAGCACGCACAGATGGGATTTAAGATTCTCAGGCATTTAAATTCAAAAAATATTATAAACAGACTCAACTCTTAGCTTCACTATATTAAAAAAGGAAAAAGAGTTTTGATTTCTGATTCTGGTTTTAATCAATCAGCGAGCTGATGTTACTCAAATTTAGTAGAACAGTTCTTCTTCCAAGATCAGCTTTTCAGCTTGCTCTGTCCTTTTTAAAAACATACTGGAAGACCGCTGGAGAAAAAATATTTACCAATCCAAATTGACTCTTGGCAGCAATGTTTTATGCCAGCTATACAGAACAGAAATACTAACTCTGTGCTGAATAACCTACTGTTCAAAACTATTTGAATTTAATTGGGAAAATAAACCAGTAGGGAATTTTGTAACAATTGCTCTTCTACAAATTCAAAGATTAATGTCAGGCTTCAAATTATTTTTTTTCTCATTCTTCTTTGAATTAATACCAAAGGCACTGGAGAACATCTCCTACAGCTACTTCTGTAATCTTCACATAATTGAACTTCTCAAAGGAACAGTGGAAACTCTGCTCACAGACTAGAGATGTTTATAAGAGTTGATTTAGAGAGACCTACCTTCTCCCTCTTTCTGTCACTCAAAGTACTGTGGATAACTTTTGCGATACAAAGACAGTCCTTAACAGGGGGCCAAGAGTAGCCCAATCAAATTTAAGTTATTAAAAGAGCTATTTTTTCAGTCAGGTTCCTAAGTGGCTAAACTCCCCGTGTAGAGCCCCTAACCCCTCAAATCAGTGTCACTCTTCATGCTCACCACTTACCTCATGGCTGGCTTTCACTGAGAATACTGAAGAAGCACAAAGAACACAATGTACCTTGAAGTGTAGACCTGGTTACTTTGCCTTATTCCAAAGCAAGATATCATCATGTGCTGAAACGTGCTAGCCACCATTTCTGTCAGAAACAACTCAACAGCTGAAATACAAAATACATACCCCAGAGAGAAAGAGAGAGAGAGGTAATCCAGAGCTTCTTAGAAAGATTTATTAGCAAAAACTCAGTGTGTCATTAGTGTGTCTAGCTGCCTATTGCTTGGAGTTATGGCTTATGAGCCAAATGAAGGCAATTCCCGTGTTGTAGCTTTAAAATATTTTCAAATTTGGGTGTCTCAAGTCTTAGATTCTTTCTACGACAAGTACACCAACTGCCTTTTTAGTCACGAAATTGCAAGAAGGTATCTTGTAATACTGCAGGACAATTTCCTCTAGGTGTTGATCTGAGATTTTAATTCCTTGTACAGCGTATCATTATACACTCAGCCATTGGTTGATTGAAATTTGCCTCTTACAGGTATGTTCTCTGTTTCTTAATAGAATCAGTATCTTGATATTGATCTCATTTCTGTCCTGTCCTGACACAATCCAAGCTCAGAAAAAGAATTAAATCTGTATGGATTATCAACGACCTTGATGTACAGAGATCCACTTTGTATGCCTCAAAGGATGAGGTCAACGACATGAAAAAATTTAGTCAAACTACTTGTTTAATTAGTTTATTGTTTGGTAGACAGATGAAATACTGATGACATCGCTCATGTAGCTACTTCTCCCGCTTTCGCTGCTGGATAAAAAAAAGACCTACAACTTCAAGAACAGAACAGATGCCTGGAACAACGTATTTAATTACACCTAGGACATATAGATTAAAAATAAAAAAGTTATGTCTGTTACTGAACCTTAGTGGCTGAAGTTTGTTCTTTTAAAAATTCTGATCTTTCAACTATGAATTAATTTTAACTCTGTACAAAAATATCCCATCTCTAATTACAGAAAATGAATTTAAACTAAGTCTTTCTTAAAATGACAAATGGTCAATGAGACAAAATTTGTGGGAAGATATTGTATCTGTTACTCTATCACCAATAGGTCAAAAAAAATGTTGAGGTTAGCAAATCATTCTTCAGATCCTTTAATTGTGTCAGCATGTCTGGTAAAAAGCATAATTTTCCTTCGAAATTTTGTGGATCTTCTATCGCTCTCAGCTATAACAATTCAGTTAACACAGCACGGGAAATAGTTGTCAGAGAAATTAATGACTAATGATTGTAATTACTGTCTGTGTAAGGGTCAGTCAACACATTCAGAATCTCAGAATGTTTGGGGTTGGAAGGGACCTCTGTGGGTCATCCGGTCCAACCCTCCTGCCGAAGCAGGGTCGCCTACAGCAGACTGCACAGGACCTTGTTCAGGTGGGTCTTGAATATCTCCAGAGAAGGAGACTCCACAACCTCCCTTGGGCAGCCTGTTCCAGTGCTCCGTCACCCTCAGAGGGAAGAAGTTCTTCCTCATGTTCAGATGGAACTTCCTGTGCTTCAGTTTG
>Ga0065711_1008804_pt1 | contig 12147 bp, 6 predicted proteins | sample Hoacrofraction12_FD_59098 | JGI IMG/M metagenome (GOLD analysis project Ga0065711, IMG submission 59098) | Hoatzin crop microbial communities from Cojedes, Venezuela - Epithelial fraction 12 v2 (version 2) | ecosystem: Host-associated > Birds > Digestive system > Esophagus > Crop | place... | reverse complement strand
GCCCCATCCTCCTGACACCCACCCTGCAGATATTTATAAGCATTTATTAGGTCCCCTCGCAGCCTTCTCTTCTTCAGGCTGAACAAGCCCAGCTCCCTCAGCCTTTCCTCCTAGGAGAGATGCTCCAGTCCCCTCATCATCCTTGTAGCCCTCCGCTGGACTCTCTCCAGTAGCTCCTCATCCTTCTTGTACTGGGGAGCCCAGAACTGGACACAGGACTCCAGATGGGGCCTCACCAGGGCAGAGTAGAGGCGGAGGAGAACCTCCCTCGACCTGCTGGCCACACTCCTCTTAATGCACCCCAAGATCCCATTGGCCTTCTTGGCAACCAGGGCACACTGCTGGCTCATGGTCAACCTGTTGTCCACCAGCACTCCCAGGTCCCTCTCCACAGAGCTGCTCTCCAGCAGGTCCACCCCAAGCCTGTACTGGTTGTTCCCTCCCAGGTGCAGGACCCTGTACTTGCCCTTGTTGAACCTCATCAGCTTCCTCTGCGCCCAACTCTCCAGCCTGTCCAGGTCATGCTGAATGGCAGCACAGCCTTCTGGTGTATCTACCACTCCTCCCAGTTTTGTGTCGTCAGCAAACTTGCTGAGGGTACACTCTAACTCTTCATCCAGGTCATTGATAAAGAACTTGAACAAGACTGGGCCAAGTACAGACCCCTGGGGGACACCACTAGTTACCAGCCTCCAACTAGACTCAGTGCCACTGATGACAACCCTCTGAGCTCTGCAATTCAGCCAGTTCTCAATCCACCTCACTGTCCACTCATCCAGCCCACAATTCCTGAGCTTCCCTAGGAGGATGTTGTGGGAGACCGTGTCGAAAGCCTTGCTGAAGTCTAGGTAGACAACATCCATGGCTCTCCCCTCATCTACCCAGTCAGTCATGCCATCGTAGAAAGCTATCAGATTGGTCAGGCATCATTTTCCTTTGGTGAATCCATGCTGACTACTCCTGATAACCTTCTTTTCCTCCACTTGCTTCATGATGACCTCCAGGATAAGCTGGAGAAAGGATTCAAATAGGCCTAAAAATTAATAATGTGCTTTTACACAATTATTAATAATCAGTAGATTAATCCTACATAGAGTTTGGCTGTCACAAAAACATCATATTGCACCATTCCTGCAAATCTTTTTCTAGTTAAACATATATATGTTGGTTTCTTTCACCTTCTCTCATTTATCAGACTACTATTAGACTATCAAGATAGCCCTGCTGAGGTGCTCCAGTTCTTCAGCTATTCTTTTTTGCACCATCTATCTGTGACAAGAAGACTTTCTCTAGTACACACTTGCCCTTACTTTTGCAAGCACACTTTGATTCATTCAACTTTGTCCACTGCAAAGCTTTATGGGTTGATTCTGAAACATGCTGAACACATAACTGTTCTACATATAATTTTACTGTCTAATTAAATGTCTATTTATATTTAGACACAATAAAAAAAGTTAACCTCAATTCTCGCTATCTTGTTGTCCATAAATTTATAGGCAAGCATGCATTTAGGTAGGATCTGAACATACAAATCAACGTAACATAGAAAAAGAAATTTCTTCTTCTTCATTATAATTGCATTGCAGTTGCATTTGTCTTTATTTTGGGATGTTTACTCCATACAAAAACATAGGAGTGCTAAAAGCTCCTTATGTGGCTGGAGGTGGATTCTATTAACTGCTGAAGCCAGGTGAAAGACTGCCTGTGAATGGACTGTTACAGAAACATGGTGAAAGTAAAACCAGGAATGGGAGGGACACTTGAATGTTAGACCCACAGAGCATTAGGAATTCTGAGAGACTCCTCACAAATAAACAGTCCTCAAGCAGTAATTTCAATAAGCTGTTATTCGTGTCTTATTTACATCAGAGTGTTACCCAAGATGTGCAACAGCCCAGGAATGAAAGGAAGTACAGGCAGGCAAAATGAGTTAGATATTATTACAGTGATATTGTGGGAGAAAAAAAGAACCTTTCTGAAGAAATTCTTGATCTCAACTTTACTACCTTGCTTTTTTTATTAAATACTGTTGTAACTTCCACCTAGTTTCCCCTTTTTCTTCATGTGATATTTAACATGACATTATGGGCAATATTAACTCTGGTAACTAAACAAATGAAATTATGAAGGTTACTAGAAGGTCAACAACATATAACGCAAGTATGCCTGTTCTGTTCAACCATACACGCCACTACGGTATTTTCTTTGCAACAGTTGACTATGATTGCTCAGCAAAAATAATTTTGATTACAAGTAATTATTTGTACAGAGTAGGTCAGTACTAGAAAGACTTACTTCATTTTTCATTTTTAACCATTTCCCATGTGCTGGATCGACATCTACATGAGAAGTTCCTTATACCTCAACACAATTCAGGTTTGCGTAGTGAATTTCTAATGTATGGATTTTAATTTATTAATCCTCTTCACACAAATGTTATCCAATTACAAACTTTATTTTTACTCACCCATACGTCCATCTTGTGGTGGAGTTATTAATGATAATCTCATTGGACCAGTCGGTGTCTCAAGCTAAATGAATGGTAAGGCATTAATTACAGTATAGTAAGTATGTTAATAATTAAGGTATTTTAAACAATAGTGTCACATTTTTGAGGTCTATAAAGCCTGCAGATTTCTGGCGCTCTCTGCTGCCAGTTTTGTTCATAGCACTAAAATGCAAAACCTCAGAATTAAGTTACTGTTTTTAGAGATCTAGGGGGCAGGAGGGAAAGTACGTATTTTAGTTTTATTTCAAGAAGTCCCCTCTGTCACATTCAGATAAGAAAAATTTCAGACACTTACATCATCTTCTGTGCTGAGATTCCATTCTTAAGCTAGCATCTCTTCCTGGATGTTACCACTCCTATCAGAATACTAATACCGTGCAAAGTTTCTGCCTGCATTCTCATCTTAGAGATGTCATTCAAAGCTTGCAATTCCCTACTTAAATATTAGGTTCTAACATTGCTTTCAGACCATTGACTTCTATACCTAGCTTTTTCTTAACATGTGAAGATACTATATACAAGTTGATGCCCCTAAGTATAGACAGAAAAAAGATCACCTGATCAAGCAGCAAGGAAAATTGATTATGAAAGGTGAAATATAGTAAATGGCTTTATATGTGGCTTAAAAAAAACCTTTATCCATCATCAGTGAAATTAATGTTTTGAAAATCAGTGTGATGTGAAGAGTGTTAAGTGATTCACCTCTTGTAATTTAAAACATCTGCAACGACAGCATTTACATCCCACCTGATCCCCCAAAATTCCCCTTATGGTGAAGGAGGAGAAACAGAAATGACACCAGTAAGTTTCCTTTAGCATGAGAAGAATCACACATACTACTCCATGGGTTATACCTATGAATATAGGTCTATCTACGGATATAACCAGTCTATAGGCTATAAAGGAAATTCTGAAATGCTAGCACAGATCTGCACTGCAGACATCTACATGAGATCTGCTGAAGTTGGAAATCTGACATATATTTCCATTCCTTCATATATTAGAACTTAAATTTTATTGCAACTCTCAGTTTTATACATTAGCAACATTTATTTTGGAAACAGTTACAATTTTTATGGTATAAACATACCCTGATTTCAAGAATTTGCCACTTAATTTAGCATCAGAAGTTTAAAAGCCTGTACATGGCATATGGAGAATATAATTCTGGAAATCAATGTTGTAATTTATTTCCTTTTGGTTCCTTTTCAGGGAGTATCTGACTTCTGCTAAGCATCAAGCATAGTTGAAATCAGCATGTACATAAGAACTGTTTTCAAGGGGGACATATCCTATTTTTTGCGGTATTAATTGTAGGTGAAATCATAAGCATATATACGTATATATACACATATATACAAATGTATAAAAACCACTTACTTTCCTCATTGGTGAAGGTACAGAATCAATCTCCATTGACTCCATTCTTACAACAAAGGTCAAAATAAGTATGACATTGTAAGAAAAATAACACATTCATTATAATGACTAAAAATACATTGTATTCTCACATTAAATTTGACTAATAATGGAAAAACACAATGCATAAAGCATAACACATATGAGTGTTTAGGACTTGTTCCAAAAGCCACTAGCAGTAAGAAAAATCTATCAATTGATTCTAGGCTTTGGTTTAGAAATGCACAAAGTTATTTTATGATTAGCGTTGTTAGTCTTGTATTTAAGTTAGAATAAATATGCATATTTGTATATTCATTACTTGTCTCCTCAGCAAGCGCATTCTGAAATGTTATTTTTTTAAAAAAACAAATTCACAATCACAGGTATAAAAATCTTTTAGCTTGAGCAAGCTGTGTATTCAATTTATTTAAAATTTAACAAGCCTTACCAGAGTTCACTGCATCTAACTTCAGACAACCACAATGTACCTATAGGTGTCTGTACAAGTCATTTAGTTTTTCACTACAGTCAGTGGGAAGCATTCCTCACTAATTGATCAATCTATCTATCTACCTATGTATCTATCTATGTGTCTGTCTATCTATCCATCTATCTATCCAGAAAGTCTTTAGAATGAGATGAATCATGCCTTAGATTTATTTCCACTGAGTATAAAGGCAGTCTATACAAGCAGTTATTATGTACACTTGGACAGATAACATCCTCCCCAGTTCTTTCATACTTACAAGTTTGCAGAAACGAAACACAAAATCAGAAAATATACTTATTTTAAACTCACTACAAAAAAAATGGCTTTGAGTATAAAATATCAGTATGTTGTCACTGTTAAGTTTTGTAACGAAAATTAACAGATTTGTACCTACATTTCAGAAGTAGAAGGATGACTAGGATGAAGAGAACATGAAGAATAACCATTCTGGATTCTTGAAGGAACTAAAGTCATTAATAAATTCAGTATTAGAACATAGCTATATCCAGCAAGATGTATTCCATAGTTAGTGTCATAAACCAACACTTCTTACTGGAAAGTGGATTTCTACTTGTACTGGAAAATGGTAGTTGTGTAGTTTGTTCGGGAGGTTTCATACTGAAGGGGAAACATAAGAAACAACAGATATAAATTGAAAACTGGTTTGGTTAGTTAGTTTGTCTAGCTGGCGAATAAAGCATAAAATCAAAACTTTTTATCTATCAATAGTTGGTTTTAACATGACACTCTATGTCATGAAGCAAAATAACAATCTATTTGATAGACTATTCACTACTTCTCTGTATCATAAAGTCTGTGTTAGTCACTACATGCCTAACAATATCAATTTAGGATAACATTATGGCAAAGTACTTTATGGAACAACAGATGTTAAAATACAACTACTAACTACAATTGAGCCAAAAATCTTCCTGTCAATGTATACATTCCCCAAACTTAAAAAAATCTAGTTATCAACAGAAATGTTGGCATATTTATGCTATTCACCAACTACTATGTAAAACTGATACATTTACCAATAACCAAAAGTAGGAGGAATATGTCTACTGGGCATGCAAGGAGAAGCCCTAGGTCACACTCTTTTGGTAGAACTCTGAAAAATCTGAAATTGAGTAAGAACTCTGTATTTTGTATAACCAAGATGCTGTTTAATCGAGATGCAGACAAGAAAAAAGAGGCAGTGGATAAAAGTATATAAACTATGATAATCCACCACATACATAGTTTCCTTTATATTGTTTTTCTTTCAGTTATCTTATACCAAACAGCATATGAGAGCATAATGCAGTATTATGTACACATCAGAGTCAAAAGTATGCTGAACGAACACAGGCAAGGAATAAAGATCAACAAAATTTGCAATTAAATTGCTGGCTTCATGAACTGGCTTATTAAGATTTCAGCATCCTTGATCACTACATAATGCGCAGTGGATCCCCCTGCACCGGAAGCGTTCAAACCCAGGTTGGACGGGGCTTTGAGCAACCTGGTCTGGTGGAAGGTGTCCCTGCCCATGGCAGGGGGGTTGGAACTAGATGATCTATAAAGTCCCTTCCAACCCAAACCATTCTATGATTCCATGATTTTATAATGATTTAAAAATTATGATATTTTCAAACAAAAAAAATAGAATTTAAATTTAATGAACTTAAAATAGTATGGAGTGCCCTTAGGGATCAATAAGAACTTTGGCTTTAAACTGGAAATAAGTAAGATTAAAAGATTAAGGTGTACCAGTCAATGAGCAGGGGGACAACGATCAGCTACCTCTGGGTTATCTTTTTGAAGTGTTTGTGAAAAAAGACTAATTTAAGATGAGTCAAGAAGCTGATTTTACTAGAAAACAGAGATGGTGAGAATCATGTTACAAAACTCCAGTAATTTTGCAAATGGACCAGATACTAGGAAAGCTATCATAATACTTTCCAGGTTGATGCTGGTAAGCCCATTGGAAAAATCACAAACATGTTCATGTAAATGCAAATAAAAATTTTAAAACTGAATATCTATATGATAGAGATTGTTAGAAGTTCATTTTTAGAGTAACTACTGACTTTCATTTTACGATAAAAGTATATCTTCCTAACAGGCTTGATTAATGTGAAGAAAATGGATCTGATGAAAAAAAAATCACTGTTCATATATTTCTGTAAAAATGTGCTGCTTCTATTTATACAACACAATATATAAGAAATACAAACAAAGCATGACTTTTTAATTGTTTTACCAATTACATTTACTGTTGTTTGATTACAAAGACCATTTCACATTTACTTTTGTTGCATTAAACCTCTTACCATTGAATCTGATGCATCTGTTGTGTTACTTTCTTGAGAGATTCTTCCAACTTTACTGTCTGTGAGGCAATCATAGATTTAAACAAAATATGTTTGTGTGATATACAACTTCATTTTCATACAACCAGTATTCTGAAGAGCTGAAAGGCTGTTTTCTATTGGTTTTAATCTTAGATATCATTGCTATTCCAGATTTTTTGGGGCAAGGCTGTAGCTGTTGTATGGATCCATTTAACAGTCAGTCTGAGAAAGATACGCTTCTTTTTGGCAGTTACAGACTTGGTTTGATCTGATCATATTTTGTTAAGTGTGCTGGTAGTATTGGATAAATGAATACTAAGAAAACTGTTTAAAAATAATTAGCTTTTATTTTTCTTCCTCTTTTTGATATTTGACATAAAAGTTATGTTGCATCTAATACAGAATTATCTGGAAAAGATACCAATAACTGTACAAAATACCAAATACCATATTCCCATATTTCTCACTTCAGATTCAAACTTTATTCAGTTCTTTGAGTATCTATCTATTTGTAATAAACTTATGTGAAGAATATTTCCTATTACGTTGTAGACATAAGCAAAAATATCTTCATTATAGAATGTTATGAGCTTGCAAAATTGGAGAGCATTAAGGTCAAGAACATTAGGTCAGCTCCCTAGTAAAGTGGTTTTTTACAGTCTTTCATTACATGATCATACATTGTATTTTATGAAGGATGTAAAAATTTACTCAGTAACCTCGACACTGCATCTGTATTTTATCTTTAATTTCCATGGTGTGACCTTAGTCTTTCATCACTTCACACTATGCATGTTTTGATTTGAAGACAAATTATGAATTCTACTGTTAACTTTTCATGCTTCTCCTCACAATATTATTTGAATTCTTTCATAGTATTACCTGATGCATGTTTATAAAATCATTTCATTTGTGCATTTATTTATCTGCAAAACACACTAAAGACAAAAACTAATTGACATAAAAATCTCATTTTTTGTATTCTTTTTTCTTTTTCCTAATGAATGCTAGGTTTCATTAAGAAAGTGATCACTACAGATGTCAGTAATAATGTACTTTACTCTGTAAGACTGGATCATTTTAAGGCTAAAATTCCTTAAAGAGGCTGAATAACTATGGGACTTTAAATATCTTTGGGTCCTAGCAGAACACAGGGTCTAGACTTGCCAGGAACATTGACATTAACTGCCCACACCACACATCATCATCTGCACCCCAGTATCTGTACAACTCACAGGCACAGTAACAAAGAAGCTTTTATCATATTCAAGGGAGCTGTTGGTTGACAGTAACAAGGATAACATACTAGAAATAAGGAAGGGGACCACAAGGAAGATAGCCAAGGACGAGAATCCAGTTGTGGATTTCTTTATGCAGTACTCTGCCTTTCCCAAAGGCCAAGACCTGCAGAATGGAGAGTGGCAGGAAGAAGTACTTGTGGCAAAGGGTAGATTTGTGCTTCCTCGCCTCCCTGGAGATCATTGCCATTTGCCAAACCATTCATGCTGTAAATCATTCTTGCTCCATCCTTTTCCCACTCACTTTCATCTCAAAGCCAGTGGCAGGAAGACTTAGACAGAGATTATAATCCTGAGTGTGAGCATCTACTCCCACTCTCTCAGGCTGTGTGCCTCTGCCAGCTGTTCTCTAGCCTTCCCCAGCTCCTTCAGACTCCCTCCCAGTAGCCCTAAAAGAAGAACCATTGCTAACTGAAACTCACAGGAAGAAGACAAGTATATCATTGCACAGTTAAACTGTTCTTTTCCTTGCTCATCTCAGCCTCACTCCCAAACCATTTTTCAACTAAAACAGCCTCACCAGTGCTAGCCATACCTGCACATAGGGTGTTTAAGACAATCAGCCTCTTCTGGCTGTGATCCAATGCAAGCAGTTTTAAAATACTAACAAATACACAGAGTGGACAAAACAACAACAAAACCACCCAAAACGTGTGTTTTGAAATAACAACCAACTAAATCTTCAGCTGTTTCCGTACTGTCACATAAACACATTCCTTAGGTTAATCAGCGTCCTCAAATACTTTACAGCCACTGTTAAACGAACATCTCAGCAGTAAATAACTTAGAAACTTACCATCAAAAAGTATCAAAACTCTGCACAGATTCCTTGGAGATAGCATTTCTATTTATGCAAAATTCTATTAAGAGCTTTATTTCATTTTGCCTGTAGTTTCAGTTTTACCATCCGGAGTCAGTATAATGGATTAGAAGGGGGCAGAAAATCAGGATTTCTCCATGGCCTGGCTTTCAAACCAGAAGGACAGGACCTTGAAAGAACTACCAACTCCACAGTACACCAGGACTGATCCCTAAAGGCAGTCATGGAAAACAGGGGAGAATGGGCCACGGAGCACTTAAGATTCCAGGCTGTTCTATCCATGAGAGCCATAGCAGACGCTCTCCTCACACATGAAATAACCAATTGGCCAGCTATAGGAGTTTGCCTCGGTTATTTCATACATGGGGCACCTACTGATGGGTCAATTCGCCAGTATTGCCAAGTGGCTTTAAGTAATATACCTGGCTATGACCTTAGAAATGAATGAAACAGCCAACTATTTTATCAAATACTTAGAAGCAAGTGAGAAATAAAAACAAAATTTTCTTTCCGACCTACTGAGGAAGAGGCATAGTCACAAATTCAGTACCTGTTCTCCACAGAATAATTAAGTCTATTCCTCTTCCCATTGAGCTATCCCTAACTCAGGGTACTAGCCCTTGGTCTTGTTCTCCACTGCTCAAGTTTCTCGTTTAATTTGTCAGTCCTAGTCTTCTTTTCCTCTAGGCTTGTTGTCTGAGTACCACTCTTGCCCAACCTCTTCCACTTTCTCCTCCATACAGTGAATTGGTCTCTTCTCTTCCTAACCTTTGACTCTCAGTTTAATTGTGGTCACCCCACAACTAATATGTTTTATTAAATAATAGCAACCATCATTTATAAAGTCTTCAAATAATTTAAACAACAAAAAACTAGTATTTATAATGACCAAAATGAGGCAATCCTGATAAATTATTCTAAGTATTCCAATAAAAGGTGAATATATTTTCTAAAAATAAACCAAAGTAATAAGGCAAACATAAACAACAAGAAAATAACAATTAGAGTTACCTTTTGTCTCTGGTATGCTAATAAATGTTTACGATGTTTTTCTTGAAATTCTGAAATCTAAAAATAAATACAGTTATATCAAGCTTCACCTAATTACACATATGCAACTTCAGCAAAAAAGTGTTGAGGAACTACTTCACAGTATTCAAATTTTTCTATATTTTAACTTCTCTTCTTCAAATATTCTCAAACAAAACAGTCTAAGTTATTATCACTGATAGAGAAAGTCTTACAAATTTTATTTATTCTAGTATGACCTGCCCTAGGGTTGGTAGATTTATGTCACTGAATTTATGTTTTAACACTCTGTTCAATAACAAGGTAAAGACATTGGAAAGCCAGTTTAGCTGCAGTGTTTCTTATTCATTAGTGCTAAGCAAACACATAAAATTAATGGCAACATAAAAAATAATGTGTCTTACTGGCAATTATAACTTGCCTTGTAAAAATATTCTGCTAATTAAAAAGTAATTGTTAGACACACTGTCTGGTGGTGTGTAAGCACTTCTTGTGTCCAAATGAGGATCATAAACCATGACAGATTAAAAGTAAAAACATACAAAGTAGGCAGGACAAGAGCTTGAGGAACAAATTATAAAAAGCAATAACTTACTAATAAATCTTTCTTCTCACGTGTAAGAAAACAGGGAGAAAAAGTGTAGTGATAGAGACAACTGAGAAGAAACACGCTGAGAAGATGAAGTGATGATCAGACTGAAATGTTTACTTTTTATTCACTATAGAAGGACCTGAGATGCTCCCATTGGATACTCATCAAAGTATCCAAAGTGTCTTCAGAACTGATGGAAGAAACAGCCACTCAGAAAGTAACGGCTCTGAGCTGCCTCCCACCAGTCAGAAATGAGGTCTTGGGTAAAGGAGAAATCTGTAAAAATGTCAATTCGGTGCTCAGTACCAGTCAAAACAGCAAATCAGATCTTCGAAGCAGTTAAAAAGGAATATAATAGGGAACTTCATCATTACACTTTAAAAAATGTATATTACTATATCCTGAGTCTTTTTAACATCTCAGAAAGGTTATAGTACTTCTGGAAATAGCTCAGATTAATCAGAGGTATGTAAGAGTTTCAGTAAAAGAATGACCACATAGAATATGAGTATTCATGGCCAAATAAAGACAGTTGAAGAAGGGATGCATTAGCAGTCTAAAGCTAATGATTAGCACACATAGCATGCATGGGAATGGTCACTTTTTCCTCTAGAATGGGATTCAAGAGTATCAAATGAAACTAGCAGGTAGCAGGTTAAAAACTGAAAAAGGAAATCATCATCACATAGTGTATAACCTGTGGACTTCCCTCCCATAGTATGTGATATATCGGAAAACAACTTGACAATTACATGGAGGAAAATGTCTACCAAAACCTTTTGAACGCAAAGGCACCAACCGCCCCCTCAAGAAATCCCTGTGTGATAAACCTTTGAAAGCTAGAAGGCTGTTTGGAAGACATATCACTACATGCCAGCCTTGCTCTCATGTGCTTTCCTGCTATTGTGACAGGATATTAGATTAGATAAACCTTTGTGCTAATACAGCACAAGCTGCTCTTACGTCTTCTGATGTTGGTAGAAGTTCTGAACGTACTTTAATGCAGTCACATGTGACTGGTGGTATAGCTGTCTGGATTTGTTCAGTTTACAGAATAACTGCTGATCATCGTACATGCTGTTAAAAAAGTGTTTATGGAAGCACAGAGGAAGGCTTCTTGCTTACCTTCTGTCACCTATGCATCTTAGGAGGAGGAGTGCTGAGGACAGGGACTGTGCTCAGCTGTGGAGAAGTATGTGAAGCATAGAACAGAGCAAAAGTGAATCCATAATCACCTCTGAAGAAAGCAAGTAATCTTCCCTGGGTTACTTTTCTGCTGGATCAGGAAGCTCATCACAAGATCAAGCACCAGCCCAAGGGAGAGAATACAAGATGAAGGCTGCAAGTGGGTTCAGGGAGAATGTACTACTGCAGTTCAATCTTGAGTGGTGGAAACTGCCACTGAATGCTCAGTAAGAGGGGCAAGGATAAGGACAAGTCCCAAAACCAAGCTGAAGAGATGCAGAAAATGAGAAGGCAATGGGCGTTTATTTGTATTTGTTTAAGCCACACTGCTCCTAAAGTTTTGGACTGGAAACTAATCCTGAAGGAAGAGATCCTGCCTGGACTTTCCAGGCGGTAGGGAGGAAATTTACCTTGGAATCATTTATTGCATTTGTCTGAAGAAGGGCAGACCTGTTCTGATTAAAAAAAAAAAAAAAAAAAA
>Ga0065711_1047779_pt1 | contig 12148 bp, 5 predicted proteins | sample Hoacrofraction12_FD_59098 | JGI IMG/M metagenome (GOLD analysis project Ga0065711, IMG submission 59098) | Hoatzin crop microbial communities from Cojedes, Venezuela - Epithelial fraction 12 v2 (version 2) | ecosystem: Host-associated > Birds > Digestive system > Esophagus > Crop | place... | reverse complement strand
TCCCTATACTCTTCCCAGGAAGCCAGTCCCTGCTTCCACTGCCTGTGCAGTTCCCTCTTCTTCCTTAGTTTGACCAGCATCTCTTGCCTCAGCCATGCCGGTCTCTTCCCTTCTCTGCCCGACTTCTTACCCTTGGGGATCGAGAGCTCTTGCGCTCTCTGGAATACATCCTTAAAGACCTGCCATCTCTGTTCTGTTCCCCTGTCCCTGAGGACCGTTTCCCAGGAAGTCCTTCTGACTATCTCCTTGAAGAGTTGGAAATTTGCCCTTCTAAAATTTAGGGTCCTGACTATGCTCTTCGTTATTCCCATTTCCCTCAGTAGCATTAGTTCCACCAGTGCGTGGTCACTGCAGCCTAGGCTACCTCCGATCTTGACATCCCCAACGAGCTCACTCGCATTGGTGACCACCAGGTCTAGTATCGCATCCCCTCGGGTAGGGGTGCTTATTACCTGGCTTAAGAATTCCCATACTTGATGTCCTATACAAACCCAGCGCTCTTCCCCTGATCCTGAGTAAGAGTCTTCTGCAGATAAATTGTATTTGGTTCACGGAAGAGAGGACTGTTGGCCAGCTACAAGTTAATTTGTGGTGTCCCTATGGCTTTTCTAACTTATACCTTTTGGCTAGTCAGGAACAGTCAATGGAGAATGAAGACACAGAAGCACTGCCATCTTGTAGCTGTTCCCAGTAGACTTCATTCCTCCCCTGCCAAGTGGAAAAGTGATACACTATCTACCTTTTGTCACCTAATGCCACAGGGGATTTCTGCTCCAGGAGGGGAGATTTTGTCGGCAGCTTAGCTGAATCCAAGCCACTTTCCTCAGGCAGATCAGGCACTGACATCTCATTGCTCATTCTTACGGCTACTTCAGCTTTGCATACTCTCCAAATTTCTGAGTGAAAAAAAATCAAGTGTTTTTTTTTTTCTTGTAAACAGAAGATAGTATTTGTAAAATTCTATGATGCCACACGGAGAAAAGAAGAAAAAGGATTTTTTTAGACTCTTTTTCACTTATTTGAGCCAAAACGTAGAAATTCAAGACAACAAGTGGCTACAAAAGTAATAATGATTTTGTGACATGAAAACAATAGAGTCAGTTATCATCATAAACCTTGCGGTTGCCCACTGAGGTAAGTAAGAAATTACTGAAACAAAATGGTTAGTAGGCTGAAAATGAACTTACTGTACATTATTAGGTGATCCAAGCTAAATCTGGCACAGGGTATCTTGCTCCAAACCTGCCTCACATTTCTATGTGCCCTGAAACAGAGAAAAGCCTCTGAACTTTCCTTTAGAGATTCCTGACTTTCTTAACAGACTAGGAAAAGAACTGAAAAGACTGAAAAGAATTGGCTGCAGAAGGAGGAAGGCAGCAGCAGTTAACGCTGAAAGGAAAAGAAAGCCTTAAGCACAACCAAGACACTCAAGTGTCAGAGCTTGTAAAACTAATTGTATTAGCAAATAAGGTACATTGTGGAAACAGGAAATAAATGTATTTTTTGTAATCAAGTTTTCTCTCCACCACTATAAAATAATCAGCTTGATGAAATGCAAGTGGAACATTTATCTTCTTTCTTTACAAGATGTCGTGTGAACTTCTCTCTCCTGCCAATTAGTATTGATCTTCACTTCATGTTTCCTTTTTAACAATGAAGTAATATAGTCTGACACAATTTGCTGAAATAATTTTCTCATTAGACCATACCAGACCTTGCCAATACCTTAAGACAGTAGGCAGTTCATTGTTTGCAACGATATCTAGCAGTGTTGTCACATGGCTATAGCTCTTCATTTAATAAAAAGAAGTTAGTCTGCAAAATAAATATGCTTTAAAGAAGGTTTTGGAGTTCAAGCTGCTAGCAAAGCTAAGTGGCATGTGGTTAGAGGTAAACACTAGATGATAAATTGCTTTGATACAGCTGTGATATTTGGTCTGGTTTTGAACTGGGTTTTTTTTTGAGACAGAAGCGAGATGCATCTGCTTTCAGAGACAAACTAAGCCACGTTTATATTTAAGCCAATTAAAAAAAACAGTAGGCAAGCTAGCATAACAACACTCTTTCTGACCTGCATTTCCTCAGAAAATGTTTTCCTTTTGGTTGTTTCACAAGGGCTGTAATTCCAACATATTCAAAAACATGATCTCATCAATGGTTTGGTCTTCCAGGCTAAAGATCAGCGCCAGGCCTACGCACAGATGCCAATACCCTTCACATTATATAATTTCTTCCCTTCTGTTTTCAGGGATTTCATTTATACCTTGTCCTTCCTTGTATATTTGTCTGCTTGTAATTCTATCTTTTACCTGCCATCTTGTAAGCTCCTTGGGGACAGAAACCATTCTTTGTTCTGAACTGGGCAGTGCCTCCCTCAAAGGGGTCAAGGTCTAGGACTGGAAACACCAGTTGCATGGTACAAAGCCACCAGACCTTCAAGTATTATCATGCTACGGATTTTCCCAAGCACCTCAGGGCTAAAGGGAAAAAGCTTTCTGCAGGTGTCGCGAATGAGTGGTTAGATCACTTAAAGAACCAATTTCAAAGGTATTTGCAAGAAGTGACTTTAGTAGGAATTTATAAAACCATGATTCAAAGCTCATTGGCAAGGTTCAATCTATTACTTACTAAATGAATGGAATACAAAATCAAGGTGGTATTGAGGTAGAATTATTTATACAGAGATTGAAGAAAGAGGTAAGGGGTAAGGCAGATCCTCCCGTTGAGTCACAAGGTTTGGAATGGACCTCTGTGCTTCCTAAACTTTCTCAGAGAGGAGCCTAGGTGCGGCTGGATCCAGACCTAGCTTCTGACTACAATAGTCTATGCCTAAAGGACATTTCTAGCAGCAATTTAAGGTTAGTTCACAGTTAAAGAGAGAGAGAGAGAATTACAGAAATTTAGCAGCAATTAATCATTAGTTGATTTAACATTTACAAAGAGATTAAAAAGATTCGCTACAATCAGAGTAGTAGAATATGATGATCTGAATCTATTCACACACAAACACGCACACAGACAATACGCCTATATAAAGCTACCTATTAAAATTTCCCCTCAAGTTAAGTGAAATACTTCAAACTATTTTTCTCAGTGGGCGAAGGCTGACCCTCAAGGAGTAAGGGATCAGCCCAGGTTCTGCCAGGAAGAATAACTTCAAACTTCAGAGTCTGAGGGCTCTGCAAGTTATCCTATTTGGAGGTAGATGCTGGGCGCAGCCCACTGCGGTCCAGGAGAGCTCAGAGGTCCTCACTTGGTACTGCTGTTTGAAGGGTCGTGAGATGATTGATTTTAGGCATCAGTAAATTTCCATCCTGGCCACAACTAGTATGAGGTAATTCTGGTATCTTGACAGCAACCATACAATTCCAGTACTTCCCAGAATGTACAGTTCTGACATTTACCAGGCAGGTACGATCCAGGCCGCAGGAGTTCCAGGTGTGGTCAGCGAGTGCCTGGTCAGCCCAACTCACTGCGCTGCTACAGAGACAAAAGTGGCAAGTCATCCCAGCTCACTGCTCTTGCAATGAAGGCAAAAACACAATGTCAGCTGGTTCTGAGATAGCAAGGTGATCTGATATCCATTCTAAATGTAACCAATGGACAATTACAGACCATACCAAGCCACTAATAATATCACAAAAGCATGAGGAAACCTGAAAACAAAAAACCATTAGAGGAGTCTTCTGAGAAGGAAAAGCCAGGTGTATAGAAAAAAGAACTCTAAACATACTCTTCCGCAGGAATCTGTGCAAATCAAGACAGGAATCTAGCTCTAAGAGTGGGTTAGTAATTCATAAGTTAGTGGTTTCCACTTTATTTTCTTCACCAAAAGGGTTATGAAGCACTGGAACAAGCTGCCCAGGGAAGTGGTTGAGTCGCCATCCCTGGAGGTATTCAAAACGTGCAGATGTGGTGCTTAGGCACATGGTTTAGTGATGGACTTGGCAGTGTTAGGTTAATGGTTGGCCTCAATGGTCATAAAGCTCTTTTCCAACATAAATGATTTTATGATTCTATTCTTCTCCATGATAGAAGGCCATCCTCTTCTTCTAATAATACCTCTGCATTCACTAATCTATTTCCATGACAGATAAGTAGACACTCTAATCATTTCCACCCAGAATTATTCTTTTTCACTCTGAAGTTAAACTACTACTTTAAAAAGTCAGTGCTAATAAAGAAGTTAAATTAACTGCTGTTAAGTGAATTCAGGCAGCATAAGGCTCGAGAGCAGCTTTCCAGATCTATTCCCTCTTTAGGGTAGAATCATAGAATGGCAGTGTTTGGAAGGTACCTTCAAGATCACCTAGTTCCAACTCCCCTGCCATGGGCAGGGACACCTTCCACCAGACCAGGCTGCTCAAAGCCCCATCCAGCCTGGCCTTCAACACTGTTAGGGAGGGAGGAGCCACAGCTTCTCTGGGCAACCTGTGTCAGGGCCTCACCACCCTCATGGTAAATAACTTCGTCCTAATATCTAATTTAAATCTACCCTCTTTCAGTTTAAAACCATTACCCCTAGTCCTATCACTACATGGTCTTGTAAAACGTCCCTCTCCAGCTTTCTTGTAGGCCCCCTTTAAGTACTGAAAGGCCCCAATAAGGTCTCCCCCCAGCCTTCTCTTCTCCAGGCTGAATAGCCCCAGCTCTCTCAGCCTCAGGGTATTCACTTGCCTTGCATCAGTGTAGTACCAGTACCCACAGCATTGTCAAAAGTCATCAGGTTTATCTTCAATTTATTACAGCTGCAATTTTTTCATTTGGCTCCTGAAACAGTTTATAGCAAGGATTCAACAGGCAACCGCACAACTACAATGGACCTAAATGGCTGTGGTCTTAAGTGGTCTTCACTGGCAAACAAGCAAACTATCTAAGCTCAGCATCTCCATGAAAAAAAAAAAAGTCATATTCTCACACTTCCAAATACAGCAGGAGCCACTATTTGAATAGCAAAGCTTCAGACTTTCTGTTGGATCTTAAAAAAAATAAAAATCAAATATTTATGGACTAATGTAACCCAAACAACACACCCACTTACTGGCAGCTTTCCTTCAGCTACAACAAATTACACCCTTTATGGGAAGTCTCCTAATTTTGAGGTAGAAGAGCAATGAGAAACTACAGCAATGTTTTGGATTCTGTTGAATATATTAAGACTAAGTTTGCAGCAAGCTAGCTTTCAGAGATGGTCAGCTGAAAGGCATCACTGAAGAATGAAAGGAAAGGGAAAATTAGTGTAATATTATCTAACTCTGCACACGATTGTAAGCCATAAATTTTAAATGCTCCTTTCATTTCAAAGGGAATATGAACAAATAATTCAAAAATATATACAAAATCAAAGACTCAGAATCTTTTGATGAACTAAATTTGATGCAAAACCATGAAATTATCACAACCAGAATTCTTAGTGGAAATGGACACCAAAAAAGTGTCTCTGAATGCAATTTCTAGGAATACTGGCTAAGAAAGAAGAAAGAAAAGCAACCTGACAGGAGAAGCTGCCAGCAAGCAACTAACCCTACTGCAGGGTTTGTTTAAAAAGAAATTGCTTATTAAAGCTAGGTAATCTGAAATTAAATTACTTTAATTTTAATACTGTTAACAAGACTTAAAAACTTTCACTGCATTAGTTAATTGTATGTAGTCCATGTATTGCATATTCATAATTATACGTTTCTGTTGAACTTCTTAATCTACACAGCAACTATTAACACCAGCCAAGTGAAAGAAAATGTTGACATGGACCTTTGCAGTCTTATCATGCCACAATATGTAGGAAAGTGGTCATTCTGAAGACAAAAGGGTAAGGAGTCAGCTCATTTAGGAAACAAAGCGAGACATGAATAATTTAAATAGTAAATTAATGCATAAAAATCAATTTAAAGTAGTTGTATATAGTCATGGGAGGAACCCCAAAAAAGAAGCTTCAGTACAGTCAGTCAAAAGGGTATGCAGAAGTGTCACCATAGGAAGAAAAGAGAGATCAAAGACTTTTTGCATCAGGACATATGTTTCTTTGATGACAACATAAGAAATAAATTGTATTGCTCTGAAAAATACTGGGATTTGAGTAATCCTGGGTTTCACCATTAATCTCATTTTCCCATGTATGGAACAAAAATAAGCATGCTCTTGCAACTGGAAATGTCTGGGAAGAGAACACTCCAGTCAGAAATAGGAGCTGGCTTTGATCTTTTTTTTGCCTTTTTTCTTTTTTTTTTTTTTCTCTTTTCGTGGGTCCTTTTGCAAAACACATTGAAGGGTGTCTGTTATGCCTCTGTATAAATCAAAAAACTTTTGAAACTATAAATTCTTTGCAAAATATAACTCCTTGATTCTTAGCTAGTCTTAATGTCTCTCTCTTATAGACATACACTAGCTTATTTTTTAAGTGTTCAGTTTAGTTTGACAAAAAATCCTGGAATGAATAATGAAGATGTTGTTACACAAAGCCCGTATTTTCATTTAATTATTGTATGACCATTGTTTTCTAGATGGGACACAGACAGCACAGTGATAAAATGTTTTACTATTAAAAATGATGAGACATTCCCCCATTTTTTTTAACTCAGAAACTGAAACGCTGAAATCTCTTTTCACCTGGTTAGCCAGTAGCCTGAGTGAGATTCAGCTCCAGATGTAGACTATAGTTAGTCTCTTTAGACTACTCTAGATCAAATTGAGATATCTACATGCAAGTTAAAGGTTTAAAGCTCCCATTAGAGCTGATGGAGTCTAAAGGTCTTAACCTCAATAAATGTATAGGCAGTTATTTAGGAACTCATTCCTTTCCGAATGAAATATCACCAGTGCCCAGACTGAAGTCACATTTAAATGTATTTTTGTCACTCATGCCCAGTAGTTTCATTCTCCGGTGAGCGACATCTCTTTAAGATAATCTGATTTATGAAGAAATGCTCGAAGTGAGACATGCAGATGGTCAGAAACCTTCCTGGCTCAAGGGAAAGTAGGACTAAAAGAGCAGCTTCTGTAGCCTTGTTTGGCGCTGTTTGCTGGTTTTGTGAACAAAGCTATGAGCATAAGGTTTGCTGCCAGTGCTGACACCTGCTCAGCAGTTTCGGCAGCTTTCTGCGCCGCAGCAGGGAGGCTGCACCTGTGAATTGTCACTCGGCTGCTGGCTGCGGGTTTAAGAGTGGCGGTAACCTGTAGTCATTGGCTGGGGATGCTTTTGAACCACCTTAACAACCAGGATTTGTCATAAATTCAGAACTAGTCCCCAGTTAGCCACCCAGCCCCTACTATGTGGGAAGTTATTGCTGTTCTGGCCCTCCTGCTGAGTCCCAGTCACTAGCCAAAACCAGTGCCCTCGTCGGTTATGGACAGTCTGTTTCTCCAGCGCTGTGACCCACATTTGCCAGAGCAGTACTTTTCAATAAGCTGGGTAAGCATGTTCTTGAAATCCACCACATTAATCTTGTTGCCATTTTGTTACGAGCACAGCACACTAGGGTGGTTATGGAATCAATTTTGACAGAGAAGAAAGTTCAGGCTCAGAAACTCCGAAACAGCATTTCCCAAGAACATTAGGTAAGGCAGCTTTTTTCCTTACACTCCAAATCTAAAACAGAGATGTTTCATGAAACAAAACTCAAGATAAACATAATTTGATTCATACATTACATTCATGAACTCTAGATTAGCCAAATTTGAAGCCTGCAGCCTTTATAGTAATCTTTTTGCCAGGGCGCAGGCCCTTCTGTTCTTGCAGCAGACAGAACATACAAAACAATAGGGACCATGACACCTCATCTGGGTGAGGAGCAGGTCCAAGCTCTGCAGCTGGCCACAGCTATTATGCACATTACTGTAGTTCACCTACGGCTCACATGCTTACTGGTTCCAACCAACTCGGTTGGCACTGCAAATTGTGATGACTTACAGGTCCCAAAAGAAAAATGAGAATTCTAGAATAGCACGACCAATAATACACACAAAGATGATTTCATAAGGCTTTAAAAAAAAATTAAAGTGCTGTTTTTTAAACTCAGGTTGTGCAGAGGACACTCTGTAACAGAGTATTAATTTATTCACTCAATAAGACTGAGATCTGCCAAACCATGAATTAATAACAATAGCTATTCTTTTATGTCAAAGCAACCTCACCACTTTCCCTCCCCCAGGAAAGTTCATGACATTTTGTTATCTCCTCCAAGTGAATTCACTGGACTATAAGCACACAAGTTCAGTCTTGAACATTTTTGAACCCTGCATTGCCTTTCTCAGCAAAGCGACAGTGAGGTCTGCGGCATTCGTTTGTGCCTGGGTACGGGGATCTCTGGGCTGTTAGTGTGTCCCTAGTGGGAACATTTTCAGCAGCTTTATTAAGCACAGGATCAAGCAATTAAGAGCATAATAATATGACGAAAAAGCATATGACTTTGGGTGAAAGAGAAACAAGCCACGTGTTGTTAAAGGCTGCAAAATGGAGCAAGGAGATAATCAAGGAAGAATCAGGACCCTCCATCATCCAGGGCTGAATTTCAAAGACTGACATATCCAAAGGGAGAGAGAAAGAGAACTTGTGTTTATTAGCACAAGCACAGTCTTGCACAGAAGAAAAGATACTCCTCGGTCTTCTCTGAGAAATCAAGAGCAAAGGGCCAGACCCACAAAACAAGCTGGGGACAGTAAATGCCAGACTGTAACCCTAATATTCCTTTCCCTCCACGCAGACTGCCTTTGCCTGACTGTTTAAATATAGGACTTGTGGTCAGAGTACTCACTTGTTTTCCTTTGATGTCCACATAACATGAAGTGTGGGCATTGTCCTGGGAACAGAGGCTCAAAGGGTCCCAGGAGTCCTGCTTGTTCACAGATTTCTGCCACAAAGAATATGGGTTTCAGCAAAAGGAGGGATGGAGACCACCCCTACCCAAGACTGCCTACAGACTTTTTGCATAACACCCTGTCTAGAGTTGAGATCCATGGTTTGAACCCGAGACAGCAGAGGAATAAGCTCAACCAAATACCCCAGCCTCTTTCACCAACACAACACACCACATCTGCTAATAATCCCCTACAACCACATTTCCTTCACCACCACCCTAGAAATCACCTGGCATCCTCCCCACACTGCTGCATCCCAGTGACTGCCCTGAGGCTTCACTTGCTGCCTTCACAGCCTATCAAGAAACCGTCTCATGACCCAACCAGCACAACAGTCCGTGCCTCAGAAAACAGGAGAAGCTGCCTTAAAACGCAGCACTCCAACCAAGCAAAAAAAAATTTGGGCTTTTTCATAGCATATTCTAAAAGAACTGGAAGGACATGCTCTGTGCTTATCTGCTTTCCAAATACCTATTGCTTGTTCCTCATTAATGCACATTAACACAAGCTGGGGAGACAACCTGGCATTACAAAGGACACCGAGAGATTATGAGCTGCTATGGTTTGTAAAATGTAAATTTACATTTGAGTGCAGGCAGGGGACATCAGATATCTCTGTTCCCCCTGCAGGGGTTTTTGGAAATTACACAAAATCAGATCACGCAGTGGAAAATTCTTTCAGGCCTAGAGCATGAGTTAAGGAGTCAACCGAGCAACAAAGAACACAAACATGATATACTTCTGAATGACTGGATAGAGCCTGACTCACTAAGGGAGGAATTTTTTTTTAACCTAATAGGGAATTTTATTGACAATACTTTCATATTCATACACACGAAGTCAATGGCCTGGCAAGCATTTGATTTATTGTGAGTTTCATCACTGAAAGAAGAGCTATTCACTGCTCAGTTTTGGCAGATGTAGCTGAGGTTTCACCAAGGAGTGACCGCAATGTACCTTCGTGTACCTGAAAAAGCCTCAGATGGATTCCAGGGAAAACAGACTTTGTGTTTTCACCTCCAGTGTTGTTTTCCGAGCAGGAAGGTAAAAATGCGCAAAGAGCACTGTCTGCAGGACAGAGGCTTTGCTGGGTATTCCCAGTACCCGATAGTTTGAGGCAGGGCTGAGCAAATGAAATGTTGATTTGGTTACGTGAAGAGCTTTCTCCCTTGCTGCAAGTGGTTTGTTGCAAGAGGTCCTGTTTTTAACTTCCTACTTATATAAAGAAGGATAAGTCTACCCAGCAAAACAAAGGTATGATCCCAGCATGGCTGACTACATTTATTCTCAATTCTCAGACAGATAACAATCATATTTGAATCTTAGCACAAAATGATTTCGCTGTGATCTAAGCTAATATGTTTTTCTTTGCATTTGATATGGGTTGAGTGTGTATGAGTACTCCATCGTAGCTGAGCCATGGAAGCTTGATTGCATGCAGCGCTATGCAGCAGTGGCAACAAGAGCTGGGAGCAAGGGTGGCATGGCACGTCTGAGAGGTTGTGCTCAGAGGAGGGGGTTTGGCCCTTGATGCTCAGCCGATAATGAATCCCACCATATCCTCCTCAACATGCAGTGTGGTGAAGACATCAGCTGTTCTGCAGGGTAGATGTCCATGATGTCCTAAACTCGGTGAGAACAGAGCTCCCCTTCCAGGGCGGTGGGTAACACCACCTCGGGCTTTGGCTGCACTGACAGCTACTCTGCACTGGGGGACATGAATACCTACTTCGCATTTAATTCTCCTTATGTCCAAAGCCTGTGTCTCTTTTTCATTCAGTGAGAGGAAAGGCAGTGTGCTTTGGCTGCTGCTCTGAGCTCAAGTAGCATAAATGACTGGCTGATGCACATGGTGACAAATAAGCACCTTCCCCTGTCAGGAGGAAAGTCTGTGGGGAACGGCAGGTAGAGCTGAGCCTGCTTTGTTCCAGGGACCCTCTGAAAGTCCTTCCCCTCTGCTTTCCTATGAGGTTGTGTTGCTTTGAGGACACATTGCTAAGGGATGGTTTGAATCGTGACAAAGTACAAGTTGCTTTAAAATGCTGAATAATTCACACACCAGTATATGGACAGAAAGCTCCAAATTATCTCACACTCAGATGAAAGATGAACACCCTTACTATGTGAAAGTAATTGATACAAGGTTCACTCACATGGTGGACACTATGTATGAACCAGCCTGACCAGATAGATACATAGTTCCGGTTGCAAGTAACAGCATTACTACTGATTTCAAATTGTTTCAAGAGAACACATCCTTGTAATCTGAATACACACATAATCTACAGTCACACATCTATATTATACTGCTCTTTTGTGCAGAAACTCAGATATACATAACATTTAGTAAAAAACAGCTCTTGGCATTATCTGGATCGTCATATACTCTGGAAGAATTTCAAACCTTACTTCATTTAGTTTTACAGTTGCTAGGATGCACAGAGGCACTGTGGAGTCACTGCTCTCATGCTGGAACTCATCTAACCCCCCCGAGGTAAAACAAATGTCACAGGTTGCAGCCAGGTCCTCCTCCTCTGAAATACCTCCACTGTATATTCGGTGTCAGAAAACACTGCCGATCTGTGCTGGGGCATTTTGCCTTTCGTTTGATGTTGCAATGATATTTTTAGCACTCCCATTAAAAAGCGTGGGCTCAGCTCAGTTCCTGAGCCTGGAGAACACATCTTTTCTCCACCAGAACCTGATGTGACCTCTGCTATCGTTAACTAACTTCACATATCTGATTTCAAGGTCTTTACCTCATTAGAAATTTTTCAGAGCTTGAAGTGGAAAGCTTTCTGACAACTGACATAGATTGGGTATATCACAGAATCACAGAATAGTAGGGGTTGGAAGGGACCTCTGTGGGTCATCTAGTCCAACCCCCCTGCCAATGCAGGATCACCTAGAGCAGGCTGCAGAGAACCTTGTCCAGGCAGGTCTTGAATATCTCCAGAGAAGGAGACTCCACAACCTCCTGGGCAGCCTGTGCCAGTGCTCTATCACCTCAGAGTAAAGAAGTTCTTCCTCATGTTCAGATGGAGCTTTCTATGCTTCAGTTTGTGCCCATTGCTCCTTGTCCTGTCCCTGGGCACTACTGAAGAGAGTCTGGCCCCGTCCTCCTGACACCCACCCTTGAGATATTTATAAGCATTTATTAGGTCCCCTCGCAGCCTTCTCTTCTTCAGGCTGAACAAGCCCAGCTCCCTCAGCCTTTCCTCGTAGGAGAGATGCTCCAGTCCCCTCATCATCCTCGTAGCCCTCCGCTGGACTCTCCCCAGTAGCTCCTCATCTT
>Ga0065711_1047778_pt1 | contig 12148 bp, 11 predicted proteins | sample Hoacrofraction12_FD_59098 | JGI IMG/M metagenome (GOLD analysis project Ga0065711, IMG submission 59098) | Hoatzin crop microbial communities from Cojedes, Venezuela - Epithelial fraction 12 v2 (version 2) | ecosystem: Host-associated > Birds > Digestive system > Esophagus > Crop | place... | reverse complement strand
ACAGGACCTTGTCCAGGCGGGTCTTGAATATCTCCAGAGAAGGAGACTCCACAACCTCCCTGGGCAGCCTGTTCCAGTGCTCCGTCACCCTCAGAGGGAAGAAGTTCTTCCTCATGTTCAGACGGAACTCCCTCTGCTTCAGTTTGTGCCCATTGCCCCTTGTCCTGTCACTGGGCACCACTGAAAAGAGCTTGGCCCCAATCTTCTTCCTTAATCCACAATTACTCAATAAACTGTTTTAGTTGGATTTAGGTGTTAAAATCTCAAAATAATTTCTAATTTTTTTGGAAAATATTGCCCCGTCAGAAGAATTTTGAAAATCATTCAAATGACATCACCTTTAAATTTTCAAAATTTCAGCGCATCCTACCAACTCTGCAGAACTTAGGAGTACGTGTCTAACTCCAGAGATCGAGGGACGAAGTGGGTCTGAAAATCCATCTGTTTTTCCAGCTGGCACTCTCCCTCTAACATTTTTTATTTTATTATAAATTTAGATCACTGCGATTATGACAAAATGATTCCTGCTGCATGTTAGGCAAATGAGAAACAGCCTTCAAGTCAGTGGGACTAGATATGTCAATAGAATTCACCAAGTATACAGTTCATAAAAAATCAGTGTCCCAGGGAGCAATGTAAAAAGCTGAAGCAAAAATCTCTGAACACATGCAATAACTGTAGGTGGTGAAATACAATGCTTCTGAATTATGCAAACATGTCTTGAATAATCTGGGATGTAGTGGCAATAATTCAAGGCATCCAATTATTGCCACTTATTTGTAGCCCTCATCAAAATCTGGATCTATTTTCTGCTGGCAGGCCAAGCCTTTTTTCTTGCCATCAGTGCAAATATCCTCACCACTGTGCTGGGAATAGCTGTTCCCTTCGTGGCAAGCGTGCCCTCTGTTTTGTATGGGCAATGAGTTGCAAATCCCAAGAGGGTACCATCAAACCTATAGCAGGACTTCGATGAGGCCTGGACAACTGTGAGTCATTGATGATACACATTATTCTCACTCGCCCTTGCCAAGCATGACTTTTGAGTATCCTTTACTTTTTGCATCTCAATAGTTCTTGCAGGGTGGAGGCCTGTGGGGGTTTAGGCCCAAACCAGCTACTGAAACTACAAGTTTGGTAGCTTTTCGCAGATACAACTGGCTTTTTTCCACCTCTGTCAAAAGTATCAGGTACTGATGACAGCAGGATTCCTGCATGTTGGAGAAATCAGCTGGAGCACTGTGACAATTCCAACTATAAATCCCAAAGATGTTTCCCTTCCAATATCCAACACGACCAGAAAGCACAGAGGTGCACATATACTCTGACTAATTCAATTCTTCTGTTTCTCACAATTCTCCTTTGCACAGCAGTAGCAGTTAGTGGAGCAAAAAAGCTGTTATATACATATGTTCTGTATAGCTGTTATCTATATACATACATTCTTACTATGAATTCCTTGACATCACGATAAAATGACAAGGCAAACATGTAGGTTAAAATAAGTTGTTCTTTAGTATGGTTGAGTTCATTCTCACTATAGTGCACAAAAGTCTCTTCTGTAGGCATTCATATTGATGTATTTCAACAATAGCTTATTCCCTAAATTTGCCAATTACAAGGAAGAGCAATGCAGTTTCATTTAAATCCCTAAACACTTTAATACAATTCATATGATGTCTGTGAAACATCATTACAACTTGCCAGTTCGGAGCAAATCCCTCTCTTTGAACACCTTGTTGTGGTGAGAGCTGCCTGCCAAGAAATCTCTCAACAGACGGATTGAAGCTCTGAAGGATGTCTTTCTAGACTTAGAGATGTCTTTGACACCACTTTCACAGTAAGACTTGTAAATCCTTCTGTAATTTTGGGGACGGATAAGAGATGTGTCTGCAAACGCACCTGATCAAAATGTAAGCCATTCCAGGGGTATTTCCTAATCTCCCTCCATATTTCTCAAAAGATAGTGTATTTCGCTAATGCCTTCTTTAAGGCAGAAGCCTTAAAGGGTCAGCCACGTTGCCCTAAAGCATGCAACGCAGCAAAGAAATATCTGCATAAACAAAAGGTTATATCAGGCGTTGCACAGATACATGTGAAACCAAATTAACAGTCAGGCTTTTGTAATGACCGGTTTTCTTTATCTATCATGTAGCAGCAAACCTTAGCCCTTTTGTGTCCTGTAGGCTCACAGGGTTGTTTTCTTTTTTTCAATGGGTATTTTGACTGTAGGGTAGAGACTTCATAGACCCATGGTGCAAATTTAATCATTAGAATTTTTTTTTAAACCTTTGAGCACTTCAGCCAAATGTCTCTGCGGAAGATAAGATTGCAGGAGTACAACAATAATTGCTCATGCAACAGAAGTTTTTTCCTGAACTCTTAAGTGACCCAGGACCGGTTCTGGACAAACCTTAAATGGCTTATCTAAACAATGAGATCCCCCTCGGGCCTGCAAAATTGAGCCCGCAATCTTGAGAATCATGCATTTCACAATATTCCTAGTGCTTCCTACTCCAAGACTGATGCACTGCAACACGGGCCTTCTTTGTAACGCAAGCTATTTATTTCTACATAAGATTCTGGCTGCAAATGAGAGGACAATGCACATAAAACTGGAAAAAAAAAAAACCTTTGGAAGGATGTGATATTTCAAGAAATTTATTTTAAACTGTTTTTTCACTAACTAAGTTGGTGGGACAACACAACGATATGTGCTTTCCTTAAAATACGTTGCTTTGTCAAAACTGAAATGTTTGGTTAAATTGCATCACTTTTGATAGCGTTTGTTAGAAAGGCTTCTAAAGTCCAGAGTACAATGTTTTTTCCAATCAGAATTAGAGAGATAATAAAAATGGTATATATGATGAAAAAGTGCACATTCTGACTCAATTCATATCTTTTTCACAAAATGTTGAACGAGTTTTGTTTAAATTCAGGTGTTAAATGTAGAAAAAATAACCATATAAACATGAAGGGAGGGGAAGGAGGAAGAACTCTTGCCTTGTAATCCATTCTGCCTATAACACCTAATTATTATTTTGCATTTATTTTGCCAAGAAGGAATTGAAAAAATGTCAGAAATCTGGTAATGGAAATAAGCCATTGTGCAAGCCAATTAAAAACACTGGCTTTCCACTGTGAAAGCAGTTGAAATAACTAAGTGAATCTCCACTTAACAAGCCTCATTGTAAGCATTCCTCGTAGTCATAATAGAGAGGGATGTGAAAGGTGAAATGATAAAATTTTCAGTGTTTTAGTTCATTGATTTTTTTTCCAATCATAAATATAATTATTCTTTGTTCACTTGAGATTAATCAAATAAAACAATAAAGAAACTGGTGCACTGGAGTTTCTCTTGTTCCTTCCACTACACTTAAAAAACTTCCTTGTACTGCCATTATTCTGAAAGTGGAAGTTTTGTAACACCTTTATTTGTCTGAGGAAGATGTCACCACATGAAACACTACAGAGGTGAAGAGAGAGAAACTTTGATTCCACAGACTTGGTATATATTATGCCAGTTTTACCTCATTCAGTTCTGTTTTTAATGTGTCAAAATATTAAAGACATCACAAAAAGAGTCAATTCAGTATTTCTCTGAATTACTTCTTCTCTGTTCAAGTGATAGATTCTAAGAAAATCGTGAGCAAACTTTGAGTAGCGTCAAGCAACTGAGTGTTTGTGGCCTACAACCACCATAACAGTGTGTAATTTTTGCTGATGTAAAAGTAAACCAATTTCTTGTATCCGAGTACAAAATCACAGTTTATAAAGGAAAAGCACCTGAATAAGATGTTATATTTGATCAGCTTGAGACTAATTTTATGCAACTTGCTGATACATAAGAAATTCCTGAGCACCGAGAAAATAATTTTTTCTGGTATTTCTGAGTGGAATTCTATTTTTGCTCCTTGTTTTTTCTTGTAAAATTGAAATACTTTTATACGTAGAACCACTGAAACTGTATAAAATACTTAAGGCCACAAAGACGTAAAGACTTAAGTCATGGTGCAATTTGGCACCCAGTAGGTGATCCCATTGATTCAATATGACTATGCAAAAATGCATAAACTTAGTCATGTGTTTAAACCTTTCCAGACTGGTGTCTGAGAGACAGTGCTTCAACAAAAGAAGGAATCTTCCTGTACAAAAGCATATAAACATCAACTTAATATAAATATCATATGTCTGGCACAAAAATGCAAAACATTGCCAAGAGATTCTATTTTCTCATCTTCCAGAAAGTAAAGCCCATATGGATTTCTGACCGCCTCAGAAATGACTTCTATTCACATGAGTTCTGTCAACTACCAAAACCTATATTCCATGATGTCTAGTAGAGGTTATTCACAAGTGAAGTGCAAAAAAAGTCCCAGAGGTTCAAGCAAGCGAAGAGTTTGTAAGTTTTGTCTGAATGCTTGTTATCCAGAAATGTGCTTAAAACTCTGGTGAGAGCAAAATAGTTTTTCTTTTGAGTTTTCTAATACTTGCTCAGTTTTCAGATAACCTCAAAATATTTAATCTTCCTACCAGTGGTAAGTTATATAGATAAGGCTCGATACAGGGAGAAAAGGAGACCCATGCGAATTTTTTTTAAGATTATGCTATTTGTTGCCAAAAAATAAAGACAATTCTAATTTTAACCAAATATTCAATTCTAGAGGCTGGTTCACCCATTCCTAACTCAGATGAAAAATAATGGTATTCCTTCCACAGACATTAAAAACTGATGGAGTGAATAACAACAATTACAATAGTAGTGACACTAAAGGTTCGTCACAAAAAAAAGATTCTGAACTACAATATTTCTCTGAACAGTATTTTTGTCTTGATATATCTAGCTTATAACTGATATTCTTACCTAAGATTGTCAATTCTTGCTATTAGTGACTAAAAATTATACACCTACATTAACTGTGAAAGTTTTATATTTATCATTCATTTGGAATAAAACGGCATTTGCTTTCTGTCTTTTTACACATTATGCTTTAGAAGTCTTATATTACTTTACCTCTAACAAAAGTTACTATCATTTTCAAATACTTGTCTGTTCTTAAATGACTATATTTATGAATCCATTAAAAATCTTGAATAAATATCACCGTACAATGCTCGTCAAAACTAAATTATTCAAGGTTTTGAACATTGTTTCAAAGAGCTTGATCTGCATAGACTTCTTGTTGTGGGGAGGCATTCAGTCAAAACGTAGGTAATGTTCATGTGTCAGCAATATAACTGTTGCAAAACACTTGTTTATACTTTAACATAAAAACTGTTAAATCAAATGCTTCAACTATGTCAAAAAACTGTATCTACAGATAGTGAGGAAAATATCCCAATTTGTCTTTCATAACATCAAATTTCTACTTCACTAATTCTTCTTTTTCCATCTCATTTTCTATTCTGCATGCTAGTTCAGCTCACTGAAAAATCATGGTATGAAACACATGGAGGCAAATACAAAACAACAGTGTTCCACTAAATTAATTTGCCTTACCTCAGGATTTAGCTCACCAGCTCTAACAGACACTCTCCTGGCCAAAAGTGTCTCTATAGTGATACAGGCACTTAAGGTCAAAACTCAATGAGACCTTGAGATTTGAGATCACTTAATACTTTACAGGAGCAATGAACAAAGTACAAAATAAGTGAGAAAAAGACATCAGGGTCCCACCACCCTCCTTTTAAAGAAATGGCAAGTATTTGGCATCTATACAGGTATGCAATAGTCCCAACAGAAAGACACTATATTTCTGCTGTAGGAACCCAGAGTCCCTAAAGGGTGATGAATTACTAAAAATCATAGTGTAAAATAGTAAAGATAAGTATAATTACCTTGATCTGCCATTAGATTTAAAGTCTTATTTTATATCACGAAGTTGTAATTCTAACAGGCAGTAAGTATGATTGTTGCATTTCACGGACCCCTAGTACATCAAAGTCAGACAGTGCTGTGAAGTTGATAGTGAATTTATATCCCAAAGGATAAGAACAAGAAAAGCATGCTGGAAAAACAGAGAATCTTCCACTCCTTGTCACAAGTCATTATTTTCTGTGTGGATGTGGTTGATTCAATGCATGAAAAATAAAGTATTAATTAATAAAGATGGAATTTCAGTACTTTCTGAAACTTTTGCCTCCTTACGTTTTTCTCCAATCAGGCAAGAATACTGTAATTAAAACCATGTATGATTATTATGTCTTTATAGCTTATTCAGATAGCAAAGAGAGAAAATTCATCTTTACATAACAGATACAAATATTCACACAAGGATAGTTATCCTACCTGAAATTGTTTAACAGTTCTTTGAACTGACTGTCATGCCAATCCTCGGATCCTATGCTGAGATGTAAATGCTATAAAGCATACCTACCTCAAAAAAAAGTACAACAAAACCAGAAAAAAATAATCACAATATTTTCTTGCCCCATGCCATAGAAATGTATAGACCTGAATAACACGCAGACCTAACACACAGGCTTCATATCAGATTCAGTGTGATTTCTGGGGACTAATTAAGGTTTTGGAAACTGAGTTTAAGTGCTCTCCTAGATCATATCTCTTGTGTTCTGCATTTCCGAGGGCTGGACTTCTGAGGAGGAAAATGAAGTCCCACTGGACATTTGAAAAATTTTAACAATTGTCAAATGAGAAAAGCAGAGGACATTTGAGATGCGGCTGATTGTATTTCTATTTTATTTATTAATGAATTTTCAGTACAACCACTTATATTAAAGTTAATGCCAGTAACATTTTCTTTCCTTGTTATGACAAAAATCAGGGATAAAAAGTCAATGAGTTTAAATTACTTGTTTGATTGTCCATCTGTCCACTACATGTGAACTCTAGCCACAGTTTTCAAATTTTGAAACATATGCATCAGTTTCATGACTTCATAGAAATATTTTTTAAAAGTTGGAAGAAACTGCATTTTCTGGGTCATTGATTCCTGTTGTCCCTAATCACAAGCAATCACAATTTGTAATCCCCTAAAATGTTCATTCTAGCTCAATCATGAAAGCAGTTATATTTGTTTCCTCCACTGTTCCTGTGGGAGAGTTGTCACAAGACCTCCTTGCCCTGATGTTTAAGAACATTTTCCTCATTTCCCATCCTAAATTTATCCATATATTAATTTTACTTGTTCCAACATTGACCTTCAGATGAAATACCACATTGGGTTTGTGGATGTAGATTATATTCCCTCTCATCGTATCACTTCAGATCACAGAGACATTTTCTCCCTGAATGATATGTCATTCTTCATCACACCAGTAATGCCAGTTTTGTGACATGAGTAATTTTTACAAGGAAACTTCTACCCACTGTGTTCAGGTCAATAACTGAAATATTTAACATGATTAATCCCAAATTAGTCCTTCAAGAGCTCAGCCAAAGTCCCCTTCCAGCACGATTCTTTGAAATCTGCTCTTCATCAATTCAGAACACCATGTACTGATTTTGTATTATTTCTCTTTTTCTTTCGCTTAATTAATTATAAATTACTTATTAAAATCAATTTTCTGCAGGTTTACACGAGAAATGACTGATTAAATTGGCAAAGATGACTATTACTGTAAAATACATTCCCTTCAAATCACCTTTCCAGAAACATATAGGAAGAATATACCAAGAAACAAAGACTTTTCAGGGGTTCTATTCGGCTACTACCAGAAGCAGAAGTGTTAGAAACCTTAAAAGTGACCATCCTCCTGCAAGACTTCCAGCCCAACTCTGCAGGCTCCAGAGGATCAGATAAACATCTGAACTTTCAGCCATTTGTCCATAGCTTACCCAAATTGCAAGTCTTTTGGGGTTACCCATCATTATGAATTTCCTTATTTTTATGTTTGTCAGACCCTTTTAACCCCAAATTTTCAGAGTTTCATTGAATTTAATTGCTCTGCTCCCCAAAAATCCACAGGTTGTGTGATTAAATTCCACTTAACTCTGAAATGTTTGAGTTCACTATTATTTAATGTATAACCTTGTCTAAAAAATGTCATTAACGTGTACAGCTCATACAATTGTGGAAACTCTAGTATCCCCTTAAGGTGAAGCTGCTCTGAACTTGCTATGTGTATGTGTATGTCATTTATTTCCTTGTTTATGAGTGCTTATTTAAAAAAATAAAACAAAACAAAAACTTCAGTGTGTTAAAGCAGATCATTAGAAAGTAGAAGTTCCATCAAATATAAAAGTATGCCAAATTATTTGATTTTTCTTAACATAATGTGCTCTTTAAAGACACAAAATTAAAAATTGTCTGTAACTGTACACTTTTTAATGTGTTGAATTGCTTTACTGTCCTTAGAGACTCCTAACCATGCTTCTACCAGTTATGTCATAGTTCTGCGTATTTTTCATGTTCTAAAAAAATTTTTGTTCACTTTTCCAATTTAAAGCCATCTGTGTCTATACATATTCATAGAATAGATAAATTAGGCACCCATTAAAATATTTTTGCATCTGACTGTCTGAAATCAAGAACATAAAATCCTAATAAAGGGTCTAACTTTCTTCATTTTTGGTAATCAGTTTCCATCATCTCTCTTAACATTAAAGAACAAGTAAAGCATAAATTTTTGTAACACAGACTATTGTTTGATATTCAAACATTACATGTGTCTTTCAAGCTGAGAGATGACATGGTCACTCTGCTGGCCTCTTTCATGGACTATTCAGAAATGAGAGAGAGCAATTCAGAGCTGCTCCACTAATATTTTAGTTTCATATTTATGGCACTATAACATGTTGTAAGGAGTCATCTATTTCTATTTTCTTTTTCTTTGTCTTAAACTAGAAGTATATGTGCAGGCAGGGGTGGCATGTAACAGTTTATAATGTCTCAATGATCGACAACGGTATAAATTTCTCACAACTAATCTAAACTTCTTTTAGATATCTGTTAGTATGTTCGATTTATTCAGCCTTAAGGAGAATTAACAAGAGTGGTGATTTGTCAAAAGAAAGGTATGACAGTACTGACAAACAATGAACAGAAGATCATTGTGGTCACAATTCTTCCAAAACTGGCACTTTTCCTGAGCTTTGTGTGCTAGGATTAGTGCCTTCAAAATCAGTGTAATTAATAAATGTGATGCCTCACAATGTGTGTGTTTGAGTATGGATATACTTTGTTGGAGGCTTGTGTCAACCAAATGGAAACATTCTTAAAATCTCATGTTTCTGCAGAAATAACTTCAGAAGCTGAAAACAGATTAAGTATTGAGGAAATAAATAAGTCTGAAACGCTTTTCCAGTAATATTTGAAGTTCTGCTTGTAAATGCAGAATTCAATGTAAAAAAAGAGATTAGTTAAAAAAAATCTCATAAATGTATTTTCTTAAAAAATAATTACAGAAAGTTCTATAAAGTCTGGCTTTTGGATACATGGAGAAATTCAGATGTTGAACAAATGTTAAAATTGTTTTGTCTAGACCTTCTGAGGTCAGGATACCGAGATTCCTAAATGGCTCTGAAAGTTTCTTTGGTCTTTTTGCAAGTGACATTCCTGCTCATGTGATTCAGTATTTACAATGGAAGAAATTTGCCATTAAGGTTCATCACTGCCACTATCCCCCCCAAAAAAGAGAAACAAAAAGTCCCAAACTGAAACAAAAGGCATTTTTGTACTCAGTGTCTCAATAGTAGTCACCATAATGTTATTTCAGAATAAATCACATCCTATCAAGTGGGTGTTATGTGTTCGAAAAAAAGCAATAAATTTAATAGTCATTCTAGCTCTGAGCCCACAATAATTTCAGTATGACAGTGACAATATTATACTTTTCCTTGATGAGAACTATGTTTTACTTTCACATTAAAGTTTAGTTCCCTTTTCTACTTGCAGCAAAAAACAGAAAATTATTTTGACATTGAAGTGTAACATGTATCTTAATTTGACGGCAAAACAACATTGGTCTGACAGTGCAATGTGGTATTTGTCCTAATATGACTATTTTTCATTTTTTAATATGTTTGCCAAATCGTTGTTACTAGTAGCAAACTAAAAACACAAAATAGCCCTTAGCTTTTCATTTTGTTTGAATTCTCCAAACTCCATTAAAAGATAATATTGACATCCTTAACACATTACAACAAAACTTTGTGTCATGGCAACAAAAATCAGCTCGTTTGTTTTGTGTTTGAAATTTGCTATGGTCATTTCTACTATGGTATCTAGTTAAGTTTTTGGCTCTCTTGTGTTGAATACCCTTTCTAGGTCTCAGCCATCTTGCTGGAGTTAACCACAATCTCTGTACTGATGTTAGCAAGGCATAAAAATTAGATTGGTTCTAAACGGATGTTTAAATTGGATAATGTGCAAAATCTCTGTCTGTGTGAGACAGCAGAATGATAAATGAGCATGCTTTAGAGTGGGAAGTCTTCCAGGTTATATACCTCCTCATATCCCCCTGAAGACTGAGAGCACATCATAGACAATACTGTAGTTGCAGGTGTCAATAGTCACCAATTTTCAGCAAAAAGGTTAATGAAATAAACATTCAGAAGGAAAGACACAATATAAATAATTCTGACATAGTTAAAGGATTAACCAATCTGTTCAGAATTGAATTTGAAAAGAAGGAAAAGAATTTTCTAAGGCACTTGTATAGAGGGGAATTGAAATGGTGTGATTGGTTCATCAATTTATTTTATTGTTAAAACTTTCACCAAAGTACAGTTTATATGAATGTAAATGTCATTAAGATTTTGATCCCTCAAGGCATTATCTACTTCTGTTACAGTGATGGAAATTTTTGAACTGAAATAAATAGGAGCCACTTTTTCTTTGCTGGGGGTGGTAGAAGGGCAGTGTGAGGAAGAAAAAGACTGTTGCTGTACTTGAAGTATTTGTAGTAGTCGTGTAATATGCTGCAGTTGTGGTTGTACGGAGCTCATTATCAATTCCGAGAAATGAACAAAAGAACCTTTAAGATAATGTGTAGCTGCAGTGTAGAAAGCACAGGGCTAGCTCCCAATGCCTTTACTCATGTTGAGTCATACTTAAGCACTCCAAGAGGAACCCCACTGATTTCAGTGGGATTGTTTCTGCTGAGGGGCTGCTGGGATTGAAACACATCGGAATCTGCTCGTAGTGTGTAAAAGGTCTATATCATAGAGCTTCCATAATCTGTGTATAAACACACTGTAAATAGTTTATACACGCTAAGGTAAAATGACCATAGTGCAGTATGCAGGTCCAGCTTGCAGTACTTGTTGTCTTGGTGAAGAGTGGTGGGATTGTCTTGCACCAAACGCTGGGAGTTGAAAGAAAGGTCAAAAATAGTTATAAAATAAAGTTCTACCATATGGTATGGTATTGTTTTCATGTGCTGTGAAGTATGGACAGGAGTGAGTTCCAGAGCAAACCTGAACCTTCTAAAACTAAGTTGAATCCAAATCATGTCAATTATTAAAAGCTGAGCCAATTGTTATAAATTTAATTTTATTCTCTTTTTGGGTATCTAGCTCACATTTTTCAGACATTAATTGTAGCAAACTGTAAAGAGAAGGTTCTTCTCACATTATTGGTTCAAATAAAATTTTAGAAAGTATCTAGTCCTAAATGCAAAAAGCCCCTAGTGGGCCATACTGTATGTACTCAAAACACTAACTTACACTTCTCTAAATGAGATTCACGCTTTGCATCATGAAAAACAATAAGGGAATCAGGCCCAGCCAGCATGGGTTCATGAAAAGCAGGTCCTGCTTGACCAACCTGATCTCCTTCTATGACCAGGTGACTCGCCTAGTGGATGAGGAAAAGCCTGTGGATGTCATCTACTTGGACATCAGTAAGGCCTTTGACACTTCCCCACAGCACCCTCCTGGAGAAACTAGCTGCCCGTGGTTTTGATGGGCTTACTCTTTGCTGGATAAAGAATTGGCTGGGTGGCCGAGACTAAGAGTGGTGGCAAACAGAATTAAATCCAGTTGGCAGCAGCTCACGAGTGGTGTCCCCCAGGGCTCAGTTTTAGGTCCGGTCTTGTTTAACATCTTTATCAATGATCTAGATAAGGGGATTGAGTGATCCCTCAGGAAGTTTGCAGATGACACCAAGTTGGGCAGGAGTGTCGATCTGCTTGAGGGTAGGAAGGCTTTGCAGAGGGATCTGGACAGGCTGGATCGATGGGCCAAGGC
>Ga0065711_1047777_pt1 | contig 12148 bp, 18 predicted proteins | sample Hoacrofraction12_FD_59098 | JGI IMG/M metagenome (GOLD analysis project Ga0065711, IMG submission 59098) | Hoatzin crop microbial communities from Cojedes, Venezuela - Epithelial fraction 12 v2 (version 2) | ecosystem: Host-associated > Birds > Digestive system > Esophagus > Crop | place... | reverse complement strand
GCCTGCGCCTGCTGCGCGAGGCCCGCGACTTCCAGGCCGCCCGCCTTGACCGCCACGACCGCGGGCCCTGCGCCCGCATGCGCCCCCGGCCCTCCACCGGCCTCGCCGAGATCCTCGTCCTCGTCGGTGGCTGCGACCGCGACTGCGATGAGCTCGTCACTGTTGACTGCTACAACCCGCGCACCGGGCACTGGCGCTACCTGGCCGAGTTCCCCGAGCACCTGGGCGGGGGCTACAGCGTCGCCGCACTGGGCAACGACATCTACGTCACCGGTAAGGGGTGCGGGGTGCGGGCGCGCCAGTGCTGAGGTTTCCCGTGAGGCCACGTGGGCGCGAGCAGTGAGAGTCGGCGTTTCAGGGGGTCCCAGGGAATCTGGAGCTGCTGGGGCTGCGAGCGGCCGCAGCCCGAAGGCAGGCGTAGGGGCTCCTGGGGCCGGTGCTGCATTTAGCAGCTGGCCCCAAGCCAGGAAGCATTTCGTCGTGACTAATGCTCCTGGGCACGCGGGCAGAAGTCACAGGTCTTGCACGGGTGGAACTTTCTGGCGGCTCGCTCAGGGGGACAGGAGGGACTTGAGAGGGTTTTGCATTTCTGGCTGTGAGGGCGGCGGCTGGGCGCAGCGCCCCGTGAATCAGCAGCCGAGCGTGTCCCCGAGGCCAGGACGCGTCAGCAAGCCCCAGGCTCCTCGGCCAGGCAGCGCCTTCCCCAGCACGCACCCTGCCTCCCGCTGTCGTTCCTCTGCCCAGGTGACGCGGACGTGTCCCCTGTGAGCTGCGTCCCCGTAGCGCGAGCGGCCGCCCTGAGGCAACCGTAGCAAACCAAGGCCCCAGAAACCGGGCGCTGCAGAACAGCGTGTGCAGGGCGCGCTGGCAGGGGGTTGAAGCGCAGGTCAGATGCAGGTGAACGGAAAACTGTTTGCTCTCTGGTCAGGGGCGGAAACAAGGCTCTGCTCTGAGGGCAGGGTTGTGAAAAAGCTGGGCTTCCAGACAGCTTGGTTGTCTGGACGCTCTTACGTCCCGGGGCAGCTTTCCGGAGCAGTCCCAGCAGGTCGGGGGTGCCGACGCTGCCGGGAGCCCTGTGCGTCGGCGAGGCGGCCGCTGCTGCTGGGGCTCCGCGGTGGCTCTGCGTAGTGTCAGGAGGGCTGGAAGGCTCCGCGCTGCCAGTGGGAACGCTGCCTTGGCAGCCGGGCACCGGTGAGTCTTGCTGCGTCACAGCAGCTTCTGGACAGCGATGGAGCAGGGCAGGCGGAACGGGGAAGAAAAGGGTTGTTTGGAAGGATGGAGGTGGTCAAACCTGGGAGACTCGTTCTCAGTCGTGGCTGAGCACAGACTGGGAAGGACGTGGGAGAAATCCTTCCTGGCTTGCTGGGAAAGAAACAGTGCGAAACTTCCATTAAAGTCCTCCCTGTGCACGCTGCTGTGCCCCCCAGCACCGAAACAGAGTGCTCGGCCCTGGGAAGCAGAAAGTGCCCGCGGGTGTTTCGAAGGTGTAGCTGGAAGACGTAACGCAGACCCCGGTCCCGAGCCAAGCGCTGTCCTCCATTGCCCCGCGGAGCTCTGAGCTCTGCAGACCCGCTCTGAAACGGGGCGTGCTGTGCCGCAGGGGGATCGGACGGCTCGAGGCTGTACGACTGCGTCTGGAGGTACAACTCCAGCGTCAACGAGTGGACGGAGGTGTCCCCCATGCTGAAAGCCAGAGAGTACCACAGCTCCACGGTGCTGGACGGGCTGCTGTACGTGATCGCCTCCGACAGCACGGAGCGCTACGACCACTCGCTGGACAGCTGGGAGGCCCTGCAGCCCATGCTCTACCCCATGGACAACTGCTCCACCACCGCCTGCCGGGGCAAGCTCTTCGCCATAGGCTCCCTGGCAGGCAAGGAGTCCATGGTCATGCAGTGCTACGACCCCGACAGCGACCTGTGGTCCCTGGTGAACTGTGGCCACCTGCCTCCCTGGTCCTTCGCCCCGAAGACCGTCACCCTCAACGGCCTCATGTACTTCGTCAGGTGAGCAGCAGGAGCACGTCCAGCGTTCCCCGGGAGGGCGTGCGGATTTTCGGGTGGTTGTAGGAGAGCGCCGCGCTGGGAGGGCGCAGCGGTGCTGCCGCTGCGGGGGGGGCTGCGAACCGCCACGCTGCTGTGCTTCGCTTCTGTCACAGCGAAGCCGCTGAAGAGCTACGCTCCAAATTGTGCTAAGCTGTCTGAATCTCAGCCGGCGGGCTGGGCAGCTGCCAGGCAAAAGTCTGGCTGAAGCCAGCAGCGCTGCTTGGAAATAGATGTCTTGGTTTGGCTTCTGGTTCAGCCCCCCGGGTTGCTATAAATAAGCCAGTAAGCTCCAAGAAGACGTTAAACTGTAGCGCAGGAGAGGACACCCTCCGTCTCAGCAGAGATAAGGGGACTGAAGATGGAGTGATTGGTCGCTATTTTTAAGCACCTTTCCAAATTGGGACTTAATTACCCATCCGAAGCTGTCCTGGTGGCGCAGGCACTTCAGTTATCCACTCAATTAAAAATAAACTGAAAGGCGTGCTGGGACTGCAGCATTTCGTCTTGTTGTGTTGACTCTGAGCAAACATAGACTTCTCTGACAGCCTCCAGACACTTCTTTTTTCCATCTCCTCTTGGCTCTGCATGGAGTAGCAGCTTCTGCCCCGGACCTTTTAGTTGGTTCATGTGAGTTCAGCCCCGCGTCTGGGTCGCTGGCAGTTGTTTGCGGGTGGCAGTCTGAGTCAGCGGGTTTCCAGTAAACACTGGCGGGGTGCTCTGGCCGTTAGGCTCCTTGACACAAGCCGATCCTACGGGTTCTCCTTTTTCTTACCCTTTTTAAAATGCTGATGATCGACGCTTCAGTATTTCTGATGACTTACGCAGGAGTTAATGAGGAGATTACTGGGGTCAGGTTTTTATCCCCTCATTTCACGTGCTGCACGTGGGCTGCTGCTCTGTGTAAAGCTGTGAGATCATCTTTGGAGGACAGCGGAGTAGGTTACGAATAAAAGTCGGTTAGTGTCAAATAGCTCAGAGTAACGCTTCTGACTGACGGTCCCCTCCATGGGGCGAGTTTTATCGCTGTCGACAGGGCACAGCAGCGGGGCCGAGGTGGGTCTGCGGCTGCGTCCTGCTTGGAGCTCGCCCTGAGCCGGGGCAGCAGGTCCTGGTTGGCCCTGCCCTCCCAGTCCGTCGGGGTCTCCGCTTCGCCTGCTGCCGGTCACGGCAGCACGGTGGGCAGCAGCCGTTCTTCCAGGGACAGACGGCTCGGCAGCAGCATGTCAGTCCCAAGTGCGGTGTCCCGAGGCAGGTACCGGCTCTTGGTCTGGAGCAGTTCTGAGGAGGAGAGGTGGGTCTTGGTGCAGCTCCGTGGGGCGCGGAGCGCTCGCTGGTGTGTGCCCATGTTGGAGATGTTTCGTTCAGGTGAATCTCAGTTCAGTGCTAGGTACATCACTAAACTAACTCAAACTAAAGAAACTGTTTTAGAGTGTGTATCGTATGGGTACCGTAGGAGTGCCTGTCCAGAGCCTGACCAGAAAGGCCCACGGCACGCCCCGGGCTTAGCAGACAGGTTTCTAGATGTTGTGGTTTGCTAAAGAGACACTGCTGCTGTAGGTGGGAGTTCTCGTTTATTTTCACCCCCTCCCCTGCTCAGATTCATGTCAGCAATCGACAGCAGCACTTTGTCACCCGCACAATGCGTGGCGGTGTGCAATGTCGCGATAGATACAAAGACAAGGCCAGGCTGGACGGCGCGTGGAGCAGCCCAGTCCGGTGGAAGGTGTCCCTGCCCACGGCGGGCGGTGGAGAGGGATGAGGTTTACGGTCCCTTCCAGCCGTTCTGTGGTGATGATAAAATGCTCCTTGCAGCCCTTTCAATCCCTCTGCAACAGGACTGTCTTGGAGTGACTGGCAGCGCTCCTCCGGCTGCCCTGGCCTTGTCCCCTCCGCATTCCTGTGTCAGCGCGATGTCCCTCATCTGTCGCTGTCACCCTCCTTCGGGCAGGTGGGAGACGCCGTGGGGGTGTGTTTAGAACGCAGAGGAGTAATTTTGTGTTATCTCCCACAGAGATGACTCGGCCGAAGTGGATGTTTACAATCCGGCGAAGAATGAGTGGGATAAAATCCCGGCCATGCTTCAGGTAGGACGCGTACTGACCTGCTGGATGCCTTCCAGCGTTAATGTTTGGCTTCGTTCACCTCTGGAAAACCAGGGGCTCTTTAGATCCTGACCCCTTGCACATGAAGTGTGTTTAAGCGTATCACAGTCGCCTGGAAGAAAAAAGTCCTGGTCTGTGATTGCGCAGCCGTGCGTTCAGCCCAGCGCGCACGAGCTGAGCAAAGCGAGAGGACTCCGTCTCCTCCCGGTGTCTGGGCAGCGCTGGCTCGGAGCCGCAGCGGAGCCGGCGGGCGCTGAGCCCCGTCCGAGCGCGCGGTTGCAGGACAGCACCCGACACCTTCGCCGTCTGCCCGATGGGGCAGAGCCCTCCGTGCTCAGTGCTGTGTGCGTTGATTTCCCACTGCAGGTTCACGTGGGGGGGAGCGTGGCCGTGCTCGGCGGGAAGCTCTATGTCTCCGGGGGCTATGATAACACGTTTGAACTCTCGGATGTCCTGGAAGCCTACGACCCCGAGACGCGAACGTGGAGCGTGGTGGGCCGACTGCCCGAGCCCATCTTCTGGCATGGCAGCGTCAGCATATTCCGGCAGTTCATGCCGGAAACAACGCAGGAGGACGACGGCATCGCGCTGGACAACACCATCAACCTGAGCAGGCAGCACCAGAACCTCCACAACCAGAACCTTAACGAGCTTCGTTAGCAGGGGAAGGCGCTGTGCCCCTGGCTCGACGCGTGTTCGTTATCCAGAACCAGTGTTGCTTTGAGAGAAGGCAGAGGCAAACTGGTGCTTGGAAACAAAAACGTACTGATCGTAGAGGGAGTTACTGTGAGCGTGCGAGGAGCTGTTGTGGAACCGCGGCCGGCAGACAGCGAGGCCTCCGCTGCGGCGTCCCTCGGCCCCTCTCTGCCCGCAGAGACCCAGGAGGTGAACCCTGAGGAAAGGCGTTGCGTCGAGCGGCACCGCAGCATCGCAGCTCACCGCGTGTGTTGAGACACCTTTCACTGGGCGCTCCTTCACCCCGTAACGCTTCCCTTGCCACCAGACTCCGTTCTTCAGTTTCTTTTTAGGGAGGAACCTGTTTGGTAGGACGGTGGTCTGGTCCCCACCTCCTGTGCACGTCTTCCTCTGCGTGGTGAGAGGGGGAAAGGCCTTCCCAGAGCGCCGGAGGCCTGTTAGGGGCGAGAGGCCAACACGAGGACACGGCCCTTCCTGCCCTGCCGCCACGGCCCTCGGTTCCTGTTCATGCCTGCAGCAGCAGCAGATGTCCCATAGCAGGGATCTCACTGAGGCTGGGTTATGAAGCTTTGCCTTTCCCTTTGTCTGAACCTCAGTTCCTCCTGTATTTTGGTGGGGTTTTTAAGTTGCAGCATTTAAACTTTTGCAGGTATTTGTTTTCCATCCCTTCCTAGAAAAGCACTTTTTCCTTCTAAGAAGAAACAACCTTATTTATCTTTCAGTCACATCCTCACAGCTGGATTGGTTTCGTTTCCGATCGCCCCTGCTGCGCCCTCCTTCAGGGGAAGGGGAGAAGCGACTGCCCCTCGCTCCGGCCCCAGGAGCCACTGCCGGGGCTGGCGGCCGAGCCCCCGGCGAGGAGCCGCTCTCCCTCCCCGCGGCGGTGGGGCTGCCTGGCAGCAGGGCTGAACTGGGCAGCAAAACCTGCTCCTCGCTCGCCGCGGGTTCTCCTGTGCTGGGCTCTCGGCCGGGCAGACAGGCCCCGTGCAGTGAGGGCGAGTTTTTATTTCCACTGTTTTAAAGGAGCTGAGCTGGTGCTGCACTAGTTCAGAAAACCCCCAGCCCGTGGGGAAAGGTGAGCGCAGCTTCCTCCGGGGGTTCGCTGCTGCCTGGCAGAGCTGCTGCTCCGTGCGTCGCCTCACGCGAAGGAACCCGCCGCACCTGGGCAGGGGCCCTCGGGATCCGGCACTGAGGTGTTTGGGTGAAGGTGTAGGAGTTAGCCAGAGTGGTGTGGATTGAAAGCGTAGTTATTTTAGGAGTTTTTTCTTTTTGTCTGGGGTTTGCTGGTTTTTTTGGCCTCTGTAAGATTTGCCTTTATGCTCGCCCAAGTGACCTAGCTAGCTTGGGCTGTATTTCCTCTGTCTACCTTAGCTGAAGAGAAGCTGCGTGCAGTTCACTCGTGGAATGTTTCTTGAACAAGCAAACAGGTAAAACTGCAGCATGGCTCGGCCGAAAACGAGCGCCGCACCTTCAGGAAAGCTGTGAAGCGTGTACACAACGGCTGGAGCACTGGCCGGATGCGTTCACTTTTTCCGTCTTACATTTTTAACCAATAGGAAAAAAAATTTGAACTTAATTCAGAGGTGGGAAGCCCATGCACTTGGATCGCACGCCTGCTGGCGCGCCCGTGGATGGAGACATGTCGCAGCCCCATCTCCACCTCAGCGTCTTCGCAGCTTCCAGAGGAGCCGCTCTGCCCCTCACGCTGTGCCGTGCCGAGCTCCTCAGCTGCGGCGCCTGGGGAAGCGCTCCCGAACTGGGCCGTCCTCCCGCTCCGAAGCTTTGACAGTGCCTTGAAACCCCGCATGCCGGCACGGGGCTGTGGCGGGGCCTCGCGTCCCAAACCCTCCCCGGCACTGCTGCAGCGGGGGCACCTGCAGGGCCCCGCGGTCCGGGGCAGCTCTTGGGCGCTGGAGGCAACCGGCGAGGCGAGGCAGCGCGTCCCCGGGGCGTGACGGCGCGCGCCGCGCAGCTGAGCTCGCGCTGCAGGCCGAGGTATTTATGCTGGACTATAAATAGCGTGCACACGCCACCTCACGCTGCAGCGCTCGCTGCTGGACCTGCCCCCCCCGATTCCCAACCAGCTGAGCAGTTACGGATCCGTATTTAATTTTTGTAAAATTCATTGTGTCCGAACCCTTGATAACAGTTCAAATACCATCCTTTGAAACAAAGGCATTTTACATTCGCAGATAATGTATTTTTATTCTCATAGTTTGTTTTTGAATTTACTTGCAGCAGTCAAGTTAAATAAAACAAGTTACATAAACCTCTCTGTCGTCCTTGAGGGGAAGATGACCAGAGTAAGTTTTCACCGCGACGTTTCTCACTCCAGGCCTGAGGTGCGTTTAAACCAGAGACTTTCTGCCTTCGTGGTGAGTGGAAGGGGGAAGGGGGAGAGCGCAGCTGCGACTTCGGGGCACACGGGCACAGTCGGTGACCTTCCCCACCCTGGGAGTACTCGGGAAAGGGTTCTCAGTGTCACAGCAACCCCGGAGCGCGTTACTGCAGACAAATACACATCCCCACAGCGAAAAAAGGGAGCTCGGAGCATTGTCCGGCTCCTCCAGACAATGTGTTTCAAGTTAAGTAGCAGCTAAATTATCTCAACGGTGAGAAATGTGGGAAAGAAACAGTCGGAAGCAGCCGAAGCTCGACAAAACAAAGTAGAAACAAGGCACAAATTTAACAGAGGAGCTGATCCTTTCGGCGAGCGTTCAAGGAAAGGGGCAGAGCCGCACTCCCTTGGGGAAGGTAAGCTTCATCGCGAGCTTTCAGATGCCACGGCAGAACTGCCGGCGCTAGGCGAGCGCCAGCCGTCCCTCCGGCGCAAGGAGAGCTCCTTAAAAAGCCGCTCACACCGTTACACGCATGGAGTCGTCAGGCACGTCCCACCTCACACAGCACACATACATTTATTTAAGTACCCACTCCGCGTAGCTTCGCGTCCATTTCTTTCTTTGAGACCCGACTCTAACTTCATTATCCCTTCATTTCCCAGCAGCCCTGGGTGGGAATTGGCGGGGAAGGGGGGGAAGGGGCGGCTGCACAACTCAAAAGACCAAGCGTGGCAGAGGGTTGCTCCAGCCTAGAGCTTTATTGGGTTGTGGCAGGAAGGATGCGCAAGGCGATCGCGTTATGTTTCACAGTCTTCGGGAATCGTCGTGGTTATAATTAGCGATTGCTCAATCACATCCGCCGTAGAGAAGTTCTCGTTTGAGCAGAGTCTTTGCACGGGGAGCTCCTCGGGCAGGGAGCTGCGGGACAGGGACTCCACGATCACCTCAGCCGAGCCCACCTCCAGCTCCGGGGGCGGCTGCAGTGCCACCACCACGGCCTTCTCGTCCTCGATGATGAGGTTCCGCAGCTTCCGCTGCCGGGGGTTGTAGTTCTCCACCCGGTCGTGGATCTCCATGTGGCGCCTGAGGTGAGCCTGCGGGAGGAAGAGCCGCGTGTGGGGGCCGGCTCCGCGGCACAGCGCGCCCTGCTCGCGGGCTCCCCGGCGCCGGGGAATGCCTCACCTGCCGCGTGAACTTGTAGCCGCACTCGGTGCACTCGAACTTCCTCACGCCCTTGTGCCGGCGGACGTGGACGCGCAGCTGCTCCACCGCTGCGAAGGGAAGCGAGAGCCCGTTGGCAGCAGCACCGCACCACGGAGAGGGGGCCGTGTCTGGAGCCCGCCGACAGCTCGGCGCCCCGGCCGGTACCTTTGAACGTCTTCCCGCAGATCTGGCAGAAGTGCGGCCGCCCCTCCTGGTGCCGGCTGGCGATGTGCCGCAGCAGGGGCCCCTTCTCCGTGAAGCGCTGCTCGCAGAACTCGCAGCTGAAGGGACGCTCCCCGGTGTGCGTCCGGTTGTGCTTGTCCAAGCTTGCTGCCGTCCGCAGGGGGAGAGGGGGGGAGCCGGGGGTCAGCGCTGCCCCGGCACAAGCCAGGCCGCAGCAAAGGCCGTGCCCGCACGGTGCGGCTGGGCCGCGCCAGGCTGGCTAGGAGGGCTTAGAAGTGGTACAAGCAGCAGCCTGCCGGTCCAGGCTAACCGTTATGGGGGAAAAGTCATCAATTTCTTCCTCTTTTGTGCCGTGAGGGTAACGGAGATACCAGGACCCTTCCTCGGCAGGAGCACGCGCTCACGAGAGCGTGGCTTTGCTCCCGGGGAAGCGGGCAGACGGCGGGTTTGGCAGCACGGCTGCGCTCTGCAGCTCCGGGATGCCAGCGCACGGTGCCCGGAGGGACCAGCCCTGCCGCGCGCCCGGGGATACCTTGCGTCCTGAAGGTCTTGCCGCAGAGGTGGCACTGGAAGGGCTTCTCGCCGGTGTGCGTGCGCAGGTGCATGTTGAGGTTGGCTTTCTGCGTGAAGGCGTGGTGGCAGAACTCGCAAACGTAGGGCCGCTCGTTCCTGCAGGCAGGGGAAATGCTACCGTCACCTGCCTCGGCCAGCGTCAGCCCCTCGGGTTCGCTGCTGCTCCTCGCCCAGCGCTCCCGTAATGACACCCTGCTGCAACCCGCGGCCAGCGAAAGCGTTTTGGAGGCCCTCAGGTGCCGTTCTGCAGCCGCGGGCTCCCCAGCTGCAGCCTCCCGCCCCTCGGGCGCTACAACCAGCCCAGCAAACAGAAGGCTAAGGACGAGTGAGCGAGCTGGCACACGCCTGCCACCTCGAGAACACAGGTGAGCCAGGCTGTCACCGCCTGTATTCCTACAGCCACACGCTCAGAGGAAGCGCCGACAGCCTGCACTCCCCTTGGTAGAGAGAAAGGCAGAATGCCGGCTGGCCCCTCAGCAGACACGCCGGGGAAGGGGGTGCTTGCTGCCCTCCAGCCAGCACCTCTGCCCAGCACCACCCAGCCAGGCCCTCGGGGGAGGAAGCGCAGCCAGGAGAGCCCAGGTGGACACCAGCCACGTCGTACCTGTGCTTGGCCTTGATGTGCATCTGCAGGCCGTTGCGACTCGAGGCCCTATGCCCGCACTCCTCGCAGACAAACAGCTTCTCCCCCCGGTGCTTGAAGGCCTCGTGCAGGCGCAGCTCTGTCCGAGACAGAAAGCACTTGGAGCAGGTCGAGCACTGCAAGGGCACAAGAAAGCGCGGCGTTGGGCAGCTCGCCCGGCGCAGGCCACAGCGTGCACCCGCAGCAGAGCTGCTCGCCGCCCCCAACCCGTCCCTACGCCAGCCGCTGCTGCTTCAGGGCCCTCCCTGCAGCCAGCTGCCGCAGCACCCCCAGCTCCAGGACGCCTAATGGGTGAGGCAGCCTGGCGAAAGCGAAACGCTGCCCAGCGCTTGGGTTTATCGGCCAAAAGACTCTGTTTCCAGCGGCTCTGTAGCTCCTCACCTCGCTAAACAGAGCCAGACAGGGCAACGGGCACCACCCTCTAGGCCAGACCCAAATGCAGGGCCATTCCCCCCAAAAGCCCCCGGCCGCCTGCCCGCTCCCCTCACCGCGTGGGGCTTCGGCGCGCCATGCAGCTTTATCATGTGGCTCTGCAGGTCCTTCTTCTGCATGAACTGCTGGGCGCAGGAGGAGCACTGGAAGACAGGAGAGGAGGGTCAGCTCCCCGCCGCCCCTGCACAGCGACGTCGGCGTGAGGAGACGTCCCAACAGGCAGGGAAACGCCGCTCTGCCATGGAACACGAGTCCCCAGTAAGGCCACAGACAGCGCCTGGCTTTGGTGCCTCCTGGAGCACGTTCCTGCTCAGAGCCAGGGAACGGCCCTCGGCGGGCTGCCACAGACCGGGGAAGAGGGCCGGTGCGCAGCATCCCCGACGGCTGGGCCAGGCTGCCCCGCAGCAGAAAGGCTCTCCCCGCTCGCGGGAAGGTCGGGCAGTGCTGACCTTGTACGGCATCTCCCCCGTGTGCGACACCATGTGCAGCCGCAGCTCCATTCGCCTCTTGAACGCCTCCTTGCAGACCGAACACGCGAAAACCTGCAAGAGACCGGGGAGGCATCAGCTTCCGCAGAACCAAGAGCCCGAGGCGAAGCCCACGGCTCGAACCAGCGCGTGGAACTCGGGCGCCGGGACCTGGCTATGTTTAACCCGCAGCCCACAGTGATCTGCATCTTTTACAGTGCAGAGAGTATCCTTGTGTGCTTGAAAAAAAGCAGAGAAAATGAGAGTTGTCTGGTAAATCAGACAAAAGCTGCGGCCATCCTCACCCACGGCGGGGCTCAGGGAGGACCCGGCTGCGGTACGCGTCCCACGCAGAGGTGATGAGGGGTTTTTGGTTCAGTAGCTGCGTGTGACGTAGCCTGGCTGGGAAAAGGCTCTAATCCCTCTCCCGCAGAACAGCACCCGCTTCCCAGAGCGCCGGTGGCAGCGTCCCGGGCGTACCTGCTCAGACCGGTTCATGCAGTTTCTGGCTTCGTGTTCCAGGAGATTCTCCTTTCTGAAGTAACATTTGCCACATTTGGAACACTCGAATGGCTTTTCTCCAGTGTGTTTCCTAGGGGGAACACAAAGGGGGAGCATCTGTCGCTGCCGGCCCGGCAGCGGGGAGGCACAGACAGGCCCGGTGAGGCCCCTGGGAAGGACCAGGCAGCGTTTACCGCCCCCCCCGCCGCTCCAACGTCCACAGCTGCCCAAAAGCCGCCTCTCCTGCCAGCGCTGCTGATCCCGCCGGAGCGCAGTCACGCCGTGGGTGCCCACCGCGCTCCCTCCGTTTCGCAGGGCCCCTCGCAGACGAGCCAAGCTGGGGCTCGCGCCCTGCCTGCAGGCACCCACGGTGCTCTCGGTCACCGGCCCCGAGCCTCCCGTGCTCCTCTCAACCCAGAGAAACCCCCCAGCATGTGCAGACTCTGAAAGCCCAGGAGCACGATTCGCTGGCAGCCGCCGCAGCCCCTGGAGGATCCCCTCGCTGCCTCCTCTCCGAGCTGGGCCGGCTTTCAGCCCTGCCAGCGGGAGCCCAGGGCGGTCGCTGCAGGTTTGAGTCGAAGCCCAGGATGGTCACCGCAGGCTTCAGAGACGCGACACCCCCCCAGCTCAGAGCACCCCAGCACGGGGGGCAGAGGGGACCCCCGTTTCCGTCCCGGGGACCGCTGAGACCGGCAGGCTGCGAGCGGGGCCACGTGTGGGGAGGGCAGGGCCTCGCGGGCGGCGCGGTCGCGAGCGGAAGGAGGAGTCGGAGCGGTTACCTGTTGTGCACCTTCAGGTAGTATTTGCTGAGGAAGGTTTTATGGCACGTGGGGCACTCGACCGGCCCCGCTGTACCCTTCCTGCTCCCCGCCGCCCCCGCGCTGCCGGCCGCCTTCCCCGGGGCCGGGGGGCTCTTTTTGCTCCTCAGGTCCTTCTTCTCGGAGAGGGACTCGGCGCCGCCGCC
>Ga0065711_1012782_pt1 | contig 12148 bp, 7 predicted proteins | sample Hoacrofraction12_FD_59098 | JGI IMG/M metagenome (GOLD analysis project Ga0065711, IMG submission 59098) | Hoatzin crop microbial communities from Cojedes, Venezuela - Epithelial fraction 12 v2 (version 2) | ecosystem: Host-associated > Birds > Digestive system > Esophagus > Crop | place... | reverse complement strand
TTTTTTTTTTTTTTTTTTTTTTTTTTTTTTTTTTTGCTTGGAAGGTTTCTTAAACCGGGTTCCCTCTTCTGAACAGCAGTAGCTTTTGAAATAGGGCTTGTCTTTACTTATCCAAGCAGTGAAGTGTCTGCTAACTGAAGTGAAACTTCTGAGTTTTAGTATCCTTGAAAAAAAAGTTGGTTGTCTGCAGTAATTGTGTTACTCCAAAAGGTGTTATATAAAGGAAATCCATGCCCTCTTCTTGATTCTTTCTTTACATTTTGAAAAAAATAGGTTAGCTTAGCTGCTGACCCCACTCAAGCTTTGTGAAATGCTCTCAGACTATGAAAAGATGCAGTTAGCGATGTAATCCAGTCTCATGTGCAGGATATATGTATGCCAAAAGTGGGTATTTTTGGCAGGAAATCTAGAAATTGTGTTTTCTTCGTGGACTTTGTGCCGATAATGTTGTCTGGTTTGTGTTATGAAGATGTTCGCAAAATTGTATGAGGCACCATGCATTTTCTATATTATCCAGTCTCTTACAAAGAAGAATATATTAAGCAACTGTCTGTCTTCGCTTTCATAGCGATACCACACCCCACCTCGATCACGATCGTGTTCTGAATCTGATGATGATGAGAGCAGTGAGACCCCTCCTCACTGGAAGGAGGAAATGCAGAGATTACGAACATACAGACCACCCAGTGGAGAAAAGTGGAGTAAAGGCGATAAGTAAGAGCCTTAATACATATTTTAAATATCTTTAGTTTTTTACACAAGCTTTAACAGATTGTGTAGGTGTACCATGTTATTCATGTTTGAATAAAAAATGTAGATATTTTTTTGGTTAACACATTCCATTTAAATTTTGAAAATTAGAAGTGGAAAACTTTCTTAAAACCTTCATAGTTTGCTAACGTGACACCAGATGAACACACGCTGAGAAGTGCCAGAAGATCAGAAGGGTTGTTTCTGATTGTAGTGTCTCGGATACTTATTTAAAGAGTAGTTAATTGACCTGTCCAGTTTCCTCTTTCTTTCCGTACAGCTAGTCACATCAGATTCCCTTTATACTCAAACTTGGTTAGATGGTTTCTTTGGATACCAAGTAAGACAACTGAATCTACCAATCCTATACTTGTTTTATTTATATGTTCTTTCTGCAATTCCAGGCTCTGTGATGGAAGCCGGCTCTTCAAAATCCCTAATGTTCAGCTTGTATCAAATTCCTAAATATGAGCTTGTATGAAATTATGGTAGATAAACCCCAAAAGGAAAAGTGAAGAATATTATGTATAATCTTTATTGACTGATTGCAAGTGTTTGTGATAGTTCTTTTTATATACTGAATGCATTCAGTTTATTGCTGTATTGCAGTGTAGCAGCTAAATGAATACTAAATAAGATGATGGTTTAAGAATCCTGTAGTGGTAGAGGTCAAAGTCCTGTGGACTAGGATAGTTAGAACTTATGTAAAGAGACTTAGTGTTTTACAATATGCAAAATTTTCTGATGTTGGCTCGTTCGTTTCTTATAGAGAAGTAGCTTTGTTGATAGTGGTGTAATTCCACGTCTTAAAACGCATGTAACAAAGTCAGTCAAAGCACAATTGTTTCGTAGGAAAGCAAGGGGGAGGGTTTTAAGATATTTATACTTAATTGCATTGGAGTTGGGAAAAATACTTTGTTTATCTGACATTTTTAAAGACTTTCTGCTTAGTGTGGGGCTTGCTTGTTTGTTTTTAAGGTTGAGTGACCCATGTACAAGCAGATGGGATGAAAGAAGTGTGTCTCGGAGATCAAGGTCTTGGTCACATAACGGTTATTCTGATTTAAGTACTGTGAGATATTCCAGCCATCACAAAAAGCACAGAAAAGAGAAAAAGAAGGTGAAACATAAAAAGAAATCTAAAAAGCAGAAGCATTTCAAGAAGCACAAGCAGACAAAAAAGAAGAGAACATCAGCCTCATCAGATGTAGAATCCTCTCATTCCTTCCTCAGGAGGGCAAAATCATCTTGTGATCGTGAGAGGAAATCTCGTTCTTCTTCGTTGTCTTCTAGACATTCATCCAGAAGAGACTGGTCTAAATCTGATAAGGAAGACCAGAGCTCATCAACTTTATCAAGCAGAGGGACTCGGTCGTATTACAGGTCCCGATCCAAATCCAGATCTAGGTCTAGATCGAGATCTTATTCCCGAAGAAGTTCTAGATCAAGATCAGCCTCTAAATCATCACGTTCTCGAAGTAGGTCAAGGTCAAGCTCTAACCCTAGGCAGCAAAAGACAGTTCCCAATTCTCCACGAAATACTTCAACACGATTAAATGAAAATAAGTTGAACAAGACTGCTGAGCCTGTAAGAGCAGTTATACTCCCGAGTGAGAAAGTTGTCGTTCCACCAGTTGTCCCAGAAAGCCTCCCTGTTATACCCTTAAGTGATAGTCCACCACCTTCAAGGTGGAAACCTGGGCAGAAACCATGGAAACCATCTTATGAGCGAATTCAGGAAATGAAAGCTAAAACAACCCATTTAATACCCACACAGACTAATTACAATTTAGTGGTTATTAAAGAGGCTAACACTTCTTCCTCATACTCTAAGCGACAAAGGAGTTCAGATAGCGATCGAAGCGGTTATTCCAAAGATCGTAGCGACAGAAGCTCAGATAGCTGGCAAAGATCAAGAAGCAGGTCCTCTCGAAGCAGGTCATACTCAAGATCTTACACGAGATCTAGAAGTCCGTCTAGCTCTAGGACAAGATCTCGTTCTTCTGGCAGATCACCATCACTGAGTAAATACCGCAGTGATAGGTCAGGTTATAGTGAGTCGACATCTTATTATTCCCTTAGTGATGATGACAGACACAGAAACAAAAGAAAATCTGCATCAAATGATCAAAAAGCTCGGTCTGTTAAACTGAGGCAAGAAACAAGCTCTGAAAGTACTCTCCCTTATAAGCGTGCGAAAGACTACGATGTGTCTTCACAAGGGCTGAAAGAGAGCGACAGTTTGTCGTCTTCAGACTTCTCTACTGACAGTGAGCGTTCTGCCAAAATCAAAGTAGCCCAAGAAAAAGATCGTTTTCAATTGGAAGGAGATACTCAGAAACAGGATAAAAGTAGCTTAAGTTCCGAGAGAGGGGAGGAGAAATCCAAGAGTGAACGAGATTCTGACCATGCTAAAAAGAAAGCAGGTAAGGAGAAATCTTCTAAGCAACCTAGAAGTGGTGCAAAAACTAGACGAAAATCCTATTCAGGTAGTAAATGGGACTCTGAATCAAATTCTGAACGAGGAGAGGCAAGGCATAATAGGGGCGATTCCAGGCCCTCCTCTAGTAAAGAAGAAGGCGAGGCCACGTCCGGATCTGATACAGAGCTTAGCGTTACCAGAAGGATAAAAAAACAATCCAACTCTTCCGAAGGCTTGCTGGATTCTGATCGTACGTGGAAGACGAGCAAGCAGGTGTCATCTTCTGAATCTGACAGTTCTTGTTCCAGCTCAACAAATATTAGAGGAAAGTCAAAGAAGCAGAAACTGGGATCGAAAAAAGCTCTTAAAAAATCACATTCCAAAAAAGCAAAAGAAAAATCAAAAGAGAAAAAGGAGAAGAAACACAAAGTTCAGAAAAGAAAAGAAACGTTTCACTGGCAGCCCCCGCTGGAGTTTGGTGAAGAAGATGATGATGAGATAAATGAAAAGTCGGTTACCAAGGATGAGAAAAAAGAAAAACATCTCACCAGGGACGTCACAGATGAAAAACAAGTTTGTCAAAAGGGTGAAATAGCCAAGGATAAAATGGGAAATGGTGATAAGTCTTGTGCGGATGAAAACCTTTTAGGTAAAAACACTACATGTGATGCCTCACCAGACTGCAGCAACCTTAATAAAGATAGTGTTGAAATAAACGCTTCAGCTACTGTTTTAAACTCAGGAATAAATGTGACCGCTTGCAAGACTGAGATTAAACAAGCCAAAGAAAGTAACCAGAATGGATTGGAAGATGTTATTCAGACAGATGACAACATGGAGATTTGTACTCCAGATCGTAACTCACCAGGGAAGGTTGACGTGGAAGTTTTGTCTCCTGTCCTTCTCCCTGCTAAACCTCAGGCTTTAAGTGCTAGTATAAACAAAGATGTACAGGTTGAGACCTCTGAAACAGATACTGTCAAACTAGGAAACAATATTATAGACTTTATTAACATGAAAGAAGAAAAAGAAATGGGAAGGCAGGAAAATAACTCTGTCCCTGTGTCTTGTGCTAAAGACTGTAGTTTAAAAAGTGAAATTACTGAAAGCACACAAAGCAATGTGACAGATAATAAATGGAAGCCTTTGCAAGGTGTTGGTAATTTACAACCAGCAGCAATTAGTACAGCTGCAGAAGCGAAGAACATAGGTTCAGCACCAGAGCCTAAACCAGCAGGTTTAAGAATTGAAATAAAAGCTAAAAACAAAGTAAGGCCTGGATCTTTGTTCGATGAAGTCAGAAAAACAGCACGGCTAAATCGAAGGCCAAGGAACCAAGAAAGTTCCAGTGAGGAAGAATCTCCAAGTAGAGATGACAATAGACCATCTAGGAGTCTCAGTAGGTCACGAAGTAAATCTCAATCGAAATCCAGACACAGAACAAGGTCGATATCTTACAGTCACTCAAGAAGTCGATCACGAAGTTCTACATATTCATACAGGTGAGAAGTTTGTGCTGTTTCTGCAGCCTACCATGGTAACTTGAAAGCTCTGATGTTTTTAAGGTGTGTTTTTCACAGAATCACAGAATGGTAGGGGTTGGAAGGGACCTCTAGAGATCATCTTGTCCAACCCCCCTGTCAAAGCAGGGTAACCCAGAGCAGGTTGCACAGGACCTCGTCCACGTGGGTTTTGAGTATCTCCAGAGAAGGAGAATCCACAACCCCTCTGGGCAACCTGTTCCAGTGCTCTGTCACGCTCAGAGTGAAGAAGTTCTTCCTCATGTTCAGACAGAACTTCCCATACTTCAATTTGTGCCCATTGCCCCTTGTCCAGTCGCTGGGCCCCACTGAGAAGAGTCTCATCCCATCTTCCTGACACCCACCCTTCGGATATTTAGAGGCATTTATAAGGTCCTGTCTCAGTGTTCGCTTCTTCAGGCTGAAGAAGCCCAGCTCCCTCAGCCTTTCCTCACAGGAGAGATGCTCCAGTCCCCTCATCATCTTTGTAGCGCTCCGCTGGACTCTCTCCAGTAGCTCCTCATCTTTCTTGAACTGGGGAGCCCAGAACTGGACACAGTACTCCAGATGGGGCCTCACCAGGGTAGAGCAGAGGGGAAGGAGAACCTCCCTCGACCTACTGCCCACACTCCTCTGAATGCACCCCAGGAGACCACTGGCCTTCTTGGCAACCAGGGCACAGTGCTGGCTCATGGTCAACCTGTCGTCCACCAGGACACCCAGGTCCCTCTCCGCAGAGCTGATCTCCAGCAGGTCCGCCCCAGCCTGTACTGGTGCATGGGGTTGTTCCTCCCCAGGTGCAGGACCCTGCACTTGCCTTTGTTGAACTTCATCAGGTTCCTCTGCGCCCAGCTCTCCAGCCTGTCCAGGTCTCGCTGAATGGCATCACAGCCTGACAGTGTATCCACCACTCCTCCCAGTTTTGTGTTGTCAGCAAACTTGCTGAGTGTGCAGTCTGTCCCTTCATCCAGATCGTTGATGAATAAGCTGAACAAGACTGGGCCCAGTACTCACCCCCGGCGGACACCACTAGTTACCGGCCTCCAACTGGACTCGGCGCCGCTGATCACAACCCTCTGAGCTCTGCCATTCAGCCAGTTCTCATATTTTTCTTTCAAAGAGCAGTGTATCGTTTAGCAACTATGAAAGAAGTATTTAGCTTAAAGGTGAAGCTTTATAATGCTTTTGCTTCCCGTTTTCTACTGCTCTTCTCTTCAGTTATATTCTGTTTTGCGCTTTTCAAAGTTGTTCGTTGATTGTAGGTCAAGAAGTTATACAAGAAGCCGAAGCAGAGGATGGTATAGTAGGGATCGGTCAAGGAGTCGAAGTAGTTCTTACCACAGTTACAAGAGTCGTAGGTAAGTTCCTCTAAATGGAGACAGTGTTGGGGTATATTACAAAACCAGAAAATTAGGCACAGCAGCCTGATGCTTCAGGCTCTGAGCGAGTCGGAAATGCGCTTAGCTGTGCGTGCTGCGGGCTGAAGTAGCCGCTTGAAATGTGCAAGTTAGAATGGTCAGATTTCAAAACTTCCTGTTACTGAAAAATAACTTTGTGTGATGTTTAGTAGCATGGAGCAGGAATTCTAAGTAAAACATGTTCTCTTCTCGCTTCCCCTCTCCCCCTGCTCTCTTCAGCGCTTGTTTCTGATTAACTTAAAATTTCTCCCTTTTTTTGTTTTTGTCAGTCGAACCTATAGTAGAAGTAGATCCAGAAGTAGTTCTTACGGTCGTCACAGTCGATCCAGGTACGGATTATAGTGTTACACAAACTCTGTAATAAATGTACTTACTATAAAAATATCTTGGTATAAGAATACCCCTTTATCTATGGTACTTAAAAATACAGTATCATGATAGCGACTTGAATCAAAGCAAAATCAACATAAGACACCTTTAAAAGCTGAAAATGACCAAATCGTCCTGGTGTTACAGTTACAGGAGATGATATAAGTAACAGTGAACACATTTTCGTTTATTGTTAAAATAAAATTGAGTTATAAATTGAATCTTGTTACTTGTTTTCAGAAGTATTAGCAAACAAGACTTTTACTTCATCTACAGTTTGCAGAGAAAACACAAAGCTTTTTAAATGCTTAGGAAGTCTTTTCTAGATTAATAAAATGAGATCATTTTAACTTGCTTTGAAGATACTTAATCTTGTATTTAAAGTTATAAAATGTAGACTTATCCTTCAAGAATGATTTCTATATGGCAACTCACCTCTTTTAATCTCTTTGTATATAACTGTCTTTAAAACTTACATTTAAAATATACCGCACGTTAGACAAGGAATTGTAAATTTACTATGGTTTTCTTTTCCCTTTGAAGTAGGTCATACACATATGACAGTTACTACAGCCGAAGTCGAAGTAGAAGTAAAAGGAGTGACAGCTATCGACGATCTAGAAGTTACGATAGACGATCCAGGTACGTTTTTGCTAGTGTGACTTTGACACTCTTTATGCAAAGGATTTGCTGAATACATGCTTACCATGTTCATAAAGGTGAATATGTTTGGGGTTTTCCCCCCCCCAAGCATAAAAAAATACATTTTTACGAAAAGTTATAATTTAAAACAGCTACAATTAGAGGAAGTATGTGAGTGAGGATGACTAAATTGGAATTTCTGACATACTGAATCAGGGATGGGAAAGAAACTAGGATAAGAAGGATTTGAGAAGCCTCCAGTTCATTGTATGTATGTCCACATATATTCAAAATGATTATTTCTTTCAATAATTTTAAATATTTCCTAAAACCTACGATGAACTAGTTCTCGAGATTTAAATCAAGTGCCCTGTTACAGATTAGAAGCTACCTGGTATGGAAAGTGTTCCACTGGATGGTAAATTCTTTTTGGTTAGACTGAAAAAGTGCATTTAAAAAAAAAATATCTAAGGGAAATTAAAAATTGCAATGCTATCCAGAATTATTTTTTAACTTCCTACAACATGTTCTGAAATAATATTTTACCTGCAAATCCAGGGTGCTTCTGATGTCACTGTTTGCACTATATAAATTTAGGATAATTCTCCTGCTCACTCCAGGGGAATTAGAGGTGTAAGTGAGCACCGTTCACAAAGATCAGAAGTGGAGCACGGTCTTTATACAGTGGATAAACTTCAGTGATAATTTGTTCTGTACCTTTCAATAGATCTCATATTAATCAGTGGCAAATCACGCAGATCTTTAAGACTGTTGTAAATTTTCAGCCTCTGCTGTCCTCATACTAATTCTTCTACAACTTTGTAACAACTCTTGATGGACTGTGCTCTCACCAATTTCCCTGTGTTGTCCTGACAGTGAGACTGCTGTCGTCACGCGTTTGAGGGGAAATTAGCAGGATTAACAGGGTGTGGAAATACACTTACAAAGGCGTTGGTTCGGGATGTTGGGAAGCTTTAGAGAAACGATGGTAGATGAGGACATGCTCATCTTTCATCTAGAAAGCTTTGCTGACAGGCACGAGGCTAGAAAATCTCAAATGAAAGTTTGGTCTGTGTAATTTGAACGTGTTCCGTGGCTTGTCTGAAACCATCTGGACTGTGTCTCGATGCTTGGCCAGGTGCTGAGCCTGGAATTCTTTTGGATAAGCCAAAACATTTAAATATACAACTTCCACTCTGCAGACACTCGCACGCTTCTGGTGTTATGGGGCCAAATTCTTCAGACCATTCTTCAGATGAAAAAAGCAAACATTTGTGAAATTATCTTAGCTGAGACACAATTGCAATATGAAATTATATTTATTAGAATATGCTCAGTTTACAAAAACAGTTCTTTTGGATGATTTCGTAACTGTATCAGAGAAAGCAAATGTTCTAGTTACAGTTTGGCTTCAGTTACACGAGGCTTTTATCATGTAACATTAATGATTATTTTGATTTTGAGTGTCAATTACTTCAGTTGTATAAAATATGGTCCTGTAAAAGACCTCTTGTATGTTTTCTTCTTGCCTTGTGGGTGGCTGTCGTGACAGTTTTTTTTCCTACGTGATGCAATTTTGTATTTGAAGCTCAAAATACAATTTTGAGGCATTTTAATCTTCTCTTTGCAGATCTTACGGCTCTGACAGTGAAAGTGATCGCAGTTACTCTAACAACCGAAGTCCCAGCGAAAGCAGCAGATATAGCTGAAAATGGTTCTTTGACGATGGAAACCGTATTTAATAATTTCTTCAGTGTTATGTTAAAAAAAACCTGTTTTGACAGTGTCACAGGTGAAGTTAAAGGTTGTTTACTGAGTTAGCTGAAGCTGTTCAACAGCCGACTCGCTTGACTGACTGTCTGCTTATGAAGTACTGAGCTCAAGTCAAGATTCTTTTAAAATTTTTTTTTTATGTCAAATACTACTTTTATGAAACAGAGGAAAAAAGAAACAGTTTTATTTCCTTGAATTGGATTTTCCAAGCCATGAATGACACTTAAGTGAATTTGCTGCCCCCACTTTTCTGGGAGCAGCAGTGAGTACTGCCTTCCAGTAGGTTTGTAAACACCTTCGGGCTTTCTGCCCGCTACTATTAAATATAGGCTAGCAGCTGTAAAACTGTGAAGAAAACTTCTGACGAAGGCTGCCATTTCTGGGTTATGAAGATGCTTTTTTTCTTTTTTTAATGCTGGAAGATGGGCTGCACGCTGTCTTGCTTGTTGATTATTGCGTTATATCCTGTAGACACACAGCAGCCAGGGGACGGAAACAGAGACTGCCGCTCTGTCTTAATGCTTACCGTGCGGTGGCAGCCCGGCGTCTGTTGAAGGGGTGTGATGATAAACAACGGGAATCATCCAACTGACGAGCAGCGAGCGGAAGTGCGATGAAGGAGTTTTGATCTTAATGTCCAACGTGTCTAAACTTTTAGGTTTAAAAGTGAATTTTGCGATGAACAGCAATGTTCTGAAGAGTCTAAAAAAAGCGTTTCTGAACACTCTTTTTGAATTTCAGTTCCTATTACAGTGCTTCAACGCATTTTGAAGTTGAGTGTTATAAAACTGTTGAGTATATCATGAGTTTCTTCAAAACACTTTTTCAAAAAACTTCCGTGATGACGATTTTTTGAGAAAACAAACCGTAACGGTTCCTTTATAAAAATGTCTGTAGATGTATCCCATTTGCCATAGGGAATATTAGAGATTGATATTGCAGATACTGAACTATATATTGTTAAAGTGATACGACTACAAAAATACTGGTATGCCTGATAAAAAGCATGGACAGAACCTTCAAAGTAAAATTTAATACCAAAAATGATTCCATGTTACAGGTAAATGGTATGCAAAAAACCGTAGATTTAAGTTGAATAGCATTGAGGAATTTTTTGCAATATTCTGATTGAGTTGATTTAAAATAATTTGTAGTTTTTCAGTGTTTAGAAAGTTGTGTACTAAGAAACAGTTTTTTAATGGCATAATGTAACCTGAAAAGTGGGGTCAGTAGTGAAAAAACAGACTAACTTGGCTTGATTAGAGCTAATGAGTACTGTTGTATTATAATAGTTTTCATTACTGACTTTCTGTAATGTCTTGAGACGCTTTCATTTTCTCAAATGTTTTCAGATATTGAAAATGACTTTTTTTTTTTTTTAAATCTTATCAAGACCCAGCAGCTTTGAAAATTAAAAGTGGTAATTTCTTGCTTAGACGTCAGTTCATACTGTCTCTTTGATTGAATTAAGCTATCCAAAATTAGCTTTTGGTACAGTTCTGAAACATGAAAAGAAAGTTCAAAGTGAAGTTTGAAGACTGTGATGATGCTCTCCATTCCTGTCCGTGAAAAGCTGAATAAGACGTTTGTACGCAGGTTCCGAAAACTGAATTTGTCATATAGATTTTTCACTTGCTAAAAGAACCCAAAATTCTGGACTTGCACCCTTCGTGCTCTTGTAGTTCAATGAAGAAGGGTGCACACATAATCCTTTCAAATCAACATTTTGTAAACTTCTTATGTTTTTTAACGTTAGGCACATTTATTGCTGAAGTCAGTGTACACTTACAGACACGTATCGAACAGTAGCAGCCATTTCGGAGTCCTGAACAAATATTTCATCACTAACTCAAGAAACTGTAACAAACATTGTCTTAAGTACAAATGTAACTTGTTTTTTTCCCTTACTGAGAAAACAGAGCTAGTGGGCTTGTGGTAGAACAAAATACACAAATGTGAACATTGCCATCCAATATCTGTTAGAGAAAAAATTGCTTCAGAATCAGACTTTGTCATATTCCAGATCTGAGTTGACTTTTTATTTTTAAGGCCAAGGAAAAGGTAATAGAAATACAGTTAATCAGTTAAGTGTCACTAATGTCTATTTCATATCTTGAATTTAAGCTTTCTAAAGAAATACCATCTGGTAGATGGGAGGGGGAGTATTTTTAGTTGATGAAGTCCGTTAATTTGTGCTTCAGATAAAAAATGTACCCCTGAGCTGGTTTTCTAATGTTGGTCTATGTTTTTTGCAATTTTGTTATTCAAAGGTAGTTGCTGTTTGTAAAATAAACTTTTGTACATATCGGCAAATGCTCTTTTCTCTGCATCTGGAAAAATCTGTTGCTGCTTTAGGCGAGCAGGCAGGAAAATTAGAAATACCCTTCAATTTCTGTATCCGCTGTTGTCCCTTGCAAGACAAGTTGCCTTTCCTTTTCCTGACCTGCGCAGAGAATGATTCCTCGGAAGGCACTGCGCTGGGTTTACATAATAGTCATTGCAGGAACAAATATTTTGAAATTTCCAAGCGATTGGAGGTCTCGCCATTTCCTCAAGATCTGTAAAAGGTTCCCGTCCTTTGTGAAAAGGTACACTTAGCAGATCTCCGCGGAAATCTCTGAACGGGCCCAGTTTAACTCCTTGGCTAAATATTCCTCCCCGAGTACGCATTCCCACATCCCGCCCGTAGCGTGCTGGAAACGCGGTGTTGGTTCCAGTCAGCAGACGCAGTGGCCGAGCGGACTAATCCATCAGTCTTTTAGACCTCCTGTTCCAGAAAAAGAGGATTTTGTTGGAAATACTGACTTCGCCCTCGTGGAAAGGCCGATTGCCGTGGTCTGAGGTGAGAAGGACAAGTGGAAGCGTTTCCTTGTTGTTCGACTGAGTCTTCGGCGTGACCCGGTGAACCTGGCGTTCCCCAGGCTTCGGAGCGCTGCCTCGGAGCAGGAGGCACAAGAAATCCCAGGCAGGAAAAGTAGGAGCTCTAGGTGCTACGAGCGATGGTGATAAAAGATGTAAAAAAAGGTAATTTAAGGTAGGGGAAAGGTGAACGGCGCCGTCAAAGACAGCAGAGAAACCCAACGGCGTGAGAAATGTTGGACAACCTCTTGTGTCGCGCTGTAGCGCGAAACAGCGAAGAGAGGTAGTCACCAGCCCTTCTTTGTGATGCGTAGCGTGGCTGTTTCCACTCTAAAAGCCACGTTCCGTGCAGAAGCTCAACACCGGGATCGCGGGGCCGCTTTCGGGTGATGTGG
>Ga0065711_1047776_pt1 | contig 12149 bp, 7 predicted proteins | sample Hoacrofraction12_FD_59098 | JGI IMG/M metagenome (GOLD analysis project Ga0065711, IMG submission 59098) | Hoatzin crop microbial communities from Cojedes, Venezuela - Epithelial fraction 12 v2 (version 2) | ecosystem: Host-associated > Birds > Digestive system > Esophagus > Crop | place... | reverse complement strand
CCCTTGTCCTGTCGCTGGGCACCACTGGAAAGAGTCTGGCCCCGTCCTCCTGACCCCCACCCTGCAGATATTTAGAGGCATTTCTAAGGTCCCCTCGCAGCCTTCTCTTCTCCAGGCTGAACAAGCCCAGTTCCCTCAACCTCTCCTCGTAGGAGAGATGCTCCAGTCCCCTCCTCATCCTTGTAGCCCTCCGCTGGACACTCTCCAGTAGCTCCTCATCTTTCTGGAACTGGGGAGCCCAGCACTGCAGATGAGGCCTCACCAGGGCAGTGTAGAGGGGAAGGAGAACCTCCCTCGTCCTGCTGCCCACACTGCTCCTAATGCACCCCAGGATCCCATTGGCTTTCTTGGCAGCCAGGGCACGCTGCTGGCTCATGGTTAACCCGTCGTCCACCAGGACACCCAGGTCCCTTTCCACAGAGCTGCTCTCCAGCAGGTCCACCCCAAGCCTGTACTGACGCATGGGGTAAAACGAGAGCACAGCAGACTGGTGACATTAGCTCTTTTCCTCTCATTTTAAGCTGAAAGCTCAGACCCAGCTGTAAGTTTTCTTGCTGTAGAAGACAGCAAGTTGCTCCTCAGCTGCAGGGTTGTTGCGCGGCAGCACAGCCCAGGGGAACGTGGTGGGGACGCAGACAGGGAAAGGCTGGGGAGTCCTGCCCCAGAGACCCGTACCTGTGGGAGAGCACCTCACGCTGCGCACGTTTACAGAATCACAGAATCACAGAACGTTCGGGTTGCAAGGGACCTCTGTGGGTCACCCAGTCCAACCCCCTGCCGAAGCAGGGTCACCTACAGCAGGCTGCACAGGACCGCGTCCAGGCAGGCTGGGATTTACTGGTGGGGATCCAGAGCCCAGAGAAGTGAAATGGCTCATCCGAGTGACACACGAGGAGAGCAGGGAGTCAGGGAAGGTTTTACAATGAAGCAGGGTTCAAAGGAGTTTGTCTTTGCTCTTCTCCCCATCCCTCAGGGCTTCTTCCTGCCCTGCGTCTCAGCACGCTGCCCTGCCAAACCCACGTCGGGCTGCCTGGGGCGGGGCTCAGCACACACCACACACCAAAAGACCCCCACATTTTCCTGACTCACCTGTTCCGCGAAACATTAATGCCCAGGAGGAGAAGGCCCAAAATCATGGCCACGAAGGAAAGCGCGAGGATGGAGTAATTCCACGCTGAGGCTGGGGGAAAGCACGGAAAGGCAGCGTTAGTGTGCACAGAGCAGCGTGGCCCGCAGAGCCCGGCCTGGCGTTTTCTGAGGATCCCCAAGCTCAGAGTGCCGTGGCTCAGCTGCAGGATGAGGGCAGAGGTTCTGGCGTCCAGCTCAGCACCCAGAGCAGAGCACCCAGGCCACATTTTTGGGGAAAACCTCAGGCAACTCTCCCTCCCTGGGCAGGAGGCTTACACAACTGCTTTCTGCCGCCAAAGCCCCCCGCCTCGGGCTCTGTCTCTCACACGCTGACCACATCTCCCTCGCTTTTCAGCCTTGCCCGAGAGCTGTGAGCGGCTGCGCCCCAGGGTGGGAGCACGGCTGAGCGCTGCAGCACCCCACCGTGAGCACTGCCAGCAGGGCCCCTCCGCTCCGCAGCCTTCCTGCCACCGCCACGCTCAGGCAGGTAGATTTTGCCTCCGAACACCGGCTGGGGTGTGCGGCACAGATGGCAGCGGACTCTCCGTCCTTGATTTTTGTGGCTTTGAAGTTGATCCTCGGAGCGCTGACCTGCTCCTATCGACCCGCTCCCTCCACCCTGCCAAAGCCACTGCTCATCCCAGACCTTTGCCCTCTCGGCAGGCTATGCCTGCAAAGAGGTTGAACCCCGCTCCGGGAGGAGACACTATCTCAGCAAAGCCTCATGCCTGTCTTCACTCACGGCCTGCTCCTTCTGGAGCTGAGAGCGAGGGTTTATATCTCTGGGGTAAATCATCTCCTCGGGTAATTCCCTCGGGCATCTCCACTAGGCAGGAGGGTTAACAGCCAAGGACTGTGCAGCTCTGTTCCAGCTCTCAGCCCCGCAACGGCAATGGCACTTACGGTCTTCTCTGCGGAAAAACCAGAGCAGCTGCTCCAGCTCTTCTTGATCTATACCCAGCGCGAGGGTCGCGTTGCCTGCTCTGTGGTCATACCCGTCCGAGCTGGTAAGGGCTGCGAGGAAGTACCTGTCCTGCTCGGCCTTGGCTGTGGAGGAAAAGAGCAGAAAGATGCAATGGCTGCTCACTGCAGTGCTTGCAGTATTGAAATGGCCTCCCCCTTGGCTCCCAGGATGCCCAATACACCTCTCCAAGCAGGCAGGACGCAGCTCCGAGGGCACAAGCCTTATCTCACGCACCAACAAGTGGAGAGCGTTTCTGGCTCCTGCTGCAGATCCCGTTACGGTGGGGCACCCAGGTCTGGAAGGACCCCGGGTCACCCACTGTGCCTTTCCCCGTTCCCCAGCAGCGTGTGTGCGTACCGCTGGTCCCCGGGCGCGTGGCACTTACCTGCCTTCCCCTCGCACACGCTCCTGTCTGCAACATCTTGCCACTGGGCCTTGAGGCCTCTCACGTCACTGAGAGCGACTCCTTTCTTGTTGGCCACCAGGTAGCCCTGGCTGCTGCCCCGAGGAGAGAGCAGTGAATTCGAGCAGTTCCAGCTCGTGGAGCCCGCGCTGCCGCAGACACTTGTCTGCACGCTGTCGGCCCCCACCACGGAGAGGCAGCTCTCGGTGCCGCGATTCATCAAAGAATCGCCTTGCCAAGACCAGTCCTGGAAATCCGAGGCCGGATTACAGTCCTCCAGCAATACATTCCCATTCATTGGGCTGGCTTGTAAACACAGCTTGACTTCAGCGTTTTTCATCAGAAAAGCTTCAGTGTCTGCAAAGAAACCAGCATGTGAGTGTGGCCATCTCCTAAGCACAGGACATATACGCAGACAGAGCGTACGGGGCAGATGGGAACGACACCCAGTTCTGGGAAATCAGCGTAGGGCAAAAGGCATTCCATAGGCAGACTGCCTCCAGTCCAGCTTCTCTCTGCCAGGGCTGCTGGGCTCGCAGCTGAGCTCTCCCTAACGCACGCTGCTCAGCAAACATGGCTCAAGCATGTCCTGGTCGTGCTAGACTTGCCCTTGTGACTGGTGCTGAGCTCTGTTTGTGGCTCTGTCTGTAGCTGTTCCCCAGAGGTGACAGTAAGCTCCTCTCCGAGATCTGAGCTTTGCTGGGCCCCTTGGTGTGCCAGCTGGTGCCAGCCCACCGCGCCGCGCAGCCTGGCCCACGCTCACCCCCTTCCTGCTGTGGCTGGGAGGTGGGAAGTTGCTCTCTTGGCTTGTTCCAAAAGGCAGAGGAGGCTCAGACCCTCTGGTGAGCCTCACTGCTGGCTTCTGCTTTCTCTCTGGGGACAGACACCCTGACGTCCTGCTCCAGCTGCAGGAACCAGGAACTGTCTCCAACGTCTCTGTTTCTGGGGAACCAGAGGGGGAAGGGCTTGGGGCTCAGGTCTTTCCAGTTCTGCTGTCTAACCTTGAAATGTCAGTAGGAACATCCCTCTGCACAGTGGAGGTGCAGACAGTCCCAAGAGACATGGACAGTGGATTTAGAAAAACCAAATCTCTGCAAGTCAGGTGTCTTCCTCGGTGTGAAAGAGATTGCAACTGTGCTGTAAGCACAGGCTTAGGGTGCAACTTTCTGCACGGCTGAGCCAGGCTGCTGCTGGTGTATGCTGAGGAAAACGGGCCCATGGAGAGGAAGGAACCATACTTCCAGAAAGTTAAGGTCTTTAACGCATGCCTTTGCCATAATACTATCTGTATGTGTTTGCCCTCAGCCAGTGAGGCACCCACAAGGTCGTACACCAATGCTGGAGACTCTTGCACGTGTTCATCCAGCTCCTGCAAGCCCACCCTGCAGACAACGCCTTGTTGTAACCCCTGCTGAGCCTGGTGTGCCCGAAAGCCTGTGAAGAGGCACAGCCTCAGCACGTGCGACCTGCTTCACCCACACCATTATCCCCTAAGCCAAGACTCTACCTTGCAGCAGGATAAATGGGATTATCCAGAAGAACTTCATGTTTATATGTGCAGCTGGGATGGATCACGCCTTGACCAGTCTTTCTTCAGTGTGCAGACGTCTGGGAAAGAGAGAGAGACAAGAGGTGAGGGATAACCTCAAAGCTTCCTCTGCGAGTTCCCACTGGACGGTGCCACTGGTTTAACAGTGGGAGCCCTGAAGTTACATGAATTATTGCTCAGAGGGACTGGAGACAGCAGCCCAGCACATTTCCCCTCTGCTGTCCACAGCAGATGAAGGGAGACAAAAGCACAAGTAGAAGTGGTGATCTTTTATATGGCTCTGTGCTCATGCTGATTCCCCTTCCCTGCTCCAGCTGAGTATTCAGAGGGGACCTGATGCACCCCTGCAGAGGTGGCATCTGTTTTCTTCTGTGGACGGAATCTGAGCTGCCAGGACAGGGTGCAGACATCCTGGGAGCCACTGAGGTGACTGCAGAGTGGGTCTGGCACAGGGTCTGCTGCCTGGGCTTGGACTCATTGCCTAGGTGACCCCATGCAGATGCGAGCTCGGCTGCTGAGAGCCAGCCCTTCCCCAACTGACCTCTCTGCTTCCCTCCTTGCTCCCTTGCCACGATCCGTAGTGAATACGTACTTTGTGGACAGTGACTACCTGCTGCCAGTCCACGGATGGCAGAATCAGGGCGTGGAGAGGAGGAAGTGGATGGCTCAGTTCCAAGAAGAGGAAAAGCTGGCTTTCCATTGAGACAAAGGTATCTCCCATACTTCAGGGAAGCAGAAAGCTCCTCCTTGACCTTTAATCCCTCATTTGTCAGTGGCATCAATCCAGCTTTTATTGCTGCTTGTCCAACTCACCTCTTCACCCTCCGTCGGAGGGACTTGACCCGAGCAGAGAGCTTTCCCGTCTCTCCACCGCCAGTTAGTTTGAGCTGGTCAGGCTGGCTCTCCCCAGCCCATTGCTCACTGGCCTCATCTGAACCGTCACCCTCTCGCAGGTGGATGACACCACACTACACGTGTCCCTCAGACATGCTGGCCCCACAGGCCATTAATTATTATATGAAGACTTAGGCTTTTACAACTGTCTGATACTCTCAACTTTTAACCCACCTTTGCAGTGTGGCCTGGCACTGGCTGAAACTGTTCCTTGAAAATTGCTCACGAGCATGTTCCACCATGCCAGGCGTGTCAACAACGCTGCTGCTGACTCCTCAGGGAAGCATTTGTCCTATCGGTTATAGACCTAATGATTGCTTCTATTTCCCCCCCCTTTCTCAATGTCTTCACAATTCAAAGTTCACGTTTTATAGCCAACCAGGCATGCAGGCTTGCTCCCTGCTGCCAGAAAACCACCTGTTAGCAATTCTTTGAGGACAGGACTCTGAAGTACGCGGTCCACTTTGACTCCGTATTTCAGAAAATACGGCTAAAGCTGCTCCCTGCAGTTAGATATGCCAATTACCTTACCAGCCAGGTAACCTTTAGCTTATTCACACGGATTACTCCTCAGAAAGGAGGAAATAAAGTCCTGGTGCCAATTAAATCAAGTTACAAATCTGCTACACCCTAATAAGATGTGCCATTCGAATCTGCTAAAACGTGCTGTGCAAGGCTTCTGTCTAATCATTTGCTTGAACAGGAATATTTGACATGCATGTTGCTGATTTTCTCCTAAGGTGTTTCATAACTCGTGGGCCACCTCCTGGTGTCCACACTAAAGCTGCCACGCACAGCAGGGATGCTTCGAAAGCTGCTAGAAGTACTTCACTACTTCATAAAGTCTTCAGCACCACCAAATCTCCCGCAGCCATGGGACACCGGAACTTCTCAGGTACAATACAGTAGCAGAACGGATATTTATCGTGCGTTAACAGGAAATTTAGGTAAAAGACTTGAAAGGAAACCCCCATTATTTTAAAGATCTTTTACTTCTACATCAAACTGACCAAACTAGTTTGGAAGTTTCATTCATCAAAGCTACGAAACAAAGTGTTCTCACATCAGCGTACCTACCCCAGCGGAGAGCCTCAGCAGGATCCAGAACACTGCCTGCACCACCAGTTTCCCCAGTAAGGGAACAGTGAGTCCCACAATTGGGCTGGACATGCTGTGGAGAGTTTGAATCTTCCAGCTTGAAAAAGTGATTTTTAAAGCCATCTCCTCCAGATTTGCAAGCACAGCTGCTCTGCCTCGCTGCCCACATCCCGGCGTGGGTGAGCACTGCTCCACCAAACAAGCTGAGAGAGCGTGGGTGATGTCTCCACCAGTGCTCCCTCGCCCACACGTCTCAGCAGCCACTCTGGCTGCTCTTGGACGGGGATGAGCCCTTAGATCCAGATCCGGGCTTTTGACAACTCTAAGCTGTGGATTTTGGTCTCCCAGCCCTTTGACTACACCCCAGACCCTTCTGAGGTTGCTTCCCAGCTTGGGAACAGCACTGGGAACTCAAATAAGAGAAAGCTCGTGCATTTTAAGCTTGTATGGAAGGAGGTGGAAAGAACCAAGAGGGAGCACCTCTCATAGAAACATTTTGCCTGTGTTATTTTGAGTTTATATTTACATCTGAACAATTCTGTAAGTTTTTTCTTTTTGTAAAAAAAGGATTTTCACAAGCTGAAAAATTGGTATGCTGTGTGTATTTCATGAATAAAGAGTTACTCATCAATGCTGCCCCAAATCCCTCATTCAAAATCAGGATCTGTGGACGTTGGTGTCATCCTGTGAAATCTCAGGAAAGTACAGACAAGTGGCAAGTGACTGCTTTTTGCTCTACATATTGATCCCAGCACCTAAATGGCAAAATCCTTCCTCCTGATGGAAGCCCTTGGAGACCACAGACCCACCACACACACAAGGCAGAGCTGAGGGACCGGTGCTCTAAAGGTTGGCATGTCCGGTGCAGGACCACGCACGTCCCCAGCTGCATTTGGACTCTTTCCAGCCAGGGCACAGCACGCGGCGCTGTGAAGCCACCATGTGCTCTGCGTGTTGGTTTTTATCAGGTCTAATACTCGAGGCCGCTCACCAACCCAGATGGTGCCCTCACTCTGCAAATGAGAAGTTTTGAGATACTTACTATGTTGACATAAGTAAAGACAGGGGAAAAAAGTCTTCTGGAAAGACAATCAAGCACAGCTTCTGTTAAGATGATAATATCCCTCTGGACTCCCTGATCAATACTCACTACAATGCACTTATTATGTCTCAGTCTTTGTAAAATAATCTTCTCTTGTCATTCAGACTCTCCCTCCGGTGGTTATCTTATCTTAACTGCTTGTGTTAAAATGTGTCAGTTATTCCAAATATATTATAAAAGTGGGATGCCCTGTCTTTGGGATTCACATAGCATATACAGAGGCACACCACGGAGATACGAATGGACGGGTTGGTTTATAACGGTACATAAAGGGCCAAGTTCAATTAAAGAACACAAGAAAAATGTTTAATATCTAAAATACTAAAGCAAGAAGGCAGTCTGTACTATTTTTTAACCTTTGTAAAGTCAAAAGTCAAAGAATAAATCTGAGTTATATTAAATATTTTCCTCTGACTGCTTTCCAGGCTGTTTATTTGCGAAAGTTATGCCAGCTTGCTTCTCACTTGCCATCCAGTCTCTGCTTAAAAAAGTTATGCAGCCTTCGCTTGAAATTTCCAAGGATTCGGGCTTTCTAACTGAAATAAATAAATAAGCCTTTCTTCACAGATAGCTATAAATTAACCCACCAGCTAGTGCAGCAGGAATGTCCGTTAATCTCCGCTAACTCACCAGAAACACGCAGTTCCCAGCAGAGAGGAAGCTACATTTCTTCTTTAAGCCCTGCTGTCTGAAGACGTCTCCCCCGAGCGCCTGTCAGTGCCTTACTACGGCGACAAGGTTGCCTTTCCTCCTGCTCTTGGTATGCTACGAGCTGTGATTCATTCTGCTCCTGAGTCATGTGTGAAGGCCAGTCCAACAGGTGAGGTTCACTCCAGCCCCTGAAAAAAACACACCTCTTTAGTGGGTCCATTTACAGCATGAGGTGAACGACCTTTTCCCAAAGAGCAAACCGTAGGAACTTCCAGCATATTTGCTCAAGCTATTGGCATAATCAGTATTAAAAGAGTACTTTCAGTAGAATGACACTCAGTAATAAGTTACCCTGGGGTTAAAAGAAATGATAATGTTCACTCTGCCTGGCTCGGTCCTCATTGCGTAAAGGAAGCATGTCCTGATAAAGCAGAGATTAGCCCCCCCCCCCCTTTTTTTTTTTTCAGTGAATGGTCATTCTGAGGCTCTCAGAGCATCTTACAGGAGTGACTGCCTTTGCAGGCAAAGCGCAAAGCACCCATCCGAGATTTTGCCATCCCTGTTTCACGGGTACTGGCAACAGTTGGCAAGGTCAATAGACTGCCAGGAGGCTTCGCAGCGTCACAAGCCTGACGTGCTCCATGTTTGTGCCAGCCACGCTGGGAAAGCAGGATTCCCCCTCCCTCAACTGTCTGATCCATGAAAAGCAAGCTGGACATGGGCTCAGAGCTCACAGCTAGCACTGATTAGCTTAAGCTTAATGGGAGATGGGCACAGTCTCCATATCTTCGTCCTGCTCTCGGTGTTTTCCAGCTTGAAATAAAGCGTCTCTGGCATTGAAGCTGTGTTCCAGGGTGATTAATCCTTTGAATCCCACCCCACATCCAATTCAGAGATTCCTTTGGCCGCCCCTGTGAAACTTCACCCACCAGACGTGCACACTCCCCAGACAGCCATGTTTTACTGCTCAGCATCAGCCTGGCACCGATCGGATAGGAACTCTCACGCAGAAATGCATCCTCTGGGAAACAAGAGCTCCCCTCTGCTGCGGGAGACAGATTGAGCCGGGGCATCACACCACACTGTAAATGGTGCCATCTTTCCTCCTCATTTCAAGCTGGACCATTTAAAAAGTGCCACCACACTAAGGAACACTTCTCTACAGTGTCCTGGTGACCTTTCCATCGCCAGGGAAGGGGTACAGTGACAGGCCAGCAAGCGGTCTCACAAGCTGCACAACCAAACCCTCTGGCTCACCGCCTTTGAGAAAGGCACAGAGAAAATGCCCGGCCCACGTAGCGCAATCTCAGAGCAGAGGGATGGAGATGGTAACCACAGCGAAGAGGTGGTTGTAACTGGAGGAGGGTGAATGCAAAGCCCCAGAAGGTCCTTTTTCATCCCAAGTTTTATGTATCTATATTTTAATTTAAAAAAAAATAATTTCCCCCAACTGCTGTGTGGAAGCTGGGCGCGATGGTATAACCCACATCTCCCTCAACTGCAGGCTCTGAAAGCAGGTGGAGAAACCTGCTCAGAGGAGACAGAGAGCCCACAGCCCCTGGGAAGTCATGGGTGGCTCTGCAGCTCCGCAGTGGCTGTTCGGGTCCGGTCCTGCCTTTGGGTTGCTTGCAGAGCAGGTGTCCGACAGCTCCTCTCGCACAGGAGACCCCTCAAAGGCACCCTGCAGCCCCTGCAAGCCCCGTGTCCCACTGCCAGCAGTGAGATGACAGGCCACCTCCGCTCGCCTCCCTGGGGTGGAGTGGCGTGGGTCAGGGATAGGTCTTTGTGGATCAGCACAGCAGTTCCTATTTCACCCCCGATATCCCCCCAAAATTAGTGTCAGGATGCAGGCAGCTGGCCAAGATGCTCTTAGGACTCAGCATGACGTACATGGAAATAAAACCAGTTTCCCACTGGTTAGAGTTGGCCCTCGTGTCCTCTCCTTCTCCACAGGACCGCGAACGCGCTCAGGAGCAATCTCTTCAGCAATGGCTGTGGGTGTTTTATTTCATATTTCCCTTGACAACACTGGCACTCTCTAACGGGAGAGATCTATTTACTTCTTGGAGACACTTTCAGTGTCTTTGGCTAGGAAGCAAAGTGGAGATAGGACATTGATTTGTGTTCTGCTTCCTCCTTGGATTTGCCTTCAGTACTCTTAGGAAGAACTTGTCTGACCTTGGCATTTTAATTTAGCTTATCTTTTTTGATCCCTTCTGTGTCTTTGACCCGAAATGCCTGGTTACAGAATAACTAAACATTCAGGGTTAGTTTTCTTTTTTTTTCCACGTACAAAAGCAGAGTTCAAATGCAGCAGGAAAGCAAGATTTGTGAGCTTTTTTTTTTTTGTGTGAAACAATCAGCCTGTTGCTTTCATTCTGCTGGAAAAGTGTACATTGAAATAAATCTTCAGTTAAAATGCATGTACAGTGTGTCCAAGGCATGCTACTAAATAATAGCCCTAATCTGTTTGAACTGTACAGTGGTATCAGAGCTGAGGATGAATTACTTGGGAGCAAATATAACGGAGTGAATTTAAGTCCACTTCATAACTCACTGCAAATGAAACATTAATTACTTCATGCGTAAGTCTGGCAAAATCTCAGCGTGGAGTTTCAGTGTTTCCAGGAGCCTTCACTACTGGCAGAACTGAGAACTGTCTCCAGGGTTTAAGCCCCTGACGAGCAGCCGGTGAAGCTCGGCACACAGTGCCGACGTGGCGACAATAGGTTCAGTGCCTCCCGTGCTGGCAGCCCATACCTGGAAATTAACACCGAGCAGCAGCCAGACGCCGGGTTCGAATTCCCAGCTTTTGGGCGGCATTTGAGACATCCAGACACGCACGGTACATCCTCGGCCTTCCTGAAGTGCCGGTGATAAATCCAACCTCAGAGAGCTGGTATTCGCCGGCACGACACGGGACGTCTCCTTCCAGCAACTGCGCTGTCTGCTTCTAGAAACCAGGAGCATTTTCCAGCACCCGAGGTATTATGTGGTCAAATTTTTTCAACATCTGAGATAAGTGGTCAAATTACACGCTGTGTGGAGCATGGCTTCCTCTCTTTCAGGGCCTGATACCCCTAAGCCTGTAATCGCTTAGTTACTGTGCAAGGACTAATTGTTCCCTGTTCACCAGCTCCATACCATGATAAGAGAGACTGGTCGTCTGTCCTTCTCCCCACATCCGCTTTCCAAGATAAACTATGCCGAGTTCTCAAGGAGAAGCCACTTATTCATCCTCGTTACCCTTATTTTTTTAGTATATCCTCTCATCTACGCACCGTGAGATGAGGCGGCTGGAACTGCACCGTGTCCTGCATACGACTAAACTGAGGATTTTCATGGGGCTCCCCAGGTAATACAGAATGAAGTTTTCTAGAGCAATTGATTTTAATGTACTGATTCCCAGCTAGACAACCCTCTGTATTTGCCAGCGTATTCTCCTTTTCTCAGGGTGCAGGAATGCAAGCACCTCAGTCACGACGGCCTGACTCTTTTTTTTCACCTGTAACAGCACTTTCTCGTTGGTTTTCCCGTTTATGCCGCTGGAGACGGAGGCTTCTTCCACGTCCGTGAGAACGAAGCCCTAACGATGGGCAACACAGACACACACCATGCGCGCTGCCGCCGGGCGCGGCACGAAACGTCGCTTTCCTTCGCGATCCGTCCCTCTTGGATCCTCCCGACACCAACTGCCCTCCAGTTTCCAAGCGGTTTACGTGTTTTCGCTGGCGTACGGGGGACATTTCCAGATTCTCACAGTCCAGGTTTCGGAAATTCCTATTGTCAGACTGGAGGGCATAGCGTGACTTTGACGCCCAGGGAATTTGTGTAAGTAATTTACATTAAGTGAAAATCTACACAAATAAACCACCTTCCCACAGGGAAAAGAATGTTCTTAGCGTAATGATGAAATATTTCCATTCTTATGTTATGGGAGAAGACAGCTCTTTGAGTGGTTATTCTGACCCCACGGCTTACAAGAAAACATTATTTAATCACTGTTAAAACAAAGCTCTCCAGACACCCAAATTGGCCTTTCAAGCGCCGCGTCGGAGCCGGCCGAAGATCAGCGGCCGCGGTGTCAACACCCTCGCCAGCCCCGATGCTTCTCCACCTTATCTTCGCCACGTTACAGCCTCAGGGGCCGGGGTTACGGGCCCACGGCCACGGGAGACGCTCGGGCGGCAGTGGCGCGGCTGGAGGCCGCGCTCGGGGTCTGTTGCCGCGACCGGGCCTGAGGCCGAGGCCTGGCCCTGCTCCCTGAGCCCGCTTCCCTCAGCCCCGCTCCAAGATGGCGCCACCGCCTCAGCCCGAGGGGCGGCCCCGCCCCCTCCCTCGCCCCGCCCCGCCCCGCGGC
>Ga0065711_1047775_pt1 | contig 12149 bp, 3 predicted proteins | sample Hoacrofraction12_FD_59098 | JGI IMG/M metagenome (GOLD analysis project Ga0065711, IMG submission 59098) | Hoatzin crop microbial communities from Cojedes, Venezuela - Epithelial fraction 12 v2 (version 2) | ecosystem: Host-associated > Birds > Digestive system > Esophagus > Crop | place... | reverse complement strand
AAAAAAAAAAAAAAACCCCAACACAAATCGGTCTTGACAGGCCTCTAGATGATAGGTAAACCCCAGACTAGAGATGCCTCTAAATCTCTCTGTTGGCATATTTTAAACATAACTCTGAGAATGAACTTGTCAGAGGAAAAACTGGCCATCAGTCTCGCAGATGTTTCTAAGAGACCATGAGAATGTCTTAACCTAGACAGCATCAAACAAGTAAGAGTTAAAATGTTTTCTGAATCTCTTCAAGGAACTGAGAGTTGCCTGCATCCAAATGCAAGAAAACACACTGCCCTACATAAAGCCCTTGATCTTGATCCCAATTCTCAATAGAAATTAATTCAGTGCAACTGTACACAAAACCTTATTTTAGGATCTGAAATTACAGGCTGAGTGTTACCCTGAATTTATGAGTGGATATTATTAATAAATATGAGTTGACTCCTGTGAGCCAAGACATTACCATCACTGGCTCATCTTAAACCTATCAGGCAATTTGAACTAGCGACAGATCACCTGAGACTATATTGTTATTTCCAACAAATCCTTATGCGTCATAATGGTATTTTCAATCTCTCCTAGGATTTTTAAAAGTCATCAGAAAATAACCTTTCATAAAATGATCTGGTTTCATGTTAATTATTAACTACATCTTGAAATAACAGCACTGGTTAGTAAATAATTTGACAGCACTAAAAATTGGAGTAGAAGAAAACAGGATTTATCACATGGATGAAAGAAAGCGAGGTAAACAAAATATCTTAAGCAAAGATGTATCAGCATAATCATTGGGAATAAAATACAACAGCAATAATAAAGCCATATAGATGAATTAAGCTCAGGATATTATAACGAGCATGGCTTTACCCACCCATCAGACCGAGGGGGACAATCTTATACAGTCAGAACTCTCACCACCATGATTTTTATTTTTTTTAATCACTTAAAAGAAATAAGCAAGGAAAATCACACAGGTAACTTCCGATTTCACACTATAAAGTTACATTTATTGACACAAATTGCTTTTTTAAGGTTACTGGCGGGCTTCACTGCGCTATAGTTGTTGACTAATAGCAGCATCTTTAATTGCAAGAACAGAGGTCACAGAACACATTGCTGTTACTTAGGTGGGCACAAGAGGTGACAGGAACAAATGAGTAATTCTCCAAAAGACAGAAAACAGCATGAATTATCATTTCTCCTAGTTCTTGCATGTGTTCCTGGACAAACATGCCTGTTTCAATTCAATGTCTGTTTCTCTGTGTTTGAGAAAAATAGGATAGAAGTGTACCATGAGAAGTGTCGGTAACAGAAAGGCCTTCCAGCAGAAATTCCCAATTTTTGTTCATTCCTGTTCCAAAATAAAACACTCACTTATATCAATGATTTCCTAGAAATAAAATATCCCAGTGGCATGTTTAGTATATAAGTGCTTGCCACAAAGTGGAAGGAAATATCTAATCTATCTCCCTGCATGCCTTTAGGTAGCTGCATCGTGCCCCAACCTCTCCACAGACGATGCTCAAGCATGTTTCAGATACGCAGAGAAACTACACGCCTGGACAAAACAGCTCCCTTGTTTCCGGTTCATCAGAAACCAGAAGTATGGCACCAAACAGCAAAGCAAATCAAGTTCCAAACTACTTTTAGTAGGTGTCAACTCAATACCTAACTACTACTTCCTTTCACAGTTAGACCGAAACCAAAACAAATCACATCAGAGCACTCCCACATGTTACAAAGTAACACAATAATAAACCCAGTGAGACACAAGGATGTTGCTCATGTTTGCAGCTACGCAGCTTTTGTTTCCGTACTCTATCCAATTCTGAAGATTTTTAGAAACATTTTGAGCAGATACAAAAGGAAAAGTTTTCTTTCTTCTTTTTAGGGCAAGAAACTTAAAATTTACACACTCTTTCAATACTAGGATGCTTGATCGTGTTCAGCAAGACTGGAAAACTGAAAGCTTTGCTTTACAAACCTCTAGTTTCAGCTGCGCTGCTATCTCCAAGATTGCCATTTTCTTACGGTGCACTAAATGAAAGTATCCAATTAGCATGGTACTCCATCACTGCCTTGGACTGAGCTGTTTGCTCTTTGTTACCTATTTGAGTCAGCTTGTCGCAATGGTACAAAACAGAAGGTGGTGAAGCAGACTGTAGTGAAAAACTGTTTTACGAGCTGACCCAGAGACAACACAGTGAAGGTGCTCTTGGAAATAACGTGGCTAACTGATCTCTTTTACATGTAAAGCAAAAGTAGCCTGTAATAAAAAAAAAGAAAAAAGAAAAAAGAAAAAAACCATCAACTTTGTGCAAGTTACAGGAACATCCAAACCTCTCCCCTGAGATGTAGCATACATCTCTCCAGCAATTCACCTCTCCCAAACTGCAAACCACCTTCCTCAGATTTCCTCAGTTTTACAATTGTGTCTTTTTTTTCATGGCCACAAGAGAGGGATGAGGTCGGTTAAGACTGTGCTTGTGACAGAAAGCGAGGAACATGACAGATGCCCGAAGGAGTGACAAGGCTCAGTACATCCGAGTACTTTATGGCTCCTAAGCTAAGGCACGTGAAGTGAGATTGATTTCAACACTAGTATTTCCTTAATTTATAATTTCCTTGATTTTAAGAAATGTGGTGACAAAATTTGAGTGACCTGAACAGTAAGTTAACAACGTTTTTATGCATGTGAATTATTTAAGCTCCAAAACTTCAGTACAATACGCTTAGATACAAAGCACAGTGCAATTTTATTTACCACTTAAATATTTCAAATATTATTACTTATGAATAAACCCAACATGAATTATCGAGGTCTGCTTATAATTAGAAATACTCCACAACCAGAAATGCTGGAAGACCAGCAGCACATTGGGGGTAAGGGAGGGGCTTGGTTTTTGTAGGGTTTTGTTTCTTTGTCTGACTCTAAGAAAACAAGATTACCTATGCCAGGTTCACTGAAACTTATTACATAGAAAAGGAAATTAATAAAATATTTTGTACAGTGTTTTATGCTATCACATAGAACAACAAAGCTTTTACTGAAGTCTTTACAATTGCATTATAAAAATCCAAAGCACTGCAAGCTGCTAGACTTTGCTCACACCTTTCTTATATTGAGTACTACTAATCTGCATATTTAATAGCTCCACATCACTGTAATGTGTTCTCAGTACTCAAAAGTAAAGACATTCTTTTTTCTTCTAGAAAGAAAAGGTAGAAAGAAATAGCTTCAATGAGTTACTTTGTGAAGGAAAGAACAAGGTAGACTTCCTAAAGAAAAGTGTCTCATTCAGAGATGAACTTTACGAAAATCAAAAGCAACCAAAGGAAGCATTCACTGCTTTCTTCTGAGAATAAGCTTAATAGTCTAGGATCCCTGAAACATGGTACATCCTGCAGGCACAAGCAATACATCCTAGACAAAAGTAGCTTCCAGCAGAAAAGAGGATCATGGAGGGAATGGCATTATTTCAAGTATCTGTGCGTAATCTCATGCAGGGCTTTCAATTTCAACAAAAAAGCATGGTGAACTGGGCTTAGTATTTTAATAGGGAGTACTAGATACATGAAACAAAACAGTGGAATAATGGGATAATACTGATCTGTGTCGCTAAACCGATATACTGCTGCATTTTAAGCTGCTCAGAGCTTCCCCAATACACAGTCACTCCTACACAACGGTAACAGAGCGATCAGCCCTGGAGATCATAAATACAGAGGCCTGGGGAGCTAAACTCCAACTCAAAAACCAGTCTGAACAGTTCATTTCCCTCAAGCATGAACTGCCTACAGCAGTGTGTTGCGAGCACAAAAGGAGTCCAGGTTCTAATAGAAACAGAGATGAGGCTTTCTATCTGCTATGTCCTCTCCCAGAAAATAACCCTTTCCTGTTTAAACGGTTATACATTCTAACAGCGACAAGTTTAGTTAGCAAACTTTCACTGGAAGTTAAACAGGAACGCATCGAGAACACCTTCAGGGACAGTTACAATTGACCTGGACTGAAAATTTGTTTGTCTCCTTTTTGCAAGAATTCCCATGGCTGCATCCACTTCCAACAGCTACAAGCACCATCAAGTCTGGAAAGCACAAATGCAAGGATCCAGGGAGATGAATGCAAACTGAAATAAAGTTTGAACAATTGGGGTTTTTTTTTCCCTTAAGCCTGAACCACCTTACATCTGTGTAACAATCAAAAAGGAACTGTTTACCATATGAAAGCAAGTATTATTTCTGTTGTTATGGCTATCTGGACATCTGATAGTCTCAGGCAACCCAAATGGGCCCCAACAATAACAGCTCAACTTAAAAGTCACAGGACAAATACCTCTGCAGTGAGAAATGACACAGAAACAGCAGCAGAGTTTGAAGTTCAGTCTGACGGAAAGAACCTCTACACTTCATCCTCACAACCCTCTTGAAGGCAGAACAGGCACATTTGATCACCGATGATGCTAAATGCCAGAAAACCTAACAGCAAAACACCCTTCCGACAGAGCCGCCCTCTAGTGAAAAGGCAAAGGCTGTCAGCTCTGGCAAACGCCACTGGGCCATGATTCTTGTCAGGTTCTCAATCAGCTTAAAGAGAGGGCAGAAGTTGTTAATAGTCTGTGAACTCATTAACTTTTATTTTTAAAAATAATTCTCTGGTACACAAGTGACAGAGAACCTCTGTCAAAAAAAACCAATCCTTTGATCCTCTTTCATCGAGGCTAAAGAGGCATAGAAGTTTTAAGATACCAGTACATCAAGACTACTGCTCATGAGCTGGTTCAGACTAGTGAAAAGGACAACACTGGATTTCCAGTTCTGCATTTGGCTTGATGTGAAGGGTCCTGCAACAGAATTCAAGACATAGGTGAGGTACTGGCTTGAAAATAAATGCTGGGTTCTAGGAGCAAGTAGTTTGTTTCAAGCTGGATTAATAATAGGACTGGAAGCCCACAGCTGGGTCTCCTGGGTCTTTAGATTCTGCATTGGTGGCAATACTTCTTGGTACAGGAAAAAGCAAATGGCAATCAACTTTCTGCTGGAAAAGGGGAATACAAGCCACTACTGCATAGGTAAACTGTGATCTCAGAAAAGGACCTCACCTTTGCACTTCAAAGAAATCATGCTTTTCTGTGCAATTGTTGCTTCTCACCAGTAAGAAGAGGTGCATAAATGTGTATAAAAGGTTTCTACAGGGGTGTGAAAGCTGTCAGACGTTACATGTTTTCAAAGCTGGTCTAGGAACAAAGACTCGTCATTCCCCTTTAAATCAAAGGTTAACAGTAACTGTGCACCCAAGAACTGCAACAGCGAGACCATATTTGCCACTGGTAATTTGTATTTTACTGCTGCAGACAATGGCTTCAATCTGTGGTCAACAGACCTCTAAATTCCTTGACTACTTTTAGAACTTCATAAAAAGTAACTGTGAAGATCTAGCTTACTGGCCTCACTGGAAAATTTTTGGAGTCTACAAACAAAAAAACCTGATGCTATATACCATACTTCAGATTATAAATCGGCTGGCATTTCTGGCACCAGCAGAGACAATGACTTCTGCTTTTTTTGTTAGCGAAAGGACAGAAAATTCTTGGGGGTTTTGTTTCTCATAGAGATGAAACTGAAATGTACCAAGGATCACTGCTGTTTTTCCTTCTGGATTCACTTCAGATTTATTTATAGCAGGGCTTTCTACCTTTATCTGCAAATGTCACAACTGAGCTAGTGAGCTTATATAGTTTCTTGGTTTAATAACTATGGCAGATATAGCACATGTTCTGCCTCTGCTCCTCTCTGAAAACAAACAAAACTAATCAGGTCTAAAAACTAGTTTATATCTCACTGTTCATAGCAAATAGAAAGAGTTGGGCACAGATAACCTAATTTTCACCTGTTTCTGCTTACTGGATATACACTAACTCAATTTAGATTGATTGGCTAATGTTTGCAGACTTACTACGGTGGCACAAGGGTACTGTATCCATTCAGCTTATTTTTAAAAAAGACAAACCAAGATGAAATGTTGTTTGTGCTCCTTTTTAATTTTATTTTGGCTCTCTGTTTATCTCTCCACTTCAAAGCACTTCCAATACGAGGCACAGTTTCACTGTGACAACTTCGCAAAATTAAAATAGAAAAAATGTGCCAGCATCAATCTGCTTTACATTGGAAAGCAGAACAGCCTTGAGACAGAAACAACGACTTATGAGAGCAAGCTATAATGAACCCAGAAGTGCTATTCGCAGTAGGAAAAACGTATCAGACTGGAGGCTGAACACTCCTGACACAATTTTTCTTCCTCATCAGGAGCCTCCTGTTCCCCGGCTGCAGCGTACAGCCAAGTCTGCCTCCAAAAGCAAGCGAGAATTCCCAACACGAGCCCCCACAATCCTGTTGGCTAGCGCTGACTTGACCTGAAGCTGCCTTACGTCCAAACGCAAATAAAACCCAGCACAGAACAAAGCTGAGCCTGCAGAAGACTTCCCCGCCCGCAGCCCGCTGCTGGCCAGGCAGGAAGGCAGGCAGCCGCCCCGCTGGGAGAGCCACAGGCCCAGAGCGCAGGAGCCGAGGCAACCATCACGGCACGGAGCTGGCGGCAGGGCCAGCCCGATGCTGGTAACGCCAGGCCCCACCGAGGCCTGCCTGTGCCCGGGGACACAGCCCAGGGCCCGGGAGGGCTCCACAGCCTGCGAACCGGCTCCCAGCTCCCAACAGCCCAAATCTCACAGGAGGACAAGCCCCATGCTACATGCGGTCCTGTCGAGAGGGAGGTTTAGTGAGGGCTGCGGGTCTGATCCCAGCAGTGCCAGCACAGGCCAGGGGTAGGGGCCTGGGTAGCTGAGCCCTCTGCAAACTTCAGCGTAGCTGGAAAATAGATTTTACACTCTAGTGAGTTGTATTCTCAGACTTCTTTGCACGGGTATCCTTTCATCATCTGCGAAATGCAGCGTATTTATCTAGTTCCTTTTCACAACAATGTATGTGAGATGCAGTCCGGGCTCTCTACACATACACCGTTAGCCAAGGGCACCACACGAACGTATATGCTATATGGGCCAGTAAGTGGGCAGTGTTACTTTCTATTGCTTTCCAAAGTCACATTTCCCACTGAAGAGAGTTTCCGGTAGGCTCAAAGCAGAGACATTTTTCTGTCTTCTCCTTGAAAAAAAATTTTTTTTTTCCCCTTAAGAGCTGGTGGATGCTATGAGCTCGACTTCTAACTTTAACTTCTACCATTTTACTTAATACACATCTATCAAAAGCCTAGACTGATTACTTCAACTACTTAAAAAGCAAAATAAACAGGTTATCAATTGCACACATCAAATCAAAGAGTATTTTCACATTTTATTTTTGCAGTGCAAACTAAACAGTTGCCAACCAGCCCTCAACGTGCATGTTCATGTTTTGTTGTTACAGAATGAAATCCTAGCAGCAGTGGAACAGAAAGCTAGATGTGAAGTAGTCTCATTAATTAAATAAAAAAAGAAGTATCTCTGTAGTAGTCATCATCATAATCATGTGAATATATAATAATGTGTAATGAATTCTAAATATTCACTCTTCTTAACAAAAAATAAATCATTACAAACCTAGATCTGCAAATTAGACCTGTGCTTAATAGGTAACTGTCATCAGACACTATATAAAAGTAATTTTAACAGAACTAACATCAATAATTTGATGTTTTCTACACTTGTATAGTATTATTAATACATATAAGTGGCAGCAGATTCATTTCCCAAAAGTATTATAATCTTGGCATAGTGCCATACTTTAAAAAAAAAATTATTTACGAGCACATGCATCTGGTTCTAACGAACTAACTTTACCTGGTAATATCGGTGTTTGTATGATTGATGACATTAACACAATAGCATCATCAACGTGCCTGTCAAAACAGCCACTTGAAAATGACAACTACACACAAACTCGACATTGAAAGGTAAAAAGGCAGAAAATCACAGCTGGGCATTAAGCAATCATTTGGTTCAGTGTTTGTAAACCCAAGGATAGCTTTGTTATTAACACAATAATCCCGAATCTAAAAGTATTTCTACTGTTGAGAATTTCTTATTATGTTCTGAGGTGCTTTAAAGAGAAGCACATATGCCAGAGATTCTCTACCGTATACTAATTAGACTATCAATTTGACCATAACACTCAAAGCATCCTGGCTAGCAATGCTTAGACCTATCTGCAAACAGCGATCCAGACAGTTTCCTTTCTTCACTTCCGCATGACAAGATGGAGCATTCTCCCGTGCTTAACCACAGCGAATCAAGGATGGACAGAATGGCCTCAAGACTGAAGTGGAACTGGCTTCTTTTACCCCAAGAGTTAATTCTGCTATCTAAAAGTTTACAGAGTAATTTCTAAATAACAAAAATATTGTGTAAAAACTTTTCTAGCCCATTCTGACTCTCTCTGCTACTCTGAGCCTCCCTGGCAGGAACTCAAGGAGGACTTTAATATAAGCTTAATATAGTCTTTTGCATTTTTTCCACATGGAGCAAAACTTTCTGACTGTAGCTGTTCTTACCACTACACAGCAGACCACTTCAGTCATCAATATTTTCAGGATATCTTTTATAGAAAGATATCTGATATTCCCTCAGATATACATTACTGAATTCACTCTCTCAAATGGAAATCTGAGACCATCCAAGGCAGCACATACCACGCACGAAGGAATGTGGATACATTTATCTGTGCAGCGTATGTTAGCCACGCTGATCTTGTAGCTGGTCTTCGTGCCACAGAATTTTCACCAATACCACTAATTAAGAAAAACCACGTCTTTGCAGAAGCACACAGAAACATCTGACGTCTACGTGGCTATGGCGGATGTCTCGCAGATCTGAGGAAAATGTTCCTATGTTCTTTGAAACCAAAGATATGGTTAAGACATTCATTCTTTGGCTAAAGAGAATATCACTACACGAACTTCTGAGAAACAAACAGATCTGTCACTAAGAACTGCAGCATTTCATAGACTTGGTTTATTTATTTGTTTTTAAGATGAAACATCCATACTTTGGCTACGTCCTTTGAAACCAAACTGAAGGGATATCTTTCTTCCTGCTGATAAATAGAATTTTTTCTTTTTTGTGACTTAAAATCCATTTAATCTGTGGGTTTTTTTGTTCCCTAGCCTCTCCTCCTTTTAAAATGCTTTCAACTTCTCACAGAAGTCTTCTATAAAATTCCCCTTGGAATGTGTCTCCTCTGCATCAGAAACAGAATTCATTTGGGCTCTTGCTGACAGTGTCAAAAGATGAGGTGAAGAAGAATAACCAGCCCTTGCTCAGTAGTGCTTGCAGAACTTGCTTCACCCCCAAACAATATATTTCTGTTTGATTTCCATTCTGCTGCTTGAAGGACAGAAAGATTTACGTAGATAATTAAAGAAAGGGAGGTGTGGGGGTAGAAGCGAACTACAGATTTGAGGAGCCTTCACCATATTTCTTAGACTGACATAAGGCCAACTGAAAAGAAGGGGTTTCCTTTTGCTTCTGTAAAGCTGACAGATACACCATGACATTGATTGTACTCGATAATTCCAAAAAAGCAGAAGCAAGGAAAAGGAGGTGGCCAACTCATCTCCACAAGTGCTAAAAGCATAATCATCTCAGATGCACCACTATTAGGTCATTGGAGTAAGCATCTACAAGAAACACAGCAGCTCTTTTATTTAGGGTCCAAGTTCATGTCACGCTAAGCCAGCTGCTAAACCAACCACAGCGTGAACACCAACACAGAGAGTACTTCTGGTAACTCTAAGATACCATGGCACGCTCTCAGCCCAGTCATGTTACATGGGGCAGCTCAAATACAGTAAATATAGTACCACGAGCATCCCTTGGGACTGATGCAGACAATAAAGTTGTTATACTTGAATTTCAGAGAGGAGGTTGAGAATCCATGTGTTCTAATTGAAACTTAGATTAAACCAAGGCTTAAAACAAGATGAATTAAAGGCAAAACTTATTGTTACTAGTATTTTAAAAACAACAAAAAAATAATTTTAAAAAAGCACAAGCCACTACTCAGCTTGATTGTCAAGAAAAAAAAGTATCAAAAAAGCTTAAGGGAGCCACTGTTCCTAAAAGATCTCTCTTGGGGGTGAAAGTTTGGTTTTTTTGGGTTTTTTGGTTTGATTTTTTGTTTCCCCTCTTTTATTCCTTTTTATGATACTGCTTGGGATGTGTAAAACTTTGAACTGGCAAATACACTTCTTCAGGATCTGAAATACATCATAAGAACAACTGTGCCAGAACAGACCCCAGGTACGTCCATGTTTGGGTGCTCAGGACCAGAATATCAGGGTGGCTCACAGACAGGTAATTATTGCTCCTCATAGTGCAGAGGAACAGCGACAACAACTTGCTCTTGCATCAACTCAGCTATTCTAGAGTCTAATCACTTCCTTTTACACAGACGATTTACTTCTTTACTAAGTTTTTTATTTATTAGGTTTTATTTCTTTGAGGTGATTTCAGAGAAGCTCTGCTGGCTGTGTTATGACAAAAGGTCATATCAGACTTACAGGCTGGAAAAAACCATTGCAATTACTAGCAAAAATCAAAGTTGAGATGTTCATTCAAAATCCCGAGCGTCACTGAATCACCCTTACCATTTTAGTCTATATTCACAGTGGTCTCAGTATATTATTCCCAACTCCAACATGTCAGACACCTGCAATACCAAAAGTGCACAGCACAAAGAAGCCCTTCATTCCAGTTGTCATTGTAAGAAATTGCTTCATAGATACAGAGTAAATCAGGACCTGCTGTCATAAAAAAAACCTGAATATGCAAATTTCAAAGAGCACTATGTTACTATTACAACTTGAAAACCTGTAAATCCAGATTAGCTGAGACACCCACTACATGGGAGAACACACCCTCAGATCAGGTCTCTCCAATGGGATGGGTGTTTAAGGGGCCTCTCCAAAAAAAAAAAAAAAATAAAAATTGCACCTCCTTTAAGTGTGAATGACTGTCAATCCCGCAAGAGAAACAAAGCCACAGATCTCACTTTCAGAGACACACAAGTGTTAACCAGAACAAGAGCAGAGTCTCATACATCAGTGCACTGCGAGACGACGTATTAAAAAAATCCAAAATGAAGCTTTTTTTCCTAATGTCACAGCAACATTTGGGTCTAAGTAATTATCAAAGATCTCCGTCATTATTTCCAGCTGTCCACTGGATTACTATGTCTATTGAAAACGTTATTTATTTAGTAGCAGGCATTTCAGTAGGACACTGACTGAGAACCTATTTTATTGTAGCTAAACGTTTCTAGAGCTTGACAGTAAATGATATGCATGAGCCATGCCGACTGTCATCTTCCACTTCTGACTGTCAGACACACAAGTAACTTGCTAATGTTTCATTCCAATTTCAGTGCCATGAGCCTGTTGCATAAGCTGCCTACTAAAACCTGTTCCAGATGGAACGACAGTATTTTGTAGGACCCCCAAGATATAGCTATAGAGATGAATATGTGTCAACAGCATTGAAAGTATGACCTTTTTTCCTTTTTTTTTTTTTTTGTCAGCACCCTATGATTTTTCCACATTCTTTGTAAGATAGGCCCATGTGGGAAAAAGAAAGAGTTTAAGTCTCCATCTTCCATCACCTGCAATCACATCTACCTGACTACACAAGGCGGAAGACAAAGGAGGAAGGTTTATAAACAATCAGGTATCTTCAAAATGACAGACAAGGCCCCAGATTTATTTTAAAGAAGAAACAAAACCCAGTCCCCTAACCAACAAGTTCCAGAACGATGCAGAACTTTGATGACTTCCATAATAGACATTTTCTCTCATGAATAGTCCATAAAAAGCCTGTGCTACTCTCACTGGAAACGGGCTTTAGAAAGCCACACATTAACCACATTAACAATGAATAAATTCTTTTAGCGATTGTACCATTTTTACTGATAATTTATATACTATATTAACGTCATGGAACATTCATTATTAGCTCTTATTAAAATAAATCACAAAAAGTCTACTTATTCTTCTCAAATAAAAATATGTAAATTACACCCACTGCTCATCTTAAACAATACAGGTAAAACAATACACATTTTCGGAACTGTAGGCTGTGCAAGGAACACAAAGAGGACTTCCCCGCCAGCGC
>Ga0065711_1047774_pt1 | contig 12149 bp, 10 predicted proteins | sample Hoacrofraction12_FD_59098 | JGI IMG/M metagenome (GOLD analysis project Ga0065711, IMG submission 59098) | Hoatzin crop microbial communities from Cojedes, Venezuela - Epithelial fraction 12 v2 (version 2) | ecosystem: Host-associated > Birds > Digestive system > Esophagus > Crop | place... | reverse complement strand
TCAAGACCAGGTTGGACAGGGCTCTGAGCAACCTGATCTAGTTAGTGGTGTCCCTGCTCGCTGCGGGGGGGTTGGACTAGATGACCTCTAGGGGTCCCTTCTGACCCAAAACTTTCTATGATTCTATGATCTGGCCCTAAGACACCTCTGTAATTTGTACCCTAAATGACTTAGGAGATAGCAAGTGTCACTGACTTTTGATGAGGGAGAGATAGGCGGATATAGAACAGTATACACAGCTGCCAGAATTGTGAAGTTATCTTGGGCATGCCCAGACCAACACATACTTGGTGAGAGGGAAGGATAGCACTTTCCTATCCTGCCTTGCATTGCCAAAGAAAGATAGGTGTCTACCTCTGGATATGACGCTTCCCTCACCTTGCCATTAATCCTCTCTTAGAATTAAGGCTGAACCCCTATCTCATATAAAAACCAAATAAAACAGAACAAGCCGCAAGAAAACCGGAAAAGATCTGATGCATTTTCCTCTCCCAAAACATTCTTCAAGTATCAAGACTGGGCTTTGAAAACCAAGTTCCCACCTCTGGAGGGAATGTTTATCTCTAGGTTATGGAATCATTCTGGGTTTCTCTCAGCCCCAGTGAATCTTTCAATATTTTACACAAAGCAAAGGATCTTCAGCAGGAAGAGCATGGCAAGACCCTTCAGTATGTATGAGGGGCAACACTAAACACAGAGTATGAGGTGTCTTATGAGTGCTCATTGTGTACCAACCAGGTCCAGTGGGTGATCACCCGATTTCTGATTCAGCCTGGGATCTAGGCAGGAGGTGGGCACTGAGCTGCTTGCTGCTGCCAAGACACAGTCTGTGCCTACCCACAGAGAGAGATCTTGGGGACTTTCCCAATGAAAATTAGGTGGTGGCAAAGTCAGGATCTGGGAATGCCAGTCTGACTGGTAGAATTACGACTGGCTTCAGAAGGGGGTTTTTGTTCTGAGCTTCCTCTTTTGAAAATGGGACTTGACTCCTAAGTCAGTAAAGAGCTTTTAAAAACACAAGTTTAGCCCTTTTGAAAATCCCAGCCTTGATCCCTACCTCCAGTAATTTGCATTGGTACAATGTGAATGAAATTAGCCCAGTATGTTTTCTGGTGTTACTTGCTTACTTGGAAAGTCTGACTACCTTGCTATATCTGAATTCTCTTTTTCTGGTCTCCAAACCATCTGGGGCAAATGGGGTTTAATCCTATGCAGACCTTTGGAGTTGGATTTTTTTCTTTTTTTTTTTTTTTCTTTTTTTTCTCTTTTATATATCTTTTTTTTTTCCTCTGTCTTTTGTTTTGTTTTTTCTTTTACTGTCATATCTGAGGCATTGGGCTTACAGCCCAGGATGAAGAAAGAGAAATAAGGAGCAGAGAGGAAGAGTCTGACTGAAGTGGGAAAACCAGAGAGAGTGATGAGCACAGAGAGGCAAAGGACAGAAAGTTGGCTGCAGTGGAGGTGGAGGAGTAGTGACAGTGTATGAAAGAGGGTGTGATGGCACAGAATGAAGGTTGTATTCCATCCTGGGTCTTGGAGCAGGGAAGGTCAGAGTGGAGCTGGCCACAGGTTCTGCTGAGGTCTGACATATGACTGTGAAGAAATAATTAGATAATGCACTACCATCTCTTCTTGTACTGCTGTGACAATGACACAGGGAAGACTAAAAAAATGAGGTAGAAATTAGTGAGGGAAGCACAGTAAGAAAAAGGAATAGGCCAATGTAGAAAAAAAGGAAAGGATATGCACTAGGCTGAATGAGAAAAGAGGTAAAATAACAGAGAGATGAAAGAGTCACAGCAGCAAAAAGTTCAAGTGGAATATGATTTTCTTATTTCTTCAGCTTTTCCTATATGGAGCAAAAAACCAGCATTTGCAGAAAGAGCTGATGAAATCTCTGACTGGTATGGCTGAGCCCTTTTCCTGAAAAGGGAGCTGTAAGATAGGGACTGGAGATATTTATTTTTTTAATTTAACATCTATATTTTATGGTCATTTGTAAGGGAAGGTAGACTTTCAAGGCTGATTGTGGTCTAGAAAGGAAAGAGACTGCGGCGTAGTTAGGGATGAGAAGCAAAGGTGGAGGCTTTCCTATAGCCTCTATGACCTGAATGCAGTGGGAAAGATTAGGGTTGATGGCTATTTCCATGGCAAAAAATCTAGGCATGTTCTTAATTTGGATTTGATAACCTGAGCTAGATAATTCAGATTAAATCAGATAAACCAAAGCAATTTGAGAGCCCTGACTGTTATTTTAACCTGAATTGGACACCCCCAATTAAAAGTGCTTATTTGTAGACTTGCTCTATGCTAGCAGCCATACCCATGTTCTTACTGGCTCTGGGAAGCATCTCTGTACAATCACTGTCAGAGGGTTAGGCTTTGGCTGTGCTGCAAGCCCTGAGCTCTTGTGCGTGGCTGTACTGGCCCAGGAGTAGACTGAACGGGAGACATTGCTTGAGTTTCCCCAGAATCAGAGAGGGAGTCTGGCAGAGACAGGGACTGAGTGGAGGGCTCTTGATCTGCAGCCCAGCGCGTGGAATTGGATAAGCACAACATTTAATATTGGGTTTCTGTTGAGATTACACACAATTATGAACACTAAATTTCTTTCCCAGGGGCATTCCCCAGTACTGATTTAAAACATACTGTTTCCAGAAATATTTCTGCCAGAAAATTAATTTGTTAAAATATTCGTTGAAAGCAAATAAGGAAAGGGGACTGGCACACAGCTGAAGCAAATTAATATTAAGGATACAAATGAATATTATATCTCTTTTGCAATAGTACATTCCTGTCTCTAATTATGAGTCTGGGTGAGTAGATGACTCTGTAAAGTCACTCCTGGAAGGTGTAAATACAGCAATCACTGTGATGACAGCCTTGCAGGTCGAAGTGGGTGGATGACTTGAGCAGTATGGCAATGACATACGGAGCCTTCCCTATCTTGGAGATGAATTCCTACCTAGCTCAGATCAATAGTGAGGTAAGCGTTACTGCTTGTGGAGAAGCTCTGTAAGATAGAGACATCTAGAGGCTGTGATGTATTGGGAGATGCTGTCCACAGCCCTGCTGGGTCCAGAAGCAGCCCAAGACAGGAAGCCAGGCCTCAGCAATTAGAGTCTGTGGGCAATAGCCTCCTGTTGAGATACTGGCATGGATGGGAACTGTGGCGAGAAGGAGGTGACCATCTGTTCAAACAAACCCTGGACTTCTCTTGGTGACTTTCATCTAAGGACAGATACCCTTTTAGGTACCTGAAGCAAACACAAGATTTTTGGCTAAAATAAAGAAGGATTTTGAGATGTAATGGCCTATGATACACAGGACATCAGTCTGCAGGATCTAAGGGTCTGTAGGCTGTGAAGAATCCTGCCTGGTATGAGCTGGCCTGCCTGCACCTATTGCAGTAGAGCTGTGTTGGTTGGCAATAGCCAGGCTCTGGTGCTGTGTCCGCAGGCTCCTGCCCAGCACACGTAGCCAGCTGCATGGTGCATGTGGCAATTTGTCAGGAAAACAGCTCACACCATTTTTTTTTTCCCGTGCCTCTTGCTCCTGTGATACTCATGTAAATGGCCTTTTATTTTATGAGCAGTGGCTTTGGTTTTATCTTCCTTGTGCTATTCATTTTCTTTCAGCCACTTTCACTTTCCCCTCCTTGCTTCCCTGCTGTCCCCACTCACTTACTTTCCTTCCTCCATCCACATTTTATGCCAGTAGATGGTGGTATTCAGCAAGTTCTTTGAGTGCCAATGCAGCTCCCTTTGTCACTAGCTGGCAGTCCAGCTCAGCAGTAGGAAGAACTGTTAATGTTCAGGAGTTTGTCTGTGGCTGGGTGACTGTCATAGCGGTGACCTGCATGAACAAGAAACACAAGTTCTACGTTAACCTTTATTTTCCTTCTTGCCAGGCCTGTCAAAGAGCTGTGAGATTGACAAAGAGTCCTAAACATCACCAAGGGAATCAGTTATTTGTTGTGATGTATGAGATCTGGGAGAGCTTTGTATACACACTTTCTGTGGGGTCACTCAGCTGCCTGGCAGAGGCTGATGTTGGTTTTGTAGCCTGATGTCTGAAAAAAAATTAGGGCTGGAAATGAGGGAGTGTATTTCTGAACAGGATTATCACTGGTGAAATAGCAGGTCTCAGGTCTGGATGCCCAATGCAGGAAAACTGGATTATAAAAACTCAGACCTTTTTAAACTGTGTGGTGTCAGGCACCAAAGAATTGAAATTCATGGTACTTCAGCAACTGAGTTCTCATCAAGCTTCATTTCTGCTTCACAGCAGCATTTGCAGCAAGAGGTTGGCTGAGGATTTTGCACTTATCATGGATAGCATAACGGGACTATGCATGCTTTGCACCATACGTGATGCAACCAATGAAGAGCATTAATCCAGTATGACAGCACGCTGCTCTGACAGTAAAGGTGTGGAAGGTGTTCTCTTCCACATCGTTATTTCATGTGCTTTATTAATTCATCTGACATCTGTAGTCCTCTTGGAAATTATTTTTGTACCAGGACACTGGTGCTTATTTGAGTCAATGGGAAGACTGTATAGACGTTACAGAGATTGGATAGAAATTATGTTAAGGATTAAAACAAAGATTTTCAAATGGGGTGGTGGGAGTAGTGTGCAAAATTCCTACTGAAAGAGGATGGGCAGCAGTACAAGCAGCACGTGTACTTTCTAGGTGCTGTCAGTTCTTGTTCTACTCTTTCAGTCTTCCTGAAAAATCTAACCAGCGCTGGCCAAAGTTTTTTTAAGAAAAGAAATGCTTTGAGCATGAAACTCGTCTTGCCTTGCTTTTAAACATCTCCCTGTAGTTCTCATATGTTCTGCCTGTGGCTTTGCAGCTCTTTCCATCCCAATCCCCTTTTGGGCATGCTTCAGTGGGAATAACGTTTATTCCTTCTCCGAGTTTGGAATTTGGACTCCCTTCCTATGGAGAGCTTGACTCCAGGATCAGATCTGAAATAAATTTGCTTTTTGATATTGACGTTATCATTAGTCAGTTAAGAGTAGGCAGAAAATAAGAACTAAAATAGTGAAGCATGATGCTTTGATAAGCTTCTGGCTAGAAAATTACTGATTCCACTGTATGGAAAAAAAGTGAAGAAATCTGAAGTGGTGTGCTATTTGGGATGTCTATTTTAAGAGATTTTGCAGGTCTCTGGTATTGAAGAGTAGCTTAGTACTAATGTTCTATAACAAGTTGTTTTAAACATTTTTACCTGAGAAACAAGTACTTTGCTGATCTGAAGCAAGAGTCACTTGCTCTTAGAAACCTTACACACAAACCTGAGAGAGACCTTGTGTCTCGCTGCAAGAGTTGCTGTGTTTTTAATGCCGAACCTGTCGTTGAAAATACGCTGATCTGTTTTTAGTAATGTACCTCAGCAAGGAATCTTGTCCCAGGAAGTGTCTCTCTTTCAGTTGCAGCACACTATTGTTTCTTGTTCTAGAAAGGAGTGTTTCATAGCCAATATGTCTCCTTCCTACTGTTTTTTCCCTTTGTCATACCCTGGGGCTTTACCAGCCCAGTTGATAAACGTTCATCAGCATGCTGTAGATTACCTCATCCGAAGATAAGAGCCCAATACACAATTACAATACTATTTCTAAATAACAGTGGGCCAGGCTGTAATGCCTTTACTCTTCCTAAATAGCACCCACAATTCACTGGTGGAGTGGCGTGAAATCAAAATACCATTCCACGTGGGTAAGAATATTAGAACCGAGCCCCAGAGTCAAGTCCAATGGATTTTAATTCAGTATTACTTACTCAGTACTTCCATTTTTTAATTTTCATTTAGTTTTCATGGATATATTCCAAGGATTGCTGTCCCACATTTGAAGTTCTTTGAATATCTGTAAAAAGCATGTTCTCCAAGATCCTGAGGTGCATGATACCCGTATCTCCTACATGTTAGCAATGTTACTAATGCTGCTTTGTCTCCACATGTATTAGCAATAGGACTGCTTTAGAGATGTCTTTTCCATGTGCAAAAGTACAATTCAAAAAACCCTTCCTCTGCTATTTTTTATGTATGTTTTATCCAGATTTTTTTGTGAGAGGGTTGCAACCACAAAAAAAAGCAAGAACTGATATAAAGAGGAATTTCAACATCTGAAATAATGTTTTGGTTTTTAATCAAAGATAATTTCTGATCCTCAATCAAAGTGTTTTGTTTGGGATTTTCGTTGAAATAGAGTTTTCTATGAAAACTCCAAAATTTTGTCAACAGTTGAATTGTGTCATTTGAAGAAGCCAACATCCTTCAACGGGATATTCTTGCCCTGTTCTAATCAGCAATGCCAGAAAAAGTATTAGATCCTGTAGAAGTCCTCTTCAATCAATGAAAAGACATAATCAGCTCTGGGCTTGCTTCTGTTTATGTAACTGTGGCCAACATTGCTGCTGCTCTATCAAATGATCTTGCTGAGAACAAACCTTCCTCAATGTGGGGTCAAAATTGCCAGTGATACATTATAGCATTGATGGAGCAGAGACAGTGTAACAGTAATGTCTGCAGACATGAGGTTGTTTTCCAGAAATACATCACAGGACAACTGAGAAACATTTCACAAATCCTGACTCTAGTTCTGCTTTGGAGGAGAGAACTGTAGCATAAGTAGGAACCATTTCTAACCTATTTGCCCACTGAAATGCTGCTCTCCACCCTACTGGAAGCAGCAGACCACATTGTGGAAGCACGTGCGCTGGATACTGGTCCTCTCCCTTGTCCCCTGTGTGGGGTTCAGATGGATTGCTCCTGAGCAAGGGCTCGTGCATATGAATTATATGTGACAGGCAGGTTTCTAATGAGCTGTTAATTTTAGGATTCCTGGCTAATTGCCAGGTAGACACATGATTAACTTTATAGTCAGTACAGCTCACTTCAGCCACTAAAACTATCAACTAGCGTTGCTAACCCAAAGCATTAGAATTCATGAGTCAAGCCTCTCAAATCATACCACTGGTTAAAAATCATGAGATTTTGTAAATAATGCCTCCTGGGGTTTTATTGAACTGGTGATTATTCGGGTTCATGTTTCTGTATTTCATTTTCTGCAGCTGTGGGAATTAGAGTTTTACTATTTTGTTTTTTTCTAGTATCAGCTCCAATCGTCACCCACCCCCTAGATTATTTCACCTGTATCTGCATTTATAGGGTCTTCATAAAGGTCTTGAAAATAAAATTGGCAGAGAGGCTTCTGTCTTCTGGCCTCTCGAATTTTACTCCCGCAATTGAGCGTAACATGCCCTGAAAACTTTAAAGACAAGCATCTGACGTAATTTGGAAGATACTTGGTTCAGACATTTCCAGGTTATGGGGCTGGCAATTCTTTGTCAGTCTAACTTGGTTCACATAGCACGAGATAGGGATTGCAATCTAGGAAATTATATAAAATTGTGAAGATTATGTGGTCCAATGTGAGTATCATCCATGTTAAGCATGCCAATAAAGCCTGCCATGCTTTCTTAAAATGTCTGTCAAATACCAGCACATTGTGCTCCCAGTGAAGGCAATGAGGAGAATGCGAATCCTCATCGGGCACATCCAGAATCTTTGTTAGACAATTTGCTGCTTATCTACAAATATGTATTTTAGATGAGCAACTTTGAGCAATCCGTGTTTAGAAGGTATTGGATGTTTTACAATATTCTCTCACAGACCCCTATTTCTGTAAAATTTCTTAATCATTTCTTAGTCAGACCAAATTCAACAGAAGTTCTGCCTGAGTAAAGAGTGCAAAAGGGAACTCTTGAGGGGCTTGGAGGTTCTCCTGTGGCTGAGAGCACATCTCTGTGTGAGTGCATCCTGCAGTGAATACTTTATGAATCACGTATGTCTTTCTGTCCAAGGGGCTGACCATTTCCAAAAGGATGTCTGAGTAGGCCTGCTCTTGTGTCATATTCCAGGCTCATCGAATCTGGGTTGCAGTGAGCGCTGGGTGGGAAATAGCAAGGCGTGACACCTCTAGGAGAACGTCCTGTGGTATAATAGGCACTATGGCGCCCCTCCTAAAAGGGATCCTTTGCTTTCCTCACAGGTCTTCCTTTTTCCCAGCTTTTAGCCACTTTGATATTCAGAAAGATGTTCTGCCTGAAAGGCAGTTTTTGTAGCAGGCAGGTACTAATGCAGGGCAGAATGGAAGGCTGTGTCATTATTTTCTGTGTTTGTTACTGACTTTTTAAATAAAAGGGATTTTTTTTTTAAGAAAGTTCATTATTTGATAGTTATGAAAAGCTGAATAGTGTGAGGATGAGGCTTCCCTTCAGTCCCTGCTCTCCCTGTTGTGCACCTCTGCACAGGATGAGGAGGTTACATAAAACAAATGAAGCTGCAAGCTCTCTTTCCAGTTTGAAGAAGGCAAGGGAGAAAGTACTTAATTCCTGCTGCCTGTGACTTATTGGTAAAATTCCAGTTTTTGAAGAGTCCCAGACTTGCTCTGGGAACTTCTCTGGTAACCAAAGATGTACAGGTGGTTTCTCTTGTATTCCAGGACTCTCCAGGTGTGCTTAAAGTGTAAAACAGGCACTGATGCTGAAGAGATATTCACGCCAGCTCCTGTCCTTTCATCTGAAGTTGGTAAGGAACCTCCTTTGAAAAGTTTTTTTACTAGAAGAAAGAAAGAAAGTCTCTCTCAAGGATCAGTGCCACCACAGGGAAAGGAAATGGCTCATAAACACAAGACATCTCACATCTCCATCTCTTTCATCCCCTACCAGAAGGTCTACTGTACTTCAGTGCCTGAAGTATCCTTGAGTGCAGCATGTACTATCTTGTATTAGACTTCCCTGGGTACTGTAACATGTAAGAGGAGCTTTAAGGGCTTTAGACTGAAGTCAAGATAGTGGTCGATTTCATACCCGAAACCCACTGCACTTGTGTGTAGAAGTCTTTGATAGCAGGACTGAGAACAGCAGCAGACGGACATTTTGGGGTCAGAGCTTTCTACAGGGAAATAAAGCAGGAACGCTTTTTCTCAAGACAACCCTTTGTTAAAACTCTGAAATTTCATTAAAATGCATTGCTCTTCTGAAGACAAAACATCAGATTTCTTCCTAGGTCTTTCTTATTTGGGTTTTCTTTTTACTTTTGTTAAAAAAAAAAAAAAAAAAAAAACAAAACAGCAGGACACTACTGTGTTTAAATACACAGGAACTGCTTTTGTTTCTTTAAACCTTTTGGTAGAAAATATTTCTCACTTTCCTTCTAGCTGTGATCAGAACCTCATCTGCACTTCTCAGGTGTTATCTATATCTAATCTGAACAGGCACAGGGAGATACTCAAAGCTGTCACATTCACAGATGTATTTGACAAACATTCCGTGGAACAAACTCAGGGCTTGGTGGTGGTGGGGGAAGGGAGAGTAGAACTTCAAATTAAGCTGTTTGGGAGAGGCACTGTCATTATGCTCTGTATGCATTAAATGCAAACACAGAACAGGTTCAGGTCTGTGGCTGGTGCTCTTAGGTGTGACAGCAGTACAAATGAAATAATAAGATCAAGTAATCTCGTTTGGTCATTAACGCTGCAGTAAATGCCTGTTTCATTTGCCAGGTAGGAGCACTCATGGACCTCAGCTAAAATTGGCACCTTATTGTGCTTAGCACACACACAGACACCTAATTAAAGACGGTCCCTTTGAATGAAGTGTTTTTTGGTATAGATGGGCAAGACAGATAAAGGATGGGAGCAAGAAAGTATAATTATCCCCGTTTCACAGACTGGGAGCTGAGGAACTCTGGTCACAGAGGGACTCTGCTGTGGGTTTTCTGCGCTATCGTGGAGAAATACTGTGGGTTAGTAGGATCTTACACCCTAGCCCTGTGCTTCAGCTGCAAGACCATCCTTCCTCTGCAGGAGGATGTATCAAGTTTCTTGTTGTTTAAATAGAGACCTCAATTTACATTTTCCTTGTTCCTCTTGAAAGAAAGCTCCCTGTCCATTTTGGTTTCTCTCATCCTCTCAGAGTATTAGTCATCATTTAAAATACACACAATGACTAAAATGAGTCTGATCATGTTCAAGTACAATATTTCAGGGAGGCTACTTGGTATGACTTGCATGAGGACATGAAATGCCAGAAGGACCAGTGCAATCAACAGCAAAATTCTGTGCCAAAAAGAGTGGGTGGAGTCATGTGCTGTACACAAGAGATTCATAAATGTTTACTATAATTTGCTGCCTGGTTATACTTGACCTCTGTGGGTTGGCACATGTACTGATTTACTGCATCCATGCTATCTTAATTACTAAGGACACAGCTGAGAGCTTTTTAAAATTGAAAGTGACTGATTTTCCTCAATTACTTATGTGTAGAGGCTCAAGAACATATGCAGTTGTATTTTTCTGTCGAGAGAATATGTGATTTGTATAGCCAGTTGCACTTGTTTGTGGTTCTCCCAGATGCTGGACTTCGGGTATGTGCAGATACAGGCACTTGACACTGGCTCATATGGGTATGTTTACCAAGGCTTAGCAAACTTTTCATTCTCCCACTGCTGGTCCTGCTTACAAAATTTTGCTCTTCCAGATCTCAGCTGGAGTTGGAAGGCAAAATGAGAAAAGTCTCTGAAAGGTTGCTCTGAGTGTTTTTCTACCCCAGCTGGACACAGGCATTACTGGAGACCTTATGAGAAGGATTATTCCAACAAAATTTTCACCCTGGCTTTGTGGACTAATGGATACAAACAAGTTTTAAATAAGTATCCAAACTTATACTTGCTTAGCCAAACTCAGACACTGAAGCTTTTGATGCAGTCCTGCTAACGTGTACATTGTTGGACCATTTTGAGTGTGTGACACTAAGCAGTTATGTAGCAGGTCAGCAGGAATTCACAAGTGCTTGGACTTAATTTGTTCATAGTTCTCATTTTGAAAATGTGTCTGAATAATCAGATCCAGACGTTAGGGAAGCTGGTTTTCTGTCAGCCATAGCCCTGTTTTGACTTTTGCAAATTTAGGCAAAGATTATGAGAAGCAGTTTGCAATTTGAAGTTCTCCGTCTGGGAAGGGACACATCCTCAAAAGGTCTAGCTTTCAGAGTCCCTTGCAACATAGCCCCTAAAACCTAATGAGGTCAAATTGCTCTTACCTTTCTCTTACTTATTATTGCACTTCTGTGTACAGATGTGGTACATAACCATATATATGGATCTGAATTTGCAGACTTAGGTACTTACAGGCTTTATTCCAATTTCATATTAGTTGTGCTCACACATAACTCAACTGCAGCTAGTGGTATTTTTCTTTGTGTCAGATAGCAGTGCAGTGCAGTGCAGTGATTTTCAGCATCTGGTTCCAGGACCCCAAGCATCCTCCGCAGGATCGGAGGTAAGTAAAACATTAAGTAAAACAAACCTGTCAGAAGACATAAAGTCACTCTAAAGATGTTCACATCTCGTCTGTAAGTGGAAACAAGTTATAAACTCTGAACTGGTCCAAGACAGATAGTAACTCAGTTTCTGTAAATGTCCATGATAGCTCATCTCATGCTCATTCCAGGATTTAAAATACATAATGCAAATAGCAACTTCACACGAAACTGTGCTTCTCTCCCTTTAACAGATTGCTTGTTGAGAAAGCAGCTAAAATAAATTCAAGCTATCCCAGCATATGTCTATCTTCTCTTCCAGAGTGTGGGGAGGAAAGGGGGAGGCTGAAATATCAGTGTTTGTGAGCTGATAACAAACCTACAACTGCTCTGGAACAAAACAGGCAAGGTGCAGGTAGGGAGGATCACCTCAGTACAGCCTTCCAGCCCCCTTGCTTCTTGCATAGCTGGTGCATACTTCTGACAGTACAGGACAGAGAGAGGAACGGTCCCCTGGTCACCAATTGTGCACCTACATTGCAACTGGGAGGTGTGATTCCAGTGCAGATAATCAAATAACAACTAGCTTTAATCTTCACAGGGTTTAGGGCAGGCTGGACAAGCCTGGCTGGGATGCAGCGTCCATATTCAAGAGCTGCTGACTGAACACTGTGTCTCCACTGCTTAAGGTATCACAGAATCACAGAATAGTAGGGGTTGGAAGGGACCTCTGTGGGTCATCTAGTCCAACCCTCCTGCCGAAGCAAGGTCACCTACAGCAGGCTGCACAGGACCTTGTCCAGGCGGGTCTTGAATA
>Ga0065711_1047773_pt1 | contig 12149 bp, 5 predicted proteins | sample Hoacrofraction12_FD_59098 | JGI IMG/M metagenome (GOLD analysis project Ga0065711, IMG submission 59098) | Hoatzin crop microbial communities from Cojedes, Venezuela - Epithelial fraction 12 v2 (version 2) | ecosystem: Host-associated > Birds > Digestive system > Esophagus > Crop | place... | reverse complement strand
GAAAACAGCTCTTTAAGAGTGAAATTGATGCCTGGACTGCAGATACATTTGTCACAAAGTATTCTAGCCATGTCTCAGAAGTAGAAATTATCTGCTGTGACAGAAAGTGGTTGGTAATGATCAAAACTATATGGTGGCTCATTCTAAGAGACCACATAATCAGCCTTTTTATCTGACCGTTTGAACTGTTCTGTAATAACATACCTGATTTCTTTAGTTGTTAATAGTACTTACTCCTCATTTATCTTTTTTTCCTTGAGACCCAGTAGCTGCCCCACCACTCTTCAAATGACTTTATCTTTCTTTAAATTCCTCCTTGAGGCTGAAGTTCCCAAAATTGTCACACATCAGACCTCCAGGCAGGTGATCCAATTAGTGACTTGTTGCTTGCTTTGGTGGAAAGACATGGCATCAAGGATGCTCTTCAGAGGGTTTGGGCTGGTTTCTTGCTGAAAAGCAATAAGGGGTGTGTGCTGGATGTTAGCACCTCTTGACTGCTGACCCTCAGGTAATTCTGAGCAGATGTTGGGCAGTCTGATCATGCTTTTTCTTGGTCAGGTCTGCCAAGTTTCCTGCTTGAATCAGGCATATTCCATGGGAAGGAACACTTTTCCTTGGTTCTGCCTTTCAATATCATGCTTCTCCTTGACTTAGTCTGGTCTTTCCTAGTGCTGAACAGCTCAGAGAAGTCCATGTTTTTCTTGGCAGGAGACCTCTGCAGTGAAAATGTACGCAGAGCTCAGCTTTAGAGCAGAGCTGCAGGAGAGAAAATCCACCACAACTAGACAATTAAAATAAGACTTAGCATGGTGGAGTCTCTGTCAGGGAAACCAAAAAATTGAAAAATTGGTGAGGGAAGAGAGAAAAGGGAATGGGAAACAGAGGGAGAGGAAAAAGATAAAGGAGGTGGAAATGTGAATTAGGAAAAATGTGATGTGAAGGAGAAAGACTAAAGGATGGAGATTCTGTGATGGCCCAAGAAAGAGGCAAATGGGTCATCTGTATCACTGATGGCTGCCTTGCCATCAAACTGCACTCTCCTCCCTCCCTGTCAGCCAACCCAAAAAATCAGGAATACTGTCACGCTGCAGCCTTTTCCTACCCATCTGCAGCATAACATGACTGAAACATGGGCTGAGCGGACAGACAAATATTTGGAGCCCTTCAGTCAATGTCATATGTTGGCATCAATCTGAGCCACAGCGAGGGCTCACAGAGGTGGGAGTAGGAAGCTGATTGACAAGGGCAAGGTCCTCTGCATGATTTGCTCTTCAGGTAGCTGTTGTGAGACACTGTCCTACTGCTTTGCTGACCTTACTCTAATATCACCTTCAATCACTTTGCTGCAAAATTATATCCTTTCCTTTATTGCCTGCCTCCAGAGGATACAACTGATCTCCATTGCCTTTTTTAAAGCATTTCACATGTCGAAAGAAAATGCTGTAACTGCTTTCTCAAACACCTCTATCCTGTGCTCCCTTTTTCTCAAAACTTAATCCCTCCAGTCTTCTTTTCATTCTAGTTCATCTCCTCTTTATTCCTTGATTTCTTACATCTTTTCTGAGTGGTGATGCCTAAAGCTGGAGAGGACCCTACAGGTCATCTCAGATTTCCAAGGTAGAGAGCAAAGCAGAGCAGTCACTCACGAGGTCCTGCAAATGACACTGCCTCTCACACTAAGGTTTTTAGGTTTTTCTATTCCTGCACGTGCCCTGATATCTAGTCATAGGGAATGTGTACTCACTTAGGCAGATAAGCTCTTTGTCCTAAGGTAAGTCTCAGCCTGGGTAATAAGGTAACATGTCTCCAGCAACACCTGTTCAGACCTCTTATTGCACACTGAGTCTGTCTATATGGATTCAGTAGTATCACCGCAAGCTATGAGACAGTACCTAGGCTGCAGGATCTAACCTAGTTATTACCTGAAACCAGTGGCTTAGGCTCTTTAGCACTCTCAGAAAATGTTTCCAGTGCAATGGCTCAAATTCATCTTCTTGATCTGTCATAGAAGAGACTACCTACACTTTCTCAGTTGAATGAATAGTGGCTGAAGAAGCTGCTACACCCAACTGAGATGTGCTTCTAGAGAGCCTTGAGAGATCTCTTCAATAAAGCTCTGCACCATTTCTCCATGTTCATGTGACATGGAGACTTTTATTTCTCCACAATACTACTTTCTTGGCCCACACTTTCAACCTGCTTCTTACACATATGCTAGATGACTAAAAAGTTAGCAAGGTGCTAGTGAGATATTGGGTTGGCAGGAATTCCTCTCCATTCTGGGATATACTCTGAGATCCTGTAGGACCCACAGTTTGGTTTTTTTTTTCTGTTAGGTTGTTTCCATCCTTTGTATTTATGATTTGATTTCTCCTCAAAGAGCATAACATGATGCATCTATCTTCATCCAATTTCATCTGCAAGATTCCAGACCACCCCTCCCTGAATTCAACAAGAATGAACTGAATTCGTATCCTGGCAATGCTCCTGAGCTTGCTTTTGCTCGGGAAGTTCAGACGCGTATTCTCTGTTGGAGTAGCAAGTTCTTAAACAGCAAATGGAAAGTAACTGTTAGCAACAGAGACCCCCTGCAGCTCCCAGTGTGAAACACCCTTCAGTTTGAAGTGATCTTCTGATAACTTCATCCTGAGGTTTGTGCCTTATTACTTTGTAGGTGTCTATAAAGCCATTGTTTATTAGTGATGTTTCTCTTCGGTATGAAAATTAGGCTGACCAGCCTGTAGTTCTTGTCCTCTTTACTTTTTCTGAAGCCTACGTCCTCCCATACCTCCCCTGCTCTCCCTGGTCTGTGTGAGATTTCAGATCATTGCCAGCTGCTTTGTTCCTTAAGTACCCTGGCATGGATTTCATCAAGCACTGCTGACTCAAATACATCTGTAAGGTTTAAATATTCTTTAGTTTACTCTTTACCCTGCTCTGGTCTGTGTTGCCCCATTTCCCTACTGACTTTGCTTCAGTGTCTGGTGAAGGCTAATCTCCTCCCCACAGCCTGAAAGAAAGCAGGCACCCAATACTTCAGCTTTCACTGTATCACCTGATTTCTCTGCTTTTTTGTTAAGTAATAGATTTTCTTTGAGGCCTTTCTCTGTCTTTGCTACTTGCTGCAGCTCCTGAACTCTTTCTTACTGTCTTGTTGCTTCTAGTGGATTGTATTAAAAAAAAAAAAAAGAAAACTCAAAAAACAACAAAACTTAATAACTTTAAAACTTGAGCTTTTCTGTTTGTTTGGGATTTGTTTTTCTATTTACTGTTATTTTTTTTACAGTCACCCTTTATTTTATACCTTTCTTTTCCCCCTGCTTTTGATATTTGCCACCCTTTTTTTTTTTCCTCATGGCAAGAATTACCCTCATAATTTAATGTAGCAGTTTATCCTCATTGCTTTTTACCCATCATTTGTTTGGTTTGCTCCTTTTAATCACATAGAACAAGGATGGCCAGCCAGTGGTATATCAGATGCTGTGATTACTTTGCTGGACTCCCAGCTCCTTATTCTGCTGGTTTCAAACCTTTCTTTCTGATATTAATTTGTTCCTGTTGTGGTCACTTCCACCTATGTTTCACCATCAGGTTTCCAGTCAGCTTCTCCTTACTAGTCAGAAACAAATTTAAAATTTGCCTGCGCTGCCAGCAACTTCCAAACCCTCTCTCAAGTGAACTGGGGTGAATACATTGCCAGATGGGTCCGTGTTGCTTTTTGGACTGATGGGTAGCTGGGTAGAGAATGTCCCATTACCCAGTTCTGCAGCACTGCCTCTTCCAGCTGCTGCGGTTGCCTGTTGTTCCTACCTGCGTCCTCTGAGCAGCCTACACAGTGGAACCGACTCTCTTCTTTCCTCTTTATTTCATTCAACAAATCTACCTTGTACTTCCATCTAACTTCTAGGTGCAGCATATACGTTCTTGGTAAGCTGTTTAAGATGTCCTGTGCCTGCCTTGGAAAAGAACCTGGAGCCTCTTTTGCTGTCGCTTGTCCAACCAGATTAAAGGTGCCAGTTACTGCTTATGTTAACTCTGACTTATGCTCTCTCTCTGTGCCCCTGCATATGAACATCTCAGATACTCAGCAGATTGCTGCATTATCTTCTTTTTTGCAATTTACCATCCAATGTCTTTCTTTTGATTGCCTCCCACTGTTTACCATCACCTGTAAGCTTCTGTCACTAGCTCGTCTTAATTTGGTGTTAAATTATTACTAGAGGATAATGAGCACAAGCACACTTGCAATCATACCCATTAAATTAAAGATGTCAGTATTGTTTCTGGTTAGTGGTATGTAGCCACATCTAAATGAGATGATTCATCTGTGAGCAGATCATAGCTGTGTGCTGTGGTACAAGCTCTGCAGATGTGAGGTGTTGTCCTCGAGATACCATTTCAGAAACAAGGATTCTTTGTCATGGGTTTCAACCATATCCAGGTGGGAAATGTGGAACATGTTGATTTAAAAGCAGTTACCCTACTACAAAATACCTGCCTAAAATTGAAGAGTCTGGTGATCTGAATCATAGATAACACAGTTATAAGTGTATTGTAGTTTATTACCTAAAAAATATTTTTTTCTTAGTGAGTACTAGCACAGGCCATAGGGTATTTCAGCCAAAAAAAAAGTCCTCACAACCTAGTAAAAAAATCTGTTAATTTTTTCCTTCTTTTAATATAAAGTAATATTGGCAGAAGCCTTGTTTTTGTAACTCATGAGATTTTTACCAGCGGATATACCCAATTTTTGATTATAATGTGGTGTAACAAACATTCTGCAAATCAAAGCAAACAACTGCTGGGAGTTCTCAGGCCTGTTGTTATTATAGCTCTAGCAAATACAAACTCCAGGCTGCACATTTGGTCAGCTATAAAATGACTACAGATGTGGACCATATTTCATCAGAGCTCTGTTTATTAGGTTGTCATATTTCTACAGGGAAGCCCCTGGAGAGGGGGTTTCAGAGTTTTTCCACTTTGAAATGGAGATTTGTTGATTCATTCACCAGGAGAAGCGAAGTTTCTCACAGCAGGAACGCAGCACCCAGCATCTGCAGCACGAACCCCACTCAGATCAGGGCCAGCTACCCAGTGTTTGCACTTCCCAGTTTCATCTCCGCTGGCTTGTCAGCCCATCATCTGCTCGGGGGATCCCAGCTGGGGCTACATGTACTTCAGAGTAGACAGTCCCGGCGTGTTAGAGGCCCTCCAGCACTGGTTGCAGTCAGCATAAGACAGTTTTGCCCCAAGGTCACCACCCTGTGTCCTCTTGCCACTGTTGGTGATGCCGTGTCAGGAACCTGAAGAAATTTTAAACAGGCTTACTTAGACTTTTTTTTTTTTTAATTCCCACTTCTTTCTACTCCAAAACTAGAACATGCACAGCTACTTCTTTCAAAGAGCTCACAATTCATTTTGTTTCTTGCATCGTGCTATCCATCTTAACTAACGATATCAATCCATTTCAATTCTCACTCCTTTGCTTAAATTACTTTGTATCTCTGGTAATATGAATACTCGTCTGCTAATCAATACACCGGAGATATTCCTATTGATTTTTTTCTGTCTTTTTCATATAGTCTGCTCTAGTAAATTATCAATTGCTGTTATCTAAATAGTTTCACTGGATGCATGTATCTGCAGTAAAATAATTTCTTATCTGCTAACAAAGAGAAAAAATATGGTTGTATTTTATCAGATCTGAAAGGTACAGACTTGCGACCTGTTCCTGGGGGAATTGCTCCCGTCCCACTGGAACTAGGGTGGCATGGCATTCATGGTCACTAGAGACCTCCTTGCAGTGTCCTACAGCTCTGCTTCCACCACTGTGTGGATAATGCTTTTGCCAGTTTTGCCATCATACATAGCAGGCCATAATAAACCAGGTGTGATACTCTAAAATAGGCATAGTAGAAGGGAAGTTAGCTCTTACTTGGAGAAATTACTTTTGGACTATGAAAGCAATCTGTCCAGAAGGACTAGCATCTTGCAAGGAAGGGAGATTAGACGTGAACGACTTGCTCTTGGGTCACCTCCTGTCTCAGGCACTAATTCAGAAGCCTTCCTGCACTACGGCGCTGCACAGAGAGTCTGACTGCAGAGCAAAGCTGGAGTGTTAGCGACAGCCTGGTGCTGGTGGAGGAGATCAGGAAAACAAAGGAGAGGAAGAGAAACTATTTAGGAATAGCTAAACTGTTCTTGTGTCTCCCTTGTGTCTCTTCCTGTCTATTTATAAGATAAAAACACTTAATATAAAGTCTTACGTAAAAAGAGAAAGCTTTGCACTGCCAGAAGTAGTCTGAGAGTGGATTTCCTGTTTTTTCATAGCGGCTCTGTTTCAATGGGACTTTAATTTGCCATGCCAGATTCGTGTTTCAGTCAAAGTGAGAGATGGAAGAAATGTTAGCTCACCTGCTTGCCTTATGCAGATACAATGGCAGAGAGGCATTTCCTAGCGCCGCATTGTATTGCAGCCATCCAGAATTCAGAAAAGCCAAACGAAATACTACAGCTCTCTTGGGAAGATTATTTGGGGTGGGAGGAAAGTAAATCTGTTCTTATTTACCTTCCCGTTGCTGAAATCTTTTCATTCAGCTGTTTCATCTTTTCAAGCTCTCCTTGACAGCTGTGAGGTCTTGGAATTTTTCAGGTTTGGAGACTCCTGCGTCCAGTTCATGAGACTGTAAGAAAAATATTTAATAATTCAAGGGCTGGTAGAAGTTAGAGTCTATTCAGGTGCTTCATCCTGTTGCAAAAAGCAAACAGCTGATGTTCCATATAATCCACTAACCAAAGCCAAAATGTACATCTGAGCTTTGGGAATTCTATTTCATTGGTATCTTTTTGTATTATTAATCAGATTAAGCTCCTAAACCATGTAGATGCGTCACACAGCATTAGCAAGAGGCTTGCAATTATCCTTTTCCTGTTTTTTAAATTTGTTTTCACAGACATACCTATTCCACTGCTTGCTGCAGTATTTTCTGTTGGTCAGCAGTTTTATTTCCATACAGAAACCAGACTGTATGCATACGACCATAATTAAGGAAGGCAATGTAGCATTGTTATCAAGCTTTTTCTTCACCATTGAAAATGTTCTCAGATCTGGTGAAACATTAGGCTTGCTTAATGCCACCGTCAGGTGGAGAAGCTGGTCGTCCCTCAGAAACACAATCAGGTAAGTCTGGCAGGTCCATCTCTAATGAAGGACATGGGAACTTGGACGCTTGTGTGTCAGAGGATGGCAATGCTGAGGCCAGCACAGTGAAGGTTTTTACCTGGCCTAGGAAGGCTACCTGGAAAGTTATCTGTGTAACTTTTCTTTGCCCAGTAGGAAATCACTCCTTCTAAACGTTGTCAGAAAGCTCTGTAAAGCCTGCAGGTCCCTTTAAACTTTTGAAAACTGCCTTTTTTTCTTGAAAAATGAGAAGTCTGGGAAGTTTCATAAGCCCCTAAAGATCTGCCAGCCAGAAAACACTTGGCAGCTTTCCTACTTTTTCACTGATCCTAAAGCAAATACTTGTAGAGTGTAGGAGGATCCCTACTGAATAACGATCATGCTACTTTTGTTCATTGCCAATTAAGTTTAGTAGTAAAATTATTTGGATTGCAGAAGGAATAAGCCCATATTGATTGCAATGTGCTGATGCTGGCTAAAATAAAAGCTTCACTGGGCATATATCACCATCACCCTCGTAAATAAAGGGACGCTAATGCTGGATGTAATGCCAATAGCAAGGCACTCTAGCAGATCGGTGGAGCTGAAAATATCAGAGTTTGCGTAATGACTGCAGAAAAGATGGCAATCACTCTTTATATTTCTATTAAAATGACATAGATGCCATGACAGCATTTTAGTGGCTGTTTTGTCCTTTAATATATCCATGTTGCAAGTTAGATTTATCCTCCTAAATGAAAGGGAGAATGGCAAGCCTAAGATGAACATTCATAGTGTTTTGTGCAACATGTATGAAGATTACACCAGAAGCATGGGAAATTGAGATCTTCTGGAACGTAAACATTTGCTTAACGGTCTTCTTGGCTGCAAATCACAGGGAGCTATTTTTTGGAGTTCAATAATAGTCAAATTTAATCTTATCTTTTTCTGCCTGGTTATTGTTGTATAGATACTATCCAGTGTGAGAAGACTATACAGAGAAGACAGACACTCTTACACATTCACATACATATGTATTTTTTACTTATAAGATCCACTGCTTAGTCAGAATTTTTGGATTGAAGGTGTGTTAGTTAACTTTTAAGAATCCTTGTTCAAGAAATACAGGAGAACATTGTCGTCAAACCATTTCCGATCCACTGAAAAGACTTCTAGTTGTGGCAAAACGGTGAGGACAGCTAATGTTTCTCTTAGCGATCATTTTATGTTTTACTTCAAATATATTAGGACAAGAACAACAGCAGAGGCTTTGTAGCAGATACACCTTGGGGAAGTTGCCATAATACTAAAAATTGAAGTGCTTGTTATATATAAGTGCTAATTAAGAGAAGTTTATTTAATCTGGAACCTTTCTAGCAAAAAAATGTAGACTGGATAATGCAAAAAAGTATCATGAATTTCACTGAACTTCCTTCTGGATTTTGGGGGTGATTTTTTTCAGATATACACATTTTGCAAAAGTTGAAAGTTGCTGAGAGTTGTTTCAAATTGAAACAACAAAATTGAACAGCAAAATGTTTACATTTTAGCTGAAACAACTTTTTTTTTTTTTGTAAAAAAACTTGCAAATACATTTTAGTTGGATTCCAGGTAAAAATCCCTCTTTGCTTTCTCTCCCCTGCCTTTATTCAGAACTACCAATGAACCAAAGCCACACGGTATTCAGACAGTTCAGGGTTCTTGGATGGTAAAGAAATAACAGTTATTAAAGGACATTTTAAGGGATCAGAGAAAAGCACAATGGGAACATAAGCAGGGAAATCAAAGCCAAAGTAAATCAAATAGAAGTACAACACAAATGTTTAATAGTGAGGCTGATTTCTGCTGGAACCAGCTAGAGAGAAAACTGGTAGATTCAAGACTGTAAACCTTCCAGGCACACACTTTAGCCAAATGTCAACACTTGAGCTCCATATAGAAGTAGCTGGAAGAAATGTAATGGCCTATGATATACCAGAGATCTGACTGTGTGACTGAATATCCCCTTCTGTCCTGAAGATTTATTAAAATTAAGCCTTAGTGCCCCCCACCAGAGAAAATGAATCTAAAACATTAGAAAAAATCCCATGTATTTAGGTATAATTTTTGATGGATGATTTTTGTGAAGTTATAGCGAAGCTCTAGAGAAAGCAGTGCTCATTCAAAGTGTATAAATAACTCTCTTGCTGAGACTGAAACAATGACTCTGTGTATACTATTGGCAGTGCAAACCCAATGCAATCTTTTTAAAAGAATGAGCTATTCCTGCAATGTTTGCCAGCTGGAGAAGATTTATTCTCGTATGTTAAGTGTTTGCCTTGTGCTTAATTTAAAATATATCTCTGGTTCATCTTCTTTACTAACAGTCCTTTTGTTTACAGTAACTGTTAATTTACTATAATCGCAGGGACTGTACACAATACTACATTGTTTTACATAGCTTGATGTTATCAGGCAGAACCAGACATTGTTGCAAAGCATTACCTACTAGCATGGTACTTTAAAAAAAAAAAGAAAAAAGAGAGAGATAAATGTGGGGTTAAGAAACACAAGAATAATTGCTGTTTTTCACTGAAACAAAAGTATCTGCTTTGTCCTCTGTCCATTTGGCAGGTTTTATGCCCAGGATAAGATCATTCCTATTGCAGTAAGGACTGAGTGCCTCATATGACTTGAGGGTCTTGTTTCGCTTAACACTAGACAAACAGAGGAGCTGTGTGGAACCAAGGAAGGGGGAGGGAAAGAGAAGTATTTATTTTTTACCCATTGTGGTGGGATCAGCTGCATGACTTGACATGCAGTAAAGTCTAGGTCCCATGTTTTGTGGTCCTGCACCCTGTTCCCTAAGCAGTGTCTTCTTCACACAGCAGCCTACTGTGCGTGCTATTTTGATTTTTTGCCATTTTTGTGAGTCCCCTGGGGTGCAACTACGCAGTGGCAGGGCTGGCAATTCGGGCAGCTCTTGCTTCTGCAAAAGCACTGAGCAGCTTCAGTCAGGGATGCCACGTATCTGCTCCCTCTGTGGATCAGTTATAATGGAGGCATGTAGGGTATGCAGTTCGCATCATCCTATCTCACAAAAATCACCAACCTAGGATGCAGCGGGTTTTTGTGTATTTTCTTTCTGCTTTCCTCTTTCAGCAGATTAAAACTGTAGTCCACCAGATTTGCTCAGGTTTGCAGCTTTGAATCAGCCAGTCTCCAGTTCAAAATTGCTTTCTGACCAGGGAGGTCTTCTTTTATTACTATGAAATGTTCTTTCCCATGCATGGTCTGGCTTTCTTGTGTGTTTAGTTATGCCAAAATGGACAACTTTATGTCATTTGAAAAATGGAGCCAAGCAAGTTCTTTCACATAGTTTTGCTTCCCACAGAATCTTCTACAGAATCTGGCCCCATCTTTTCTTGAGGATTTTTGCTTGTGTGGCCATCCATTTTCCAGGTGCGCCAGTGCTGGAAGACAGTGAGGAAACATCTTACTTTGTGGAGGGATGTAATTTTCTACTGGGAGGATAAGACTGAGAGGTAAATGCAATGGGGAAAATCAAGCTATTTCAGTAAGCTCCAGAGAAAGACACCCTTTTAATCCATATTCAAAATCTTTCCTAAAAGATTGCAAATGTCTCTGGTGAAATGGCAGGAAACTGGCAAACAAAAAAAGATGATGCCTTTGTACTGGGCAATCCCTTCTGCCAGTATCCTTCAGACCTAAGTTCTTCTCAATTTCCTTCCAGTCAAATGACTTTGAAACCAGCCTCAATGAGTTGCCTTTTCTCTTGATTACTGGCATTTCAGAGAGAAGGAGGTCAAACATTGGAATAGGAACGCATAGAGGCTGTGAGATCTCAGCCCATGAAAATATTCAAAACTCGACTGGACACAACCCTAAGGAACATTTTCTATCTTCCAAGTTGGCCCTGCTTTGATGAGGGACGGGATGACCATCAGAGGTCCCTTCCAGCCTCAGCTCAGCATCCACCTCCAATAAAGGGAGTTAATTCTTCTGTGCCTTGGCTTGAACTTGAGCTGTATGTTGCATTGCCTGTTTCAGTGATGGTTAGGCATTTTTTCTTAAGGCAGCTGGTCACATTTTTCTGAAATGGAAGTCCTTCCTTGAGACCATATCAAGTATTGCTTGCAAATATTAGATATTCTGTATAAGGCATTTAATATATTTTTTATCACTATTTACTACAGTGAGCTGGGCTCACAGTCCAGTGGTTACTTGCTGGAACCCACAGCAACATGAGCTATTTCTCCTCTAACAGCACTGTCTTTGTCCTCACTGAACATCAAAAACATTTGCCAAAACCTTGCTATTAGTTTCGCTGCCTCCTCTTGAACTACAGGATATAAATTGTCCTTTTGTTAGCTTTGACTGTTTCTGCTCAATCTAGTGTGTGATACAATTGTAGAAGTCATTTTAAACATTTCATTTCCTATTCCTTCAGGTCCTGATAAAGGTCTTGGAGATGTTACCATTCTTCTAATAGTCTCTTCATCTGAACATTCATAAACAAAAAACCAAAGTTATGTTCCAGAAGGTTGTATCCAATTCCTTCTGAGAGAAAAAAGGAATTAAATTCTTCACAAGGTGGTATGATTGTACAGTGCAGGCTATGCAAGAATGACCACAGCTGTTTCACAGAATCACAGAATCACAGAATGGTAGGGTTTGGAAGGGACCTCTGTGGGTCATCTAGTCCAACCCTCCTGCCGAAGCAGGGTCACCTATAGTAGGTTGTAGAGGACCTTGTCTAGGAGGGTCTTGAATATCTCCAGAGAAGCAGACTCCACAACCTCCCTGGGCAGCCTGTTCCAGTGCTGCGTCACCCTCAGAGGGAAGAAATTCTTCCTCATATTCAGACGGAACTTCCTGTGCTTCAGTTTGTGCCCATTGCCCCTTGTCCTGTCACTGGACACCACTGAAAAGAGCTTGGCCCCATCCTCCTGACACCCACCCTTCAGATATTTGTAAGCATTTATAAGGT
>Ga0065711_1047771_pt1 | contig 12150 bp, 5 predicted proteins | sample Hoacrofraction12_FD_59098 | JGI IMG/M metagenome (GOLD analysis project Ga0065711, IMG submission 59098) | Hoatzin crop microbial communities from Cojedes, Venezuela - Epithelial fraction 12 v2 (version 2) | ecosystem: Host-associated > Birds > Digestive system > Esophagus > Crop | place... | reverse complement strand
CTCCCCAGGTGCAGGACCCTGTATTTGCCTTTGTTGAACCTCATCAGGTTCCTCTCTGCCCAGCTTTCCAGCCTATCCAGGTCACGCTGAATGGCAGCACAGCCTTCTGGTGTGTCTACCACCCATCAATGGGATGACCAACGAAGCTGTTGTTCTGAGCTCCTATTTTTGAACTCAGATTTCCACCCCCAAGTCTTCATACGTGAAATCTCAGTAACACAAAGTCCCAGACCAGAAAAGATCAGCAATATATATGAGATCAGCAAGAACCGCAACGTGTTCACACTAAAGTTCTCACTCACTTTCATTTTTCTGAGGCAAAAAGAAACACACTCGAAGTTGTGCTGGCACACAAACGTTTAGCTACAGTCACTACTGATTTCATGAAGCAAAAGTTCGGTCTAGGCTTGAAAAATATATCTAATTTGTTTCCTAACACTCCCCTGTTTGAAGTCATAACAGATATGCCTACAATGTCTGTGCTGCTTGAACTCACTAATTTTCAAATCTATTTAAGACAACATGGTTGTTCATATTAATTGACCATATGTATGAGGGGACAAATTCAGTTCCTGTAGTGTAGTTTCATGAATTTAGGGACTTGGCATCCTGCACTAACGACAGTTGATAAGTACAGCTGGAGGATTTGATCTTGACTTGCAAGAGATGCTGTTCCTCGTTTTGGTAATAAAGAAGTTAAGACCCCTATTTTTTCCACAGACAGACACGATTGGGACTAAACCCGCACAGACTGAAACATACCAACTCTCAAGGAAAAAAGCCAGCCATGATCAGATGAAAGCAGGCAAAACCAATAACCAAAAAGAGTAGAGAAACATTTAGCTGAAGTCTCCAATGATGTCATGAGACTAAAGTTCAGTCTAGGCTTGAATATACCCATTTTTTTTCCTAACGCACCTCCATCTTATGTCATAACTCGAATATTCCCACAGTGACTGTATAGTTTCAACTCACTAAATTTCAGATAACAATAAACAACAATCTTTAAATTGTTAGTAAAGCAATGTGCTTTTCCCCTCAGTAAGAGATGAAAATAGTCTCAAATATAAGCATTTAATATTCACACTGACTTTGCCATGCATGCCACTTTTTTTTAAATAGCTAACAATTTACACAGAAAAAAGTAGAACTAAACATAATCCTCAGGCCGGTTCTCAAAAAACTGTGCTAGCATTTTAGAAATACAGTGTCATTTCAACTCATTTATTGTTAAAAAATGCAAACAAAAGATGAATATTTAGGAGACAAAACACTCATGCTTACATAGCTGAAGGCAAAAAGTAAGTAATTGCAGACAGACTGGAATCATTACTGTGGCGTTCTCAGTGTCTGAGCCGCACGTAACTGCAGATGACTAAAGGCATCTCCGAGCAAACTTGAAAACTGGTTCTGTGGGTAAAAGTGTCACACTAAGGGCTTCAATGCCTCAGGAGTTTCATCATGTTTTGCAGGAAGCTTTGGTAAAACAGGAGGCTGATTTAAATAAGCGCAAGAGCTTTGTCCAAAGTATTAAAGCTGTCACTTCTCTTATAGAAAACACCAGAGAAAAACACTGCGTTAAGTCTTTACTTAGTGGAAGAGAACTGAGGCTGGTGCCTTAACAGAAGTGATTACAACACAAGGTAAAGCCAAGGCACTGAGCAAAGATTCTTGCAGATTAAATTCAGTTCTGGAAGACAGGATGTTTGTCTAAAGCATTGGCAGTGGAAGATGGTTGTTCTTGGCACAAACCACAATCCCTGTTTAAGTCCCTCTGCTATATATTTACCAAAAAAAAATGCATTTGATTTCTCTGGAACTGACAGAGTGCAGAAACATTAATGCAAAAAATAACACAGACCAATTGGTAACTAGATGGGACTATAAATATTAACCCTTTTCTGGATATGGCTCCTGCTGGTCTATCTAGTTCTTGGATCAGAGGAACTAGACTGGCTATTACATTCACTGCAACCTGCTCTGTGGATTTGAACAAACTCTCTCCCTTCCTGAAACACAATTTTGCCATCTGTAAAATAGGAGTGACTCATTTGTAGTGCTTTATGAACCACAAATAAGAAATGGTCTGTAAAAGCAGAGTATTCTTACTAATACTTGAAGCCTGCTATGGTGATCTTGGGTTGGATATGACAGAGAAGGTGGTTCTAACTAGCAGCATGCAGTAAAGCATATGGGCCGTGCACTGCCTCTCCGAGTGTCTGAAACACTGTCATTTGGGGTTAATCCCATTTAGGTCAAGTTAACTATATTATAAACAGAGTATGAAGGACTACTATTTTTTTTTTTTTTAAATACTGTAAGTATGTGCTACAGCATTTGGTGAACTGGGGCGTAAATACCTTTTCTGTTTCAGAAGCAAGGCTGATAAAACTATCATCTGGCAGTACATCCTTAATGAAATGCAACGTATTTATTGTCAAACTGGAAAATGTACAGGACAGTACAGACGTGTATTTATAGTATACCCTCTACCCCAAAATCTGACCACTCTTTCCAAGAGTTAATTAGGTCAACAGTTCAGTAAGTAAATACCTTGATCAATAACTTAGAATACACAGTACAATTTGTATGGAAAGATCATCAACTATAATGCTGGAAGAAACCTCTATATTAACCTTTTTACTTGGTCAACTGCACCTTACAAAATACAAGCAGCCACAAGGTGACTGATTTTGAACCATATTCGGAGAAGGTGGAGCACAGTACAGGCAATTATTCTAAAACAAAAGGATTATGCTAACAGCCTAGAAAGTACTGAATATTAATCTGCGTGGGATTGAAGATTCTAACCAATATTATTAAACTGAGCACTTTAAGAGCAAGAACTGTGTTAAGAAAATAGCCAGCAACATTTTCTCCATGTCCTAATGCAGTATCTTTTCCACAGATTTCAAAATGCTTCTGAAATTACTAAATCAACATTTGATTCTGTACCACGAGTGAATTTTCATCTTCAGAAGTTCTGAACTTCTGAACTTAATGTTCCATGTGTATTTTCAATTAGGAAATTTTGACTTTATAGCAAGCCAGTTATGGGTAAACATACCAAAAGAAACCCTCTTCACCTAGGATAAACCCTCACGGTGACATCTTAGGATGCTAAGAACTCACCAGCCCCTAGTATCCATTTTAAAAAGAAATAAATATACTTAAATAACCAGCAGGGAAATAAAATCATGCTTATTACATAAGCTTTATATTATCCAAATTAGGCATGGATAAACCCCACTTCTTAGTATTTCTCCTGCCACACTAGACATAACTGACTTGCATAGGTGGAAAACTTAGTGTATATATATTGTTAAGAGGTGCTCGAGGAAGAAAGAGTCCAGCTCTCATAAATGCTCAAAACAACAGAAAGGGAAAAGCAAAGGAACTTGTAAAGAAAGATAAGGTTAAAAGGGACACAAGCACTTCAAACGCTGTGGTTTAGTTTCCAAGTCTTTAGGCATTACTGTGCAAACACAAAGAATGAAATTCCCTCCCTGTTAACAAACATGTTAACAGAAAATAAGAACAGACAGCAAACTTGCCAAATGCTTTAGTAATTTAAAATACCTATTTTAAAAGTTTTTAATAGCTACTTTAAAAGATTTTAGCGTAAAACACACCTAGGGCCTTTATAGCCTCCATTTAAATATTCAGCTAACCAACCCTAAAAGAGAAGCTTCTTCAATCTCGTTTCTGTCATGAAGAATACATGGAAGAAATCCACCATATAATCGGAGACATGATACACACGTCTGGTGATGGATCCTTTTGATGAGCACACAAAATGCCAAAAAGATCCCCCTTTGACACGAATGCAGTCATGCCAGAAACAGCCCCTGCTGGCAGCAACACCAAGCTAGCTGGAATGCAGCTGGTCAGCAGCAAGAGTTCTGGCACAGGTTTCACACAGAGAATTGAAGTAGCCTAACTGCACAGAGTTATATTTGACATGCAAAATGTTGAATGAAATGGAAATCATAACCTGTATAACTGCAAAACTAGCCTTCCCCCCTAAAACCCCAACACCATCAAGCATCCAATGCCTTCGAATAACGGGTGTTTGACTTTCGTATATATTTATGTGTGGTTAACTTTCGGGGATATTGAATGGTCAACTGACATGTATCACAAAGTAAGCATTCATAGTTTTGTCTATGTAGCAGAGCTTTAAACAGAACATTCTCCTCTGTCACCTGGGAATTCTGCCTTTTCCCAGCCTTGCAGATAGATGCAGCCTCTGCCACCTTCTGCTTAAGGAGCAAAATGATCCTTTGCATGATGGCCAGTGCAACGCAAGTCACAAATACCTACATGCAGGAAAAAAAAAGGAATTCCTTCAAGGGTTTATTGTTGGTGAAGACAAAAATAAAATACATTACTTATTAATTCTCGTGGCCAGATAAATACTATACATAATGGTGTGGCAGTATGACTACAAACTCCTTTGTGCTTTTCTTGGGGTTAAAACTTTAACAGGAAAGGAAGATATGAAAACGAGGCTTCAACCCCCTAGAAACTCCAGCATATAATCACAGAACTGTCCTGAGCAAAGGGTTCTTCCACTGCAGCAAAGTACTAATTTGAGAGAAAACAGAAGTCTCTACTGCTTTTTTATTGTAAAAAGTTAAAAAAAGTGACAAAATGGCACTTCTTTGTAGCTCAGTAAGTGTCAGATAATAGCCTTCAGGGAGAAAGAATCACGTTGTTGGATATGAACCGTGATGGGTATAGCATTTCCACACTGTAGCAATCTTTGTGCCACAGAAATGTGTTGTTCCACTAACATCAACAGCGAGGGTATGTTTAACGCATACTACTGTGAATACAGAAAAATAGGTTTCAGGAATCATGACAGTTACGCCCAGATAACTCTCTTTTTGTTAATCATGATACAGTTATGTAAGGACAAAGCTTTTACAGCATAAGGCAACCCAAAAAAATTCCAAACCCAGAGATTAAAAAAAGCGTAGGGAAGATAAATGTAGCGATGGCACATGCCATACTCCTGGGGTGAATGTCATATCAGTTTGGACTGATTAAAAACAAAAGCTTGCTCATGAGCTAAACTTACTTATGTTGAGGAGGTTTCTAGATTATGCTTTCATCCCTTCATTAGGAATTATGTAACGAAGATGCAGAAAATCCAGGGGAATGGGACAGACAGAACAAGAGTCTAGTCTTCACTTTTTTTTTTTAAAACATTTCTTTCTTGGAGGCTTCTGATGTAGAAAAGTTTAGACAAATGATGAAACATACAAACCATTTTCTGAACAGTTGGGGAAACAACACTAGACTATTTGTACACAAACAAGTTTGAGGCATTTTGCTTTTAATTTGCATACAATTCCTTAAAGTGAATTCCACATGAAGAAGGGTGATACAACAGAGCTTGCTTACCATTTCACAAGTTAACAGAACAAAGTAAACATCTGTCCCTCTTATTAACCAGCTCCCACCCCTTACCCCAACTTGTCACTTCCTGCTGCAAGTCCCCGTGCCAAATAAATGCATGGGCTAGTTCCAAACCTCACAGACGTTCACATGTGGACTTCAGTGATACTGCAAATTGTAACAGCAAGAAAAAATTGAAATAGAAAGACTCTAGATGAGCTTATACTCTTCTTAATGTTTCCCAAATGAAGACCCAAAATTCAGAGTAAAAAAAATACTTCAGTTGTTCAGCTCAGCTACTGATCTGACTGTAGTTCCTCTACGGAGCACACAGCTAAGGAGAAAAAAGAACGAAACTTTCTGTCACAGAAGAGGGGGCATTAAATCAGAAACACAGAGATATCAAAAGAGCTGTGCCAAAAATGGACTTCAAAAACAAATGTATCTGGAACACAATTTGAGCATGCTCTTTCCTTCTACATACTGATAAAGTTTTCTAACTATACAATTTCCATACATAGTTGCATTTGACCAGGCTTTGGGCTTCTTTCAAACTGGCAAATGCCAGCCTGATCAAAATATATTACAACAGTATTATACCTACAATAAAACACTGGCATGGTGCTAAGGACAGCATCATCTTTCTGCATGCTTTAACGAGACCAAATAATAGGTTAAACACAGGTTGAAAGGGAAGCAGTAACAAATCTGTCTGGCAGATCTTTCCAAGAGAGAGACGGGAATGAGAGGCTATCCAGGTAAAAAAAGAGGAAGAGCTGAAAGAAGCTGGACCTACCAACAGCAGCAGAAAATCCCTATCACCAGAGCTGTCTTTATTTAGGTCTTACAACAACAAACGCCAATTTAGCCTTCTGCCTAGAAACTTACAGGAAGCGTTGTTCATGGTGTGGGAATTCTTAACATTGAGATTCTGTGACGCTGCTCGCTAAATTCCCTGTGTAAAGGTTGAGTGAAAAAAATCAAACCAATTATGCTGAAGTGGAAAATTACAGAACTCAGACTTGCTTGTCTCTGATAGCAGGGGTTTGCATATGCACTCAAGTCTACACATCACAGCACATCTGCCAATGCCAGTGATTCCATTTGGGATTTGCCAATTTTTTCCTCTCACGATTGTGGATTCTCCAGCAACTCTACTGAGTGTGAAATACTTCAGTACCAGAGAAGAGACTAACAATAAAAATCTTTGTACACTTTAATATTTATTAATTGTATAGTAATTTTTTGCTATATATTTAACACTAGTGTGACAAAATTCCTGATAATTATATCTCATGCAGGTAACTGAAATGAGGAGTTAGCACTATCTAAACTGGTAAACCTACTACGGGGGGGGGGGTGCGGTGTTTACTTTTGCGTCTACAAGACAAGTATTTCTGCAACAATGACAACTAGGTGGGTATGCACATAACATAACGGGCTCAGCTCACTGTACTTGACAGGAATCTACATGACAGCACAGCCTTCAGAAAGACTGGAGTGGCAACATCCTTTGACCTGAACAGACCTGACATTGTTGTTTAAGAGGGCCTGGGCGGGTTTGGAGGCATGTTGGAAATTGTTGTTAGGAGATATGGTGTTTCTGTAGTTAGTCAAATAGTTTAGCTCTTACTAGTTAAAGCTGCTGTGATTTGTGTTCTTTCTTTGCCGGGGTAAAATGTGTTACTTACTCTGCCCATGTTGCTGCTGTTCAGGTCACAGCAGAGATATCGAGAGCAGATCGTACCTTTCTGCAGCTGAAGACAAAGATTGCTGAGAGATCACTGTTATTCCTTCTCTGCAATTCCTCGGTGAGTACATTTTCATCAATACCAACTACGAAAACAAACTCCTTAAAGTCCAATTTTTTAAAAATATATTACAGGAAAAGTCTACTTGTAAATCACTTATTCTTTTTTCCTACAATACCCACAGATTTCAAAACAAAATAGTGATAAATGAAATTATTAAAAGAATAACAAGAGTTCTGATAGTCTTTTGTTGTACTGGGCATTTCGCTTTTTTAACTAACATACATTCTAACAGAAATCCCACAGTACGAACCAGATAACTTCAATTAAAAAACAAAATGCAAACTATTCAGTCCAATGTTAGAGCATGCATATGTGTGTATAATACTGTAAAAGTAGTCACACATTAGAGGTATATAATTGAAACAGCATTTTCCTTCATGAACCTGCTATTATTGAGGCAGTGACAAGGTTTCCATTTCTTTGTTTTCTGCGCTCTTTAAAGAATGGCTATTGCCACATTTTGTAAACCTAAATACTGTACAAGCAGAAGCTTGTTGGTACCAGGTAAGGAGCAACACTACTAGTGCAAACAGGCACAGAGACAATTCCTCCAGTTTTGGGGTGAACCAGCTATATAACACTGAAAGCAGACAGGCATCTTCTTCAAACCCACACTCATGCGTGTTTCTCCACTCAGACACACATCCTTCTCTGTCTTGGTCTTCTTTTTGCAAGGGCAGTTGGGGGAGAACCACCAGCTCATGTGATATGTATCATATGAAAGACTCCTTGACTGTCTTCCCATTAATATTACGAGTGATTTGTAACAAGTCAAGGAACGATGAATACCTCAAGCATCAGGAAAGTGACAATAATACTGACTTAGTACCTCTAGTAAAAAGTGAAACATTCTCTCCTGAGATATGTCAAGGAAGGAGCAGGAATGATGAACCTAACACTGTACCATTATTTGATCGTCATGCACCTCAGCTGACCAGATGAGAAAGAACAAATGTTTATTGCCCTCTGCTCATCCAAAGCTGTGACAGGCACTTTATTTTGGTAAGTGCTTGGCATACCAGAACGTCATCAGAGTAGTTCTCACTGTACTGTCCCCTTTAGCTTATTTCTTTAAAAGAAAAAAAAAAAAAGAAAAGAAAAAAAAGAAAAAAAGACAGACAATCTGAGCCGGTTAACCCTCATCTTCTCTCAGCTCTGTGGGTAGAAATTTGTATTGCTGTTGGCGGATCTGAGCCAGTTTTTTCCTTGCCTCTTCCAGCTCTCTCTCCTTCTTCAGCATTTCTTCTTGGGCTGCAATGATCTGGAAGACAGAAGCATGCATTATGACAGCAAGAATACTGTCTGAAAACCAGGATTTTCGCTGTGACACCAGTCACAGCTAGGCCTCGAGCATTCTCCAGAGAAACACCAAGTTTCAAGGACTTCAGCAGGAATTGCTCAAATTTTTCCAGGTTCCAGGACTATGTCATCAAGAACAGTATGGTATTCCCAATTGTTTCTTAAAGAGGACTTAAAAAAAAAACCAAAACAAAACACAAAACTACCAGCATAGTTTTACCACATATCCATGATGGATTTTATAGTGCTGTGCTCCCCCAGCGTTCATTGGGATGAGGGGTTAACACATGTAGGATAAGCACCATGTCAAAACATAATGTTTGAGTGACAGTAAAATTGAACATTCATTACTGCAGGTATCCACAGTATTTTCCTGCATCTCAAAATGTCAAAGGAAAACTGACAGTAGTACAGACACACAGAAATGATAAATTTCAGTATCTTTTAAGCAGTGACCACAGTATATGGTGTTCCTCATTCATAACAGTGAATCCAGAAGTTAGTACAACCTCAAAGCCTTGGAATCTATTTTAAAATATTTTTATTATTCTCCCATATTTATTATGGTCAACTGTAATGAAATGTCACCAGTTCTTCTCTCTCACTCTCTATATCTTTGATTATATGGTAACTACTCTTGTGGTAAATGGTCAGTGAGGAAGCGTAGACATCGTGCAGCGCATCACTTCGCTGCTATGTCAGTTATTACCTAACAGTGAGGCATCAAGTAATTTATCACGGATGTCTACATCATTTTGTCCAGCCTGCAATGTAGCAGATAGACATTGTAGCACTACGCTACATTGCTGTGATAGTTTTTCTCTGCTGTAGTTCTTGGGTGATTGTACCAACCTGAGCAATGCCACCAACAAACTTTGTTTTGACCACCACATCATCATCCTCTGCTTTCCCAAATGCCGCTTTTTGGGCCGCCCTGACAAGATTGTCTGATGCTCGCTTGACAGCATTTCCTGCAGCCTTCAAAAAAGACAGAAGAAATTTAGTGATAACAAAAATGCACAGCTGTAACATGGATTCATCTGAGCATCAAAAGCAAAAGAGCTTTGCTTGAACTACACAGGAAGGGTGTGTGTTTTTCTCAGTGAAAAGCAAATTAATCTTTCAAAACCAATGGTATAGAGAACACCACAATTCCTTTACTTAAGAAGCTGGAAGTTGGGAAAATCACAAACCAGATTTTTTTGCCTACAGTTTGAAATAGAGCAGTGGATGAAGTCACCAGTTACATTCTGTACAACACTGATCAGGGTTTTTTTTTTTTTGAAGAACAACAGAAAATGAAAGCTAGTGTATAAAGAAACATTTTTAAGGCAGTGAAGTTTTGAAAGTGGTGGACTTTCATAAAGGCAAATTAGCCACTTACACAGCCACGATTATCTCACATTTAAACTTTTATTTCCTTAAACATTCTCAGATTCCTAAAGATAAACAGTCAAACATTTGTAATACATCTTTTGTTGCCTAGACTGAGTAGCATCAGCAATTGTGCAACAAAAAAAAAGAATGCAGGTAACTTAGTGACCTAGCACTGACAAAGCTGTCTTTGCTATGCTGAAGTACACATTGGCAGTCGATATTCCACACTGTGCGCTCAGCAATGACCATGTCCACAGGCACTGGTTTAACGGATACAGAGGACGACATCAGAACAGGGGCCTTGGAATCTCCTACTGTCATCCCCATGGAGATGAGTGGAAGAGTCCTTGTCACAAACAAAATGAAAACCTCTCTTCTACTAAAGCTAAAAGATGGAGCTGGCACCTTTTTTGTAGCACTGAGTTCTTGAAGACCACTGGCTAGGAAATAATCTGTGCAGACAGGTGGTGGTAGCGCAGGGCTCAGCACTGTAGAATCTGCCACTGAATTTGCTCTAGCGTACTAACTGCTGGTGAAAGTGGTGGAAAGGTGGCTTTGGGAGAAGAATGGCCCATGGTTTAATGGGTGCTGCACATGGAGGTGTAAATGATATCTTTCATATACCCCTGGCAGTCCTTCAAAATTGTGACTCCCAGATGAATTTATGTCTGGTATTTTATATTTTAAATTGGTTGATACACCACAATTTGACCTGTGCCGCCTCCTTGGCTCTTACTGGAATACTCCTCCTTTCCACCTCTTTATCTATTCATCAGTGTCAGGACAGAAGCAGGAAAAGAAGCTTCTGGACTGATGTGTACTTAGCACTGAGAGGGGTCACTGGTCTCATTCTGAGGGACTGACTACAGGACCCAGCTATATGTTTTCTACTCATTTATATGTGCAAATACTGAACAGTGGGCCCCAATATGTATTTCAAGTGCTTTAGCAAAGAAACAACTTTAGAGAATGGGATGGAGCACCATTCAAAGATATTTCCACCTCCTGAGCAAGAGAAACACCTAGATCACCTGTTACCATGGGTAAGTCTTCAGTGCACAGTGGGATGCTATGGAGAGATATCGTACTTAATCGTGAAGAATTTAGTTGAAATACCAGAAGCAACACATTATCAACACTCCTGCAGTAACAATCTGGTCAAAGTGACATGAATTTATCACTACTCAAACTGACTTCTGTAATGCTGCACAGCACTAATTTGCACCAGGTACTCTCAAGAGCAACTGAATACTTCATGAAGAGATGGATGTGAAAGGTTAAACCTTGCTAGCACCCCTGCACTGGGAAGGTGCCTGTCCTGTAAATAAAATCTGAGACCTGTGCGCTGCAGGAGTGGATTTGCATGTCATTCAGCTATTCGTACTGTGGGGATTTAAACCAGCAGAAGCAGGCTGGGACAGACATAGCTGTCCTAGCTTAATCTACTGCCCAAAAAGTGTTAGACTCTGAAAGCTTACATGCGGTCAAGGAGGATTGGATAAATTAAAAGGAAAAACCCACTGAGGGTTACTAAACATACAGAATCTGCATCTGGCTTGGGAAGTTCCCGAGCTGAAAATGCTTGCAATCTAAGAAGATAGTAGAGAAGAGTATCATGCATGCTTACCCGGTCCTTACTTGCTTCTCTAAGCACTTCCTAGCATCCACTGCTGGAATCAGGATATAAATTTGGCTTAATGAACTTTTGGTCTGATCCAGTAAGGCTGTTCTGGCATTAAGAGAGGTTCCCGATGTCCCCGGGTGTCATGTGTGCTGAGAATACTCGTTCCCACACTGGCCACTGGCCAGGACAGCCTGCTCTCCCATGCTGGAGACACAGCAGGCACACAGACCAGCTCTGAACCTGCTCTCCACCTCCCCCCAGTCCTGTGCCGTACTTCCAGCTTCATCTCCCTTTCAACCTTACTCTCTTCCTAGCTGAAATGACCCAAGGACAAATTATTTGAAATTTGCTCTGCTCAGTCTGGAGTTCATCCAAAGAGAACAGAAACATTTCCATTTGTTTCATTAAGTTTTGGAACTGACCCTGTAACAGTGCATTCCAAGTTAGCATTCATGGGAAATGCAGTTCAAATGTCTTCTCCCAAAGCCCACAGTTGTTTGTGGGGTAGGCAAGCGAAAGCTAATACACTCAAAGTCCTGAACCCAACTTATTGCTTAAAGCTATGTGAAAACATTTGTGCTAGGGGCAAAGTTGGCTGAAAAGCTGCCTTTTTTTTTTTTTTTTTTTTTTTTT
>Ga0065711_1047770_pt1 | contig 12150 bp, 8 predicted proteins | sample Hoacrofraction12_FD_59098 | JGI IMG/M metagenome (GOLD analysis project Ga0065711, IMG submission 59098) | Hoatzin crop microbial communities from Cojedes, Venezuela - Epithelial fraction 12 v2 (version 2) | ecosystem: Host-associated > Birds > Digestive system > Esophagus > Crop | place... | reverse complement strand
AGGGACACCACTAACTAGATCAGGTTGCTCAGAGCCCTGTCCAACCTGGTCTTGAATATTTCCAGGGATGGGGCCTCCACTACCTCTCTGGGCAACCCGTTCCAGTGTTTCACCACCCTCATTGTAAAGATCTGGAAGGGCACTTGAGTAAGATAACTCCTTTACTTAACTGACCAATAAAAGAAAGAGGTGAGGGACAATACTGTGTCCTTAAAGCCAAACTTTGATTAAGAAGTATTACCACATGCCTTAAACAGAGATTTTTTTTTTTTTAACAGTTAAATGTTATATTAACAGAGCAGAGTTTGTGAAATTTCTCCCCAATCTTGATTTTCCAGGTTTTCAGTCCAGTACAGAAGCATTTCTAATTGTACTTTCCTGTGCATGGCTACTGATTAAATGTATGAATCCCAGCTCTGTCAGCGAGTAGTATTACACTCATAGATGCAAGAAACCCTTCAGAAGCAACCTATCAGAAAATTTTTTCCTAACCTCCTGCTTCTTGTAAGAGTTCTTATAAAATTTCTTTCTCCAATCATAATTTTTTTCAATGGGAGATCTTATGCTTCGCTTAGAAATCGTCTTTACATGGCCACCATTGACTGTGGCAGTGTACTTTCCTTGTATCTAGAAAACTCTCAATGAATGCTGGGGAATTAATAAATACAGAGACAAACCCACTTTTCTGTTCAGTAACTCTTCTGTCTCTTCTCCTTTCTCCCCGAAATATCCACGAAGTGCTGGGTACAGCATGTACTTTTGGCTCCATGTCATGAACATCCATATTTCCATATGGGCAATATGCTTAGTGGTTTCACAAGGACTATTTACAGATTCTGATTCTTGTAGGATCAGGCCAGTACAAAACTCTCTTGATCAGCTGTTTCCCTGGGAATGCATGATTTTGATTATCCATTCTAGCCATATTAGAGATTAGTTTAAAATTCCCATTTTGTGCAAGACTGTGGCTTAGTCTTTAAAAGAACCAGCTACAATGGAGAGTGATCATAAAAAGCCATTGAGCCAAAAACACGTGGGTATAACAACTACATCTCAGGCACAGAGAAAAGCCATGTCAATGAAGGGAGAGATTTTTTTTTTTGTAAGGAAGTAAAATTTTTGATTCAGCTTTTATAAACACATGTGAAACTAAAAAGCTGTTATTAGTGTTATCCCCTCTCTAAGCCAAATAATCACCCTCTTTGTCTTCTATATTTCAAAAGCAATTAGATCTCACCAGAGTAGCGGTATATACACAATAGCAAGTTTATTTAATTAGATATGTTATATATGGTCTCCGTTAATTTTTCTGATAATTTTTTGACAACACTTAGAGGAGGTCCTTAAATACTCCTGAGTCTACCCACAGAATTCAGGAAAAATGGTTTCCAAATTGCACATATTACATTCCAAATCTATTGTGTGTTCTTCCTCTATAGCACAGTGTGTGTAGCATTGTTTGGAGGGTGAAGTGCTTTGCAGTCTCCGGTCTTTTTGACTTTTCTACAACCTAAATCTGCATATGGCTTATGTTTTATGGTGTAATATTCCAAGGGCACTGAAACATGATCCAAAATTACAGCAGTAACACCTGAAAATTTCAAAGGATTTCTTTGATAAGTTGTAACACCATTGTCTACTGTGTAAGGCACGGGTTGTAGGAGGAAGTAGTATAGAAGTCTATACTCTGAAACACAGAACCAAGTGTTAAATGTATCTGAGAGTCAGCAAAGAACTTTAAATATATGGTCAAATAATTTTCTGAATAGGGGCATTATATAAGTCTTTGAAATGGTACAATGTTGAGACTGTGCTAGGGTGGAGAATTGGTTCCGAAACTACCTCATTTTTATGTTGCTATATCCATTTTCTGTGGAAAAGTAATCAATTATATTTATGTACACAATAATTTGTGTTGTTATGGTAAGAATTCAGAATACCAAATATAGTATTATTTAGTTCCATGCCAGAATTAACGATTAGGTGTCATATTTTAAAACTCCAATTACATAGAATTAAAACTATCCAAAGCAGTGAATTCTGAGAAAGTGGTCAGTGTATTATAGAACCCTTAGATCATGTGTTTCTTAATAGCAACTTGATTGGTTGTACAGAAAAAGGAAAAGCAATACAATATTTCATTAAATACATATGTATGCCAAAGTAGAAAGCGCTTCAGATATGAGCGAGATAGAGAGTATGAGAATGATTTATCTTTGTTTTTAACCTCAGAATTACTATGGTATCATAGCAAAATAGAAGTTAGAAGCAAGGGTGTGAAATGAGATGTGATGCTAACTGGAAAAATGCAAGCAATTGGAAAAATAATTGAAAGCATTCATTATATGGAAGAGAAAGGGTTGAAATTAGCAATGCCAGTGACATATCCTATGAATAGAGCTTAAGCTGATGTATTAAATAGAGCTACTTAAAATAGAGAGAATATTAGACATGATGATAATGTTTAGACTTCTGTAATACATTCTACTGAGAATTCCATGCTTTACATTGAAGATGAGTAGTCTCTTTGCAAGTTGGAACTGCTATGGGATGAAAGGCTACTATGGCCCTAAGAAGAAGCATAGTCTCCTCTGTTACGCATCTCCCTTCAGTAGGTAAATAAAATTAAGTTCATATTCTCTGGATATAACTGATTAGGTTGGGGCTGAAAAGAAGGTTGTTTTAAGTACTTCAGGTTGCAGTAAAATGTCCATAGTCTCCATTCAGAAAGGTCTGGTGTATTAGATAGTAGTAGACTGGACATCTCTGCTTCTCCTCAATCCTCGTAGTTCTGATGTGTAGCAGCACTTTCTTCTGGAGAGTGTGCTGCACTGGGTGATTGGAGTGATAAGGAAGGGGCAAATGATCTATTTGGAATAGTTCAGTATAGGATTCATGTTGTGCTGGAAGATATCTGTTGTGGAGATAGCAGTTGTCTTCCAGTCTCCTTTACACTCCAGAGTTTTGCAAAGGTGTTTCTTCAAAGATAAGAGGATCTAAGTCTTGTGATTCACACAGTTGCTAAAATTAAGCATGCTCTATCTTGTTTATCTCATTATTTAACATAATTGATATGAATTTCCAAAACCAGTCAGATATTCTGTGATTCCTGGTGATCTCACTGAGCCCTGTCAGTGTTTTCCCTTGGATAAACGAAACGGAGTGCATGAAGGTTTTTGCACACCTATGGTGTTCAACCCACCCAGGTTGTGCTCAGGCTTTCAGATTTCAATCAGTTGCTTTCAGACATAATGCAGAGATTTGGAAACAGGCTTTGGATAGAAAGAAGGAACCAAACAGTGGGGTGGGGTGGAGAGACAGAAAGAGAGAACGGAAGAGTAGAGGTATCACTGATAAAAGTCCAGCTACCTACTGCAGTGTGTGTGACTATCTGGACTTCATGTTGTTCTCAATCAGACGTGCTGAGAACATGTGCATTCATGGCAACAGTGGATGTTATAGAATTTATATTTTCAAAGATTTGCTTTAAAATGTGACCTTTAAATGTATCCAGATCTTCAGAAGCACTTAGGTTTTTTGGGCTAATGTTGTTCTTAATTGCGGTTCATGAACACTTCTGACTCTGTGGCTTCTAGCAATGTAAAAGGCAAGTTTTCTTCTTTTATATTAATTTTTCATAGTTTTATGTCTGCCCTGCTGAGCAGGGCAGCTAGGTAATGTGGACCTCCATGGTCCACATTGCACCTTTTCTTGGGAAACCCTGAACATGTGCAAGGTGAGGATTCCAGCCTGGTAAAAGAGTGGAGGGACATCCTGAAGATCGCATCAGAAAGAGACTGAGAGACTGCACTGAGGAGCAGGGAGTAAAAGTCAGATGTAAGAGGTTGTGGAATGGGTTCCTAAGGATGGGGGCAGGCTGCAGGGTGAGAGGGATGCTGGGCGATTTGCTAAAACTCTGAAAGTCATGGAGCTGGCTGAGAGCAGCTCTGGAAGCAGGGACTTGTCTCTAATGGTAAAGCAGTGAGAGGGAGAAGATGTATGAATCTTCTGTCTGTTTATTTCTGCTTTGTCTTCCCTTGTAACTTCAAGTTTTCTCTGTTTAACCATTTTTGGGGGAATTGACCAAAGGAAAACATCTGGCCATGCCACCTCAAAGCTGTGGCTGTCCTGATGCACTACGGGCAAGAGCCATTTGATCTAAACTCTGGGCTACCAAATAGGATCTAGCCTTGATATTTGGCCGGTAGTTGATGATGTGCTCTTATTCATATCCTTTGTGCTCTTTGGGCACTGCCATAGGTTTTAGGGTTTTTTTCCTCCCTTTGGACTTTTTATTTGCCAAATTCTTTTCCTCAAATTTTTTAATTTTGGCCAAGAATTAAAAAAGCAACAGATAGACACTCAGCTCCTACTGAACTGCAAAAGGATTTGGACCTCTAATACATTTCTTTGTCTCTGGAAACCATAGCCTTTGTTTGTATTTTTAGTCTGGCTTTTTTTCATTTTGCATGTATTGTTTAGTTTATTTCCTACTTAATTGTTTAGCTGTTAATTTTAATCTCCCTTTTCTGTATAATCACTTCCATAATTGTCCTCACTGTCATTCAGTCTGAGACTGATCTCACTCCTATTTAATTCAAAGGCAATTCTGTTACTGAGTTTAACATAAGCCTGATCAGCTTCTATTTTAGTAAATGACATTTTCATGGCGGGGGGGTGGGGGAAGTAGAGACAAAAGTTACAAGGCTGAATAAATCCTTGAAACAAAATTATGTCATATGCTGAAGCAAATACACCACAAACTTGCCAGAGATTTATGAAGGTAATATTTTTAGAACATTTTGCCTCTCCTTCAGTAGGACAATAGCCAGATTTTAAAGTCCCCTTATGGAATCAGGCACAATTGTAGTATCTTTTACATTAACCATGGATTAATTCTGAAAAATGGTCTGAACTGCATTAAGAAATCACTACAGGAGATCTCACAGCATGTGAAGAACTACTGTACTTAATTTATGTGAAAACAGCAGGATTCCATTCTCTAACCTTATTGCCACTTATGTTTTACAAGAACTGTGCCAGTGCCACAGAAATTCTAAAGAATGAGTTAAAAGTCATAAACACATATCAAAAAATGTTTCTTATAAATGAGAAAAATGCAATTCAAATAGATGAACTCATTCTCTGGGGCCTGCCTCTGCTCACACTGGGGTTTTTGCCATGGTTAATAGAAGCAGGATCAAGCCCCAGTGAAAACTTCTTGAGATAACACAGTTTTGTTCTTCATAATTATACTGTATGTCCCCAGTTTGCCAAGAAAAATAGATGATGCTAAATTTTTAACTCATGAGTAGTCCACAGAAATCAACAAAACTGTCTACTTAAAGATAATTGTGTTCTCAAGGCTAAACCCACGGCATGATTTATTCTCGCGTCTAATGTTAAGATGCCACCAAGCTGCTCAGCACTAATGTTCAGCTGCACCCTAACCCTGTGGGCACTGCACCTTCCAACCTGGTATGTGTGCAAAACTGGCTAATTATTGGTATTCCTGAAATGAATCAGTCAGAGTCTCATAAACTAAGCTGGAGAGTGTCTGGGCTGTCAAGTCCTATGAAAGAAAGATTCAAAAGTTTTTATTTAAAAGAAACCATTAAAATTAAGGTCTTGTGATGGTAAAAATGATGCTTTCAAGAATCTTAAATCTTCATGATTCTTCTGCAAGAACCTAATCTAAATGTTTTGCTAACTGAAGAAGGAATTGTTAAAGAACCAAGGTGTTTCATTATCCCATTCAAATAACTGTTATTTAAAACAAAAATTTAGTCACCTGGAGAGGCCATAAGAAGTTTGTAGCTTTTTATGCACTACAGGAAGTTCTTTGTGCTGATATTTCGTTTATGCTTCATTCTGAGTTCTTAATCCCATTTTCTTGTTGTTTGCTTGACATTGGCAAACTGGATCAGTATAGCAAATTTAAAGCTGCAACAGAAAAAAGAGAATGTTCAGAAGACAGAGGGTTTTTTTCCTTCCAGCTTCACAGAGGTGTAAAACGCATCACTTTCTTGATCAAAGGGATTTGAAATTTTTGTTATTGCTTTCATGAACTCAATACCTTGCCAGGCATTCTTTGTCAGTTCATGACTGTGTCATCTTATGAATGCATATGTGGCGGTAGTCAAATATGGGAAAATAATGGAACTTCTATAAAAGTGAAACTTTTTGACTTTCATTAATTCAGTCTATTTTCCAAGATAACTTATTTTATTACATAGAACTGTAATTGTATTGAAATAAATTATTTGAAATAAATTAAAATAATATTGCTGTTTATCTGAAAATGAACAGTACTTAAAATAGTGTTTTTGTTTCTAAGCTTCATTCTTAGTGTGCATAAACAAGGAGAGACTTTTACTTCTTTGTTCAGGATATTTCTGATTCTTTCACTGCTTACTTATGTCCACTTACAAACTCATTGTTTGCAATTAGATGGCTTCTTTTACTAATAATGAGTTGTAATATCAAATACCTTTGTAAGTCTGTTACACAGATATATTAATAGTGACCACTTCAGCATTCACATAACAAGATGATGGGAAAGGTGCAGATAGATTTGTGTCAAGATATCACATAGCAGTATTCAAAATGTAAGCTAGCCAGTTAAGCTCAAGGTTGAAAGGAAATATGGTTCACATGAAAGTAACTTTATATAAGGCTGTTAGTATATAGTGCTTATTATATGACAGAAGAATAGTCTTTAAAAAGTAAAAGACCTTTAGCACCTTATGGATTGGTTTAAAATAGAGGCTTTTTGTTGCAAAGGGAAGTTGAAAAGAAATGCTCTTACAAGATGCAAGGAGCATCTTGTTTGTAAATGCAGTGACTTTTCAGCTGAACCTTACACCATCTGTCTAAACAATTTACAACATTTGTTTAAACATTAATATTTGACAAAGGTGGATTTTTATTTGTTTTAAGTAAACATCATATTGGTTCCAAGTCTGAAAAATAGCGCAGAATGTTCTGTTCCTTTGTGGAGGCACTTTCAGTGTTTGGTAGTCGTCAGCTGTGTTGTCCACTAAATAAATGATTTCTAGCTTTTTCAGTTATCACAGGTAATGCACCTGTAGGAGGTTCTTTCGAGTAATTTATAAAAAGCACAAATTCCAATCATGGGTGCACCCATAGTATTTTCAAAAATAGACCCTAAACCAAAACAATGTAGGAAGTATCAAGACAAGAGAACTAGGCAACTGCATTTTAGCGTCTGCATAGACATACTTAATTGTATACCAAACAATATTATATCTTTTGACACTTGTAAGCTGTCATTGAAAGATATAAAAAGAAAAATTTGGAGGAGACACCCAATTAGTCAAACCATCTTATTCAAGAAAAGAAGTAACCAAGAAATATAAGCAGATAATTGAAGGTATATCCTAAAAGTAAGTGAAAGCATGAGGAATTTTGTAATGACCTAACATTTTAAGAAAAAGCTAATCAGTAGCTGTTTTTACAAATTGTCCTTCTATGGGAGATAGGAAGCTTTTCAGGTTTTTTTTGTGTCTGGTTTGGAGTAGGGATTTGAATGCAAGTTTCCCATCGTCTAAGGAAGTTCCCTTCTTGCTCACTTGGGTTCCGGGAGGAGGGTGATCTTCCTCAGCTTCTTCTGTCAAAACTCATCATTAAAAACTTCCAACATGAGAGAACTACTGATAACTTGCATAACATCATGGTCATGCTCTCCAGTTATTGGTGTTATTTTTATCATGTTCTTTCAAATGACTGGGATCTGGAGGTAGAATACATTTAAGACTATAAATGGGCAGACATATGAATTTTAGAGGCTTTTGCTGTTTTCTAAATTTTTCATTTTGCTGGCTGCATAAATGAATTATAGCAGACAAATTCGAGGTCATTTTCTTCAAAATTAAATATTTATTTTAATCTGAAACTTACCATCCCATTCTTAGCCACAGTGATCTCATTTTGACAAAATCTTCTGATATATTGAAGGTAGAATGTTTCCGATATAACCAATAGTTATATTATTCTAATTTGCACAATCCAGATCAGGGATACATAAAACTTTCTGAACTAAACATGCTAGAAATGACATTTTTCTGAATATCAGGTGAAGCATGTTATGAGTATAATTGCATTTATTACTATTCCCAAGAGACAATTACTGTTTCAGTGAGAACAAAACAGAGTCTTATTAGAGACGTGAAAATACCGTGTATCTGTTTGCCAAATATATCACTAAACTGTACACAAAAAATCTGAATACTTATTAATAGCAGCAAAAAGATTGAATGCTAAGTATGGTTATCACAGCTCAGTTGATGGGAAGTCAAAAAAAGATGTAACTGGCTAATAAGAACATGTTGATATGAAACGTATTTTTTAAATCACTCAGAGTTGATCTAACTGTGGTTTTACTAAGTGATTAGCATAATGTATGATAATGGAGAACAAGTAAATACTTGAAAAAGTGTTTAAGTTAAAAATATTTTCATGACCTAAATATCTATCCCCACTTTTTTTTGGTTATGGGTTTCTTTTTCAATACCGCATGCAAGAATGTCACAAAGTGGCAAAACTCACATGGTTTGAACATAATTGCAGTTGGCTTACTGGTTTTATTAATAGCAATATTAACTAGCAATTAGTGAACTATATGTTCAGTGTCAAGATCAGCAGTGCAACAGATAAAGCACAACATTAGATGCTGATAAAATGTTAATACATGCATGCAAATACCTAAACAGTCTTCTATATGTAATCCCAACATTTTCTAATAAACACACATGCTGAGTTAGATGCAGACACCTCCTGCTCACACGACGTATGTGTTACCAGCACATCCTCTCTTCTGGGGTTCAGGTTCCCCTGTACACACCCGCCCTGCAGGAGATGTGGCCTCCCTACCTTTGGGTGTATTTCTGCAACTTGGTAATGCCCATGGCAGTGAGCCAGAACTCCCTGGGTTCACACTTGCACACTCGAGGTGTGTGTCCCTGCGTGGTGCACAGTGTTATCAGGTTTTGGGCAGGTACCCTTGAGACACTTTTGGGTCTCCATTTACATATGCTTCTCTTTACCAAGACCCAAGGTGCCTGTTCTGTGTGTACTTTTCTCTCACTGATTCACCATTAGTGGTCATACATATCTTATTTGTTTATTTATTTTAAAAAACTGTAGTCATTTTATGTCTCTTATTGCTTTATCAACATTTTTTGAGTGAGCCATGTCTTTACTTTCATTTCCGCCTTGAAATCCAGTCGCTAATGTTTAGTAAAAATGAGAATTTCTGCTCTACAGAAGATTTGGGGGGAAAAAATTACATTTTGCATAGAAAAATGTAAATTCTGAAGATGTCTGGAAAGGCAAAAACTAGATAACATGTATTTAAAACTGAAACTTTTAGATTATTCCTAATATTGATCTTAGATCCAAGTTTTGCATCTTACTACAGCACCTAGTTTCTCATCAATGTACATGTCCTAAAGTTACGAATTAAAAATACCAAACTCTCCAGAAGTCAGATGTGAAACCAGACTGGCTTCCAATGAAGAAAATTGCCTTCAGGTCTTGTAAAGATTTTTTCCAAATCCTTTCACAGAATGTCCTGTTTTCCAGAAATCAGATTTTTTTTATATCGAAAAAAAGCTCTAGTGGCCAAAGACGCATGGTCCACAAGGCCAAAAGAAGGCTTGTTCTCCACTTTTCCAGCTTTGCCTTCGCTGTCTTTTGCGATTGTCTCTCCCCATTTTTCCATCTGAAATGTACAGTGGATTTTATTTTTACTTCTTTGTTCACATTTGTATGGTCTCCCTTTTTGACAGCTGGCCCAGGTGGGATTTCTAGAGGGAGGAGGAGATTGTTTGCTCCCGCTTGTAATTTCTCAGGTACTCAGATTCATCTGTAGGCCTCCAGCTCCCTGCTGTGCCTCTCACATGGGCTTCCACCTGGTATGCTCTGTAGTCTCCGGTCCCTCTTTGGGGAAGAAAATAGGCTGTTCTGGGCAGACAAGCTTTCAAACAGCCAGATCTCCAGGGTAATGAAAAGAGAAACTTCCAGGGAATTAGGGGGTGCTGGGCAGAGCTTGCTACAACACTGAAAGTCACAGTCTTAGCTGAAACAAAGTCTGAAAGTGAGGACCTACCTACAAGGATGCTGTGGGCAGGTGGGGGATTGCAGAAAAAGCTCTTGTAACTTGTGTTTCATCCTCCCAGGTCAATCTGAGGTTTTACTATTAAAAAAGCACTCATTCAAGTTTGTATTCCAAAAACATTATATCTTTTTTAGTTTAAAGAACTTTTGTTTTTCTCTGGGAAGCTCACTATAAAGAGAATGTCTAGACAGGTCTATGTCAAAGCTGTGGACAGCTCAGGATCCCATTACTCCATCATTCTGTGTAAGCTCACCATCTCCTTTTTCTTTGACCCATATTGCAGGTATTATCTTTGATTCAGGTCTTGTCCCCAAGGCCTGCCCATCAAGGCTATGCTCCTCTTTTGCCATTTTTCCGTATATGGTTATTTTAAGGTCAGTTGTTCTTCTCTTTCCACAATGCTCAGGGTCTGCATTAAGTGATGCATACCTCACATAGTACAGTTGCCTCTTAATTAGTCTGAATAACATCTCTACTTCTCTGCTCATTTCTGTTCAAAATGTTGCTGTTAATATTAGTTCCTTGGGTAGTTTTTACAGTCTCGGTCTCTTGTTTTGCTCCACTAGTTCCTTCCTCTGTCTGCAAAGAATACAATAAAAGAGAAAAAAATGCAAAATACTCTAACTATATTGTGTTTTTATATATGGAAGAGATTGTTAATTCAGCATCCAGATTTTTTAGACTTGGAGAAGGGGTGGAGGGAGGAGGAAAAAAGCAACAAAGCAATGAATGAGACAATTCTGAAATGTCAACATTTTAGGGAAGTTCTTTAAATATTTTTTTCTCAAGACCTGGACAAAAAATAATGACTGAAATGGTGATATCCACTTTATCTTCTGAAAATTAAATGGCTTTGTCTTTTGATGTATATATTTTTTTAGGTCCGAACATGGATTCTTACAGTGGGATACACAACTGCATTTGGAGCAATGTTTGCAAAAACATGGAGAGTTCATGCAATTTTCAAAAATGTAAAAATGAAGAAAAAGGTGAGGGAAAGTAAACTCTTTTATTGTTGCTCTGTGAATATAATTTTCTAACAGTTTTGCTACCTTTCCTGGATGGCCATACTTGAGCTGGCTCTGTTCATGTGTTAAAAGATCCTACAAAGGTGTGATATTGTGGCTTTCTTGTTCTCATTTTTAATCTCTGAGAGTTGGAGTTCAGCAGCAGCCCTTCAGTCTTTTTAATGAGAAGTGGACAGTGGAGATGGCTGTAAACTTTCAAAGTGAATTCAGACCCTCACTCTTATTTAATATGTTGTTTCAGCATCTAGAGGTTGTCTTCTGGTAGATCCACAGCTGTTATGAAATGTTTTCTGCATATGTCTGTTTGGGATGCAGGTATTCCACACAAGTTTCTGATGGGTTGGTAGAGGGAGGCAAGAGCAAGTGCTGCTTATACAACTTTCTATTTCTAATTTTGATTGAAATTACATAAGCGTACCCTAAGACCCATCAGAATTGAACCACAGTAGTCGTCTCCAGCATTTTTGGTACAGAACATTTTCTGCAAAAGATTAGACTCACGTTAGGAGTAGTACAACACCTCATGTTTGTATTGTTCATTTGATAATTTTCCTATGGAGCTTCTTTCCAAATATGAAGTGCTTTTAATCAGATGGCTTTATTTAAAAATGGAAAAACTGGTGAACAGAAATAATTTTGATGGAAAAAAAAATTAAGAGAAATATGCATGAAACAGAGGAAAAAAATAATATTATTGTAGAGTGAGAAGTAGTGCAAATGCAGTTCCTATATGCAGATGAATCAATTTGTTCTAATAAGCGGTAAAGAGTCATTTACAACCAAAATCACAGAATCACAGAATGGCAGGGATTGGAAGGGACCTCTGTGGGTCATCTAGTCCAACCCCCTTCCAAAGCAGGGTCACCTACAGCAGGTTGCAGAGGACCTTGTCCAGGCGGGTTTTGAATATCTCCAGAGAAGGAGACTCCACAACCTCCCTGGGCAGTCTATTCCAGTGCTCCGTCACCCTCAGAGGGAAGAAGT
>Ga0065711_1012614_pt1 | contig 12150 bp, 9 predicted proteins | sample Hoacrofraction12_FD_59098 | JGI IMG/M metagenome (GOLD analysis project Ga0065711, IMG submission 59098) | Hoatzin crop microbial communities from Cojedes, Venezuela - Epithelial fraction 12 v2 (version 2) | ecosystem: Host-associated > Birds > Digestive system > Esophagus > Crop | place... | reverse complement strand
GGGGGGGGGGGGAAAGGTGGTTTTGATAATTAGTTAATCTTTTGGGTGAACTGCAGAACCTTTCATCAGAAGCTTTTTTTGTGTGTGTATGCTTTACACACAGGAAATCTACCAAGAGTTTACAAAACTTCAAAGTGTAGGAAGGGAAAAATAAAAACAGTACATTTTGAATAAGTAAGAGTCTTGATAATAAACTAGAACCAATATTAAACATCAGCTTACAACTCCCTTTGAATCTCTCCCAATCCACTTTGAATTCTGCATTTTAAGAAAGCTCTTTGTTTTGTAATGAGATTTCTTTTCTCCCCCTAAAAACATGTTGAACTCCATAAACGAAGATGTGAATTTTCTATTTCCCAAAGGAAGAGAGAAACCTGCATAGTGTAGCAAGTTGAACCACATCGCAAAAACTTGTATGTAATACTCCTTTACAACAACCTCGTGGGCATTTTTATTCATTAGGCAGAAGGAGGTCTAAATAAGTAATTGCCCAAGTTCTGTCATGGACAACTAGGCTGGCAACACTCTGGGATACTCCTAGAAAGGAAGGAAATGCATAAGAGCACAAAAAGAAGAGCACTTTGCCAATAACCTCAAAGCCAAGCTATTCATGATGCCCACATGCAAGAAGAGATTATATATGCAAATAAACTGAAATTCCTTTAACTTAGGTAGACATGTAGAAAAATAAATTTTCTGTATAACCGTTTTTGTACCCCTTTCTTCCCCATCCCGATCTCTGAGGAAAATAAGAAAAGCTGGGCAAAACAAAGATTTGGGTATTCTAAATCAACACCAGGTGACTGCTTGCAGTAACTGAGTTGTTTTACCCACATGATCTGCACTGAAGCAAGCAGCCCCACGCGGTTCGAAGAAACCTCAACTGAATGGAAAAACAGGTAACAGAAAATTTTTTGCAAGGTTACTTATTATTTATTTCATCTAGCTATGGAAAAGGATGGGTACTGCAAGACGAGAAGAGACTGCATTCAGCAGCCAGACTTGAATGCTCTGCCTAAACAGCATGTCCTGTTAAGATGCCAAGCTACATGCATCATTGATACAACCTAGTAGAGCATTTCTTGTGTTCTTGAAAACTGCTGTGATGCTGCTCTGGATGACCATGGGATGTTTCATTTCCCCTTTTTTACAGCAGACGTGAAAAGGGATTTCAGACATAGCCACACTGCAGTTTTAATATACTGAATAGAGAGTGCTAGAATACATCAAACAATTAATTGAATTTTATCTTAGAATCTCAAGGGAAAACAAGGCAAATAATAAACCCAAGGTAAAAGACTAAACTGAAAGCAAAATAACAAAATGCCTACTTGCCACCAATGGTTATCATCTCCTTGTGGTTTCTTTGAAACTATACCAGTTCTGAACCACAGATTTCCATGGATATCCAAAGCCCATAATGTCTGCTGATCTCCAAGGGTTATGCACACTGGTTCCAAAGCTTGCATTTCACTGGAAATGCAAAAAATTAAAAAAATTAAAAACCTTACTTCAAATTTACGCTTGTAGTATTTTAAGGAAGCTGTTACAACGCTAACAGAGGTTCAAAATGATCGAACTCAGTGTGGCCAAGTTCAAAACCACATTTATTTCAAATTTTCACAGTTATTCAGTAATTCAAATTTTATTAGTTTGCATAACTAAAAACTATTCAACAACAAAAAAAGTAAGTCCTTCAAAGATCACTGGAGATTTGAAACTTGGACGTATAACAATAAAACTAAATAAAAACTAATTTGTTGAGTAAATAAGAAATAAAGAGCTGTGTTCTTTAAGGTTTTGATAAAGCAGCTTCATAAATCTGTCTCCTCCAACTTCCTTGACCTATTCTGAGAACAATACTAGCAGGCCATAAATAGAATGCTCAACCTAGCTATATGGCAAAGATAAATGTTGAGTTTAGGTCTGTAAGTCTCCTGCAGAAAGAAACAATTTTCAAGCTCAGAAAGTCAACAAGATCAAGTGATCGTATCAGATCAGAAGGGTAGCCAACAATGGCATTTCTTTCAGAGAACCTTTCTCAACAATTTAAGAACAAATAGGGATTGCTTTCTGCTATTTTAATACAAAGCTCAAGAACATTAAGTGTACCTAAGGTGCAGGTCAAGCAAATATTTTCTTTAAATAAACTAATTAAAGTACACGCAAATTTCAGATTTGAACAAGACACTGAATATTACCATAGACTTTTCAAGAGCCAAATACCAGGCTGGGAGGTAACAGAAGTTAAAGCTTCACAGCAGGATACTGAATAGAAGATAAAACCATATAACGACAAGAACCAGAATTTCTTCCTATACTTGCTTAAGGCTGATGTCACAAGAGAGACTATGTTCTAGATTCTCAAAGCCAGCAGTAAACACTCAGCACTGTTAACTTTATCACAAACTATCACGAGCGTAGGATTAACGTCAAAGCTAGATGCCAGCTACCCAGAATGTTTATAAAGATCTGTGATCACGAAGCAGAAAAGTATTATCCAGCTGTGTGGATGACCAAGAAAATGCTGAGATTTAATCTCAGAAAAAATTCACTCAAATATCTGGAGAGCTCATTAAAGCCATTATGACACAGATTAGAGAAACAGTATTTAATCAGAAAAGTCATACTGACAGACATTATAAAGATCTTTTAAAAATTGTTCTCACTTTCTTAAACTTGCTTTAACTGTGTTACCACTTCTGTTTATGGCAATTTCTTTCATTATGTAGCAGTCATTCATCAGACAGCAAATCAACAGTTACTGTGAATGTCTGGAATAAGACTAAAGGACATATACACACACACACATATATGCATACACATCAGTTCAGGTAACACTTTTTCAAACACCAAGGAGTTACAGCACTGAGCACAGTTAATTGTGTCATTCTGGCTACGATGCTGTCCCACCACTGTGTAAGTACCTGACAATATCACTCTTCCATTGTTCTCCTTCAGGACAAAAGCTGCGTACTCCCTCCCGGTACAGCAGGGCCCGCTGCTCACTCAGTGCCCACACAACATTATTTCTGGATGTAACCTGCGACAGTGGATAAGGGCAGTCAACCTTGACTGCTCGCGCACAAGGACGATCCACACTCAGGCCTAGGAATCAAAAAAGGAGAATGGCTTTACAAACTTTGGCTTTTTACAACTAAAAGAAAAGAGACAAAGCTACCCAACAAAAGACAATGAGGAGGGGAATATCCCTGACATGCTAACATTTTTCATTTGATCATTATTCCCTTGATCGACTGTTCTTTCTATAAACTATTAATCATTTCCTCTGATATAGATGAATTCATATTTTAAGAAATAAAACACTGTGTATCCTTCACCATCCTGCAGAGCGCACAAGTGCTGTCCTGTCATTTCTGTTCCTTTTCTCCCTCTAGTGTCAGCATCAGGAATCTCCATTTATAAAACCTGTATTAGACTTGGCAGAAGCACCAAAGAAAAAGGCAGTAATGGAAGAACTTTTGCACCAAACACGCCAGGGAGAGAGGCAACTTGATCTGAATAGTGGCAGCAGAGCAATCACAAAAGCATGCCACAATGTGTAGTACTAGTACACACATTTATACACAGAACCTAGAGGAACGTGTCTTCTTCACAATTACACTGAAGCTTGATTTACACAGCTGCATGTGAAATACCCCAAGCGACACAGCTTTTGCTTAATCTTCTCATGCTGCCAAAGGAGGTATGAACAGACTCATCTGTATGATATTCTAAAACAACAAGAACGCTCATTTCCAAACCCCTGAGCACACACTTCTGTTGCAGAAGTTGGACAGGACAGTGCAGGGAATGGAAAGAATCTGGAGAAACAACTATCGCTGGCTGCCTGTCATGAACAAGTCAGATACACTGAGAATTTATTTTTGGCATCAAAGACAAGTCTAGAAGCCTAAGAATAGCAGAATGTAAGCTGGTGTAATCAAACCAATCTCTCACAGGGAAGAAAAATAGATTCAAACCTCCAGAGAGCCCTGTGTGATTGGCATCAGAAGTTCACTATCACCTCTATCCACACTTTTTTGCACTATGCATGTGAACTTGGGCAGGCCACGTAATTTCTCTGTAACTACTAAACTCAGTTAAAAAGTATATAATTTAGGAGTATCTTTGAAACAATGCTGTGTATTTAAAGTTTTCTTAATCATGAAGAATGCCTATATAGTGCTACAGCAATTAAACCTACAAGAGAAATCAGGAGACTACCAGAATTAAATGGAAGATAAGTAAGAATTTTGATAACCACTCCGAAATGTCATCCTGCTTTAGTGTGTCTTACTGTTTCCTCCTTACCCAATCCTCCTCTTACTTTTACAGTAATTCCTTCATCATGTTATTTGTAATTTTTCCTTACCAACTCAGCTCTCTTTGCAAAGCCCAGCATGCCCAAGTGTCCCTGATGCTCTTCTCCCTTAGCTTTAAACCTTGGGAGATACATCCTTCATTCTAGGTCCCTGTATTCAGCCTGAATATTCTCTGCATCACACCTTTCAGATGCATCCTCTTCTACTCACTGAAGCAGATAAAACCAAGGTCATGACTTCACAGTTGCCACTGCACTATCCCTTTTTCTGATTCTTGCCTCACGCACATCCAGTGAGAAGGCAGCTGTAAAGACTCCACAGCCTGTTCCGTTCCTCCACTGGCTTTGCTTTCTCTGTCACATAAAATACGTACCACTCGTCTATACTTCCAAACCACTTTATGATCATCTGTCTCAGGATACCTTCCTTCCATTATCATGTGGTAACTCCTGCCTCCAACAGATCTGTGCTTTTCAAAACACACAGCTTCTACTTCCTCCTACTCTGCTCCCCCATACCTGAATTTCTTCTGAACAGCCACACACTATCTCACTGCCTTTCACAGTCCTCCTTAAAATCCTTAAAGCAAGAAAAGAAAATCCACTTAAGGCTCAGTTGTTTCAGTGCACCACACCATTTTCAAGGGAAGAATGTTATTTCAGTATTTTCTGCAATCCTCTTCCAATTATTTTCATCCATCCCATATCCTTCCCATGTCATCAGTTCTCTAGGTTGTGTGTACTCCACTCGGCACAAAAAGTAAGCTGCCACAAACTGCCTTTTCCAGCCTCCTAATTACACAGAATCTCACAACTGCTTCCAACCATTTCTCAAGACAAGAAGATTTCCCTGTATCCTGGCTATGGATAAAGGTCTAAAACAAACTGTGATCACTCCACAGTCTTGAATTCTAATAAATTTAGGCTGCAAAAATTCAAAGAGTCTGCAGTTAATTCAGGTACCTGTTTGCAGATACAGATCTCCATTTGTTCTGATAATCCAGGCAGTGTCATCACTTAAAGCTACAAATACAGCCTGGGGTAAAGCCTCATACCAGTGGCGTTTTCCTTTTATGGTTACTTTTCCGCAAGCAAATGCTTTGTTAGTCTTCTGTTCAATCTTCCAGAGAAGAGCCCCTGTACGAGGAGTTAAGAGAGCACAAAATATCACTTAGCAATTACTGTAACAGAGACAGCCGACTTGTCCTACCTACACCTTCACTAATGTGAGGCGAAAGGCAAACCAGTAGCATTAAACAAAAATGCAAGACTTAAAAACACTGATAATTTTTTTTTAAAAGCAAGACCAGAACAACGGCCAACTTCTCTAGGAATTGCTGAAATGCATTTACCATTAGAGTATGTGTGATTTTTAAGTGTTCAACGGCAAATCACCTCTTCTTAGTTACACCCTGAAAACTAGCAAACAAAACAAGTTCCATGTCAAGGCCAAATAAGCCTATTATTAAGATACTGAAGTTCATGGCTTGCTTCTGTACTAGTTTGGTACATCCTCAGTAAATAAAGGAAAGGGGGTTAATTGTAGTACTTTCACCTCTTACAAATACTAATAGTAAATCATAACTTTTGCAGACACCTGAACAGGTGAGCTGTCCCACGCCACAGCGGGCAGTGCTACTACCTGCTTGTTACGTAGCACGTCACGAGCAGACAAAACTCAGAAATGCAACTGCATAAATCCATCCTGAGAACTTCCCCCACACACACTCGAATTAGCAAGGACAGCTCAGAAAAAGAAAACCAAATGGCATTCCAAACTTTACTGGTGATTGGCTGGTTCGTACCAGAGCAGTACACTGGCATATTAACTTCGTTTGAACAATTACACAAAGTAACACTTAATTCCCTTTTGATGTTTGTGGCTAACATGCTCTTGTGTTAATACATCCATGGCAAACTGTGGATGTCAGAAATTTGTATGGATTCAGTGAAAAACTGGGTGAGTTCTTGGAACTGAGAAATAATAAATGCAGAGAAACCTTTTGCCCAGGAAACCTCTGAGGCACCAACAACTGCATCTGAAACTATGAAGGGCAAACATCATACATGCTAGCCCATTCCTTTTACTTTTCTGCAGGCATCTGCTTCTAGCCACTGTTAAGATACTGAGCTGGATGAACCTACGATCTCACCTAGTACTGCCACTCTTCAATTTTTTTGTCCGTAACAAAGTTCAGCTACAGATCAAATAGAACACCTTTTTTCTTAAAACTAACAGCACATCTTCCTCTACAGAGAGAAGGGAAGATTGACATGTGCTTTTAGAGATGACAGGGGAAGAAATATAGCAGCAAGGCAGCAGACTAAGTAAAGAAAATGTCTGAGAAATCTGCATTTTCACACCAGTCCTGAAACAATCTGGAAGGCCAGAAGTGACGCAAGTTTATAATGAAAACGCATTTAATTATAATCCAACGTAACCCTCATTCCCAACCATCCATAACAAACTCATATACAAATACACCAAAACCATTTTTTTTTTTTCCTTTAGCATTAAACCACTCCCCCCCAAAAAATCCCCAACAACCCCATACACAAAACCAATTCTACATTTAGAACAAAAAGAATTTTAAATTTGGGAATCATAAGCAGTTCTATATCAAAACTCAAAGCTTGGTACAGACAAAGATCTCTTCATTCATCTCCGCCTATCACTGAACTGCTACTTCTGAAGTTCACTTTAATCAGGCAGCCACATGTTGAAAACTTCCCAAAATGCAGTGTGAACCTGTTAGAAAGACAGCCTCTTAAACCAGAGCTTGGTATGCAGAGGTAGAGAAGATGCAGTTGTATCACCCAGTATGACTTCTTTTTTTTTTTTTAAAAAAAAAAAAACACGCTACTTTTACATGAAACAAGCCCCAAACAACCAAGTTTCTGGAAGCACTGTATTAAACAGAAAAACAATAAACTACCTATGTGGAAATTGCATATGCGCCAAACTGTATTTGCGATCTCAGAAAAACGACAAGCTTCGCCTAATTAAATAACAGCCGTTATGAAAAAAAATATGAAAAGCCAAGGAAACACAGGAGCCTAAGCAAGCCTTGCATTTCGGGGGATGCCGGGCAGTGGAAGCCAACTGACCTGAGGGTGAAACCGCCACGTGCTGGACGCCGTCCTCGAACCGCTGCCAGCGCGGCGCGGCAGCAGGCAGAGCACTGCAGAAGAGGCCACCGCGACAGTCCAGGCACCAGATGTGCTTCTCCGAGATGGCCAGGCTCAGGATGCCGCAGCCAGGGCCGGAGTACCCCATCCAGCTCTCTGCAAACTAGAAATTGCACAGTCAGAACAGCGTCAGGCGTCTCCAAACTGCACAAGCAAATGGCTAGATAAGCACAGCAGCTCCCCTATTTTTATTAAGAAAGCTAAACTCAAGGTTCTTAAGTACCTCAATCAATGAATAAATTTGCCTTGTGTAAAATAAAACTACATCTGTCAGCATTCTCTAAGATAGTATGTACTATGAAATAAGAACAAAAGCTTTAGCAAAAAAACCCAACCAAAACCACCCACCACCTCCACACTGTCATCTACCTCCAAAAAGTAGAAAATCTTCCCTTATTAATTAAAGAACACACACCTAAAGGAAACAGCAGATGCAAAAAGGAATTCATGAACATGTACAGTCTGTCTGTAGTCCAGGAAATTATTCATTGTCCATGAAGTAATAAGCGAAGGGTACAAGACAGCTGGAGCACAGAGTCAGCCAAAAATCCAACTCCAATACCCTCTGTACGGTACCGGAGCTACGTATTACAGAAATTTGGTTTACAGACTGCTACCTTAGATTCTGATCGCTTGCACGAGGTGAACCCAAGCACTGCAAACATGACCTATAATGTAAGCATCTGTGGAGCTTTTCTGAACATTTCAGAGCATAACAGTACAACAACCTGAAACTAAAAGTCTTCTACACTTTGGGCTGCAGTTGTTACTAAATAGGATACCATGAACTTACAACTCAACCTTTATCAACAAATATTTGGTTCATTTCAATGCAAGGCTGTTCTAGGTTCGAGCTGATCTGTTTTTTTAAATCTGTAAGAACTGTATTCTCTTCTTAAGACTTCAATGATTTTGGCAATTTTGCAGATTTTACAATTAATTTTAGTACTTCTTTTCTATAGTCTATATGAGAATTACTATTTCTGGAAATGTTCACCTACAAAATAATATTGAAGGAAAGAGGGATGACAGAAAAAGGAAAAATGTCAACATTCCAAATATTACTAACTGCTGTCTAGGACATAAAGAAAGACTAACCCTTATTCTGAGTATTTACAGGTAAAACAATCCTTAACCAGAGGCCAGCCATGAGAGATAACCAGCATTAATTCCCTGTGAAGTCAGTTGAAGTTGGGAACAGCCCTGTATAGAATTTGGGCTACTGGAGACCCAAACAAGCAGCAGCCTTTGCGCATGACCTGATTTTAATGTTCATTCTTTAATGGATGGGTTTATGAGAGCATTTTTGTTGAGCTGGGAATAAACCAGCTGGTGAATCTTCTTCACATTGTCAGTGCACATCAACTACTCTGAAGTAAGAGTTACAACACATATTGCTGTTTTGCTTTATGCTTTCCTTGTTTACTTGGTTTTCCTAAAGAAGTAAAAGATAGTAATTACATAAATGTTAATTTTTTAATTGTGGCAATTAAATTGAAAACTTATACCTGATCAGATTTTAACAGCACCATTTCATCTAGGCTTGTCTTGGCCATATCCTGGGAACCAGGCCCAGCATCAACTTCAGGCATGCTAGTCTCCGAGGATGAGTACGGTAATCCATGTCCATAAATATCCTCTTCATCACTTGAGGCAGATTTCTCCGCCTTACTTTCGTGAGTGTCTGTTATCCATTCAGCAGTACTAGTACTAGGTTTAGCTTTGATTGCACTTTCAAAATTCCATCCAGAAATGGAAGTGTTATCTGAATAAACATCGTTGGAAACATCAAAGTGGAACACAGACGGATCTGACAGAGCGCTATGTATTAGAGAGAGCTGCTGTTGGTCTTCCCTACCAGTTTCATCACCTTCCTTTGGTGTCAGGGATGTCTGAATGCCTAGTACGCCATCACATTCCAGAAACATTTGGTCTGTAAGGTCTGGCTCTTCAAAAGATTTCTCAGTATCCTGCAGCTTCATTTTACCTAAATTTTCATCTATTTTACACAATGTGGGAAAATCCTGCTCCTCCTCTTGGCTCAGATTTCCAGTACAGCATTCATTGCTTGCAGAAACCACACTACCATTAGATTCACCATCTACACTGTTTGTCAAGTCTTTCGTGAGGATTAGAGGAGAGACAGATGTCAGAGTATCTATAACAGCTGAAGTATCCATGCCACTGTCACTGTTGGGAAGCTTCTGTAAATCAACCGTATCTCCATTTTCTTCATTAATCAGTACAGCTGCAGGCTCAGGAGACTGTAGGACACTGAAAGTTTCTGAACCATTATCTTCTTGCAAGATTGTATGGGACTCCACACTGAACATGCTTTCCTGATCTGGAGATCCAGTACTCAAACGGTCAATGCTGCCACTCATCAGGCTGGAAGTCATGGAAAAGGAGTCTGCATTCAATGAATGTGGACTATCACCAGAAAGCTGACGCTCATAGATTGGTGTACCTTCCAGAGAGCTGTGGTTTTTCCTAGTCCCACTTTCTGTTCTCACAAAACAAACCAAAAAGAAAAAGGAAGGGAAAATAATATTAATAAAATCTATTACATTTTGATGCAAAGTAAGAAATAAAAATATTTTTAACACTGGAGGAAGAATAGAGTTAAATCTAAATTTTCACATACTGATTTTTTTCCAACTTCAACACCAAATGATACATACAAAGCCAAAAAAGTCTTAACAGCAAAACATTTTAAAGTTCTAATACCAATATAGTAAACAATAATAATCAAATATGCACGCTATTTTAACAAACTAAAAAGCATGGCTAAGACAAACACTGTCACATATTCTAAATAGGAGGAATACATATTACACAATTCCAACATAAGACTGGAAGCAGAGCCCACTGTATGTTACCATTAACCCATATATTTAGAACCTTAAGCATGTTTACATAAAGCAAAACTAAGTTAAAAGATTAAAACAAATAGATCTAAAAAGACTTCATTTATCACTTTCAAAACAGGCTTTCATCTTAAAATGTAAATGGCCCACCACAACCACTCAAATTATCTCAAGAGCATGACAATACAATATAAACACAAACTCTCTTGGGTGAAACACCAAAAGCGACATGTTCTAATAAAGAGCAGTGGCAGGGAAAGTTCTGCTAGACTTACCTTGTTTCTTCTTTTTTTTCTTTTTCACTTTAATTGGCTTTACAATGAGTTCTTGATCAAAATCTTCAGAGCTGATTGCGCTGAACCGCTGTGAAGAAGGTTGACCTTCTCTCTGAGCTTCTGAAAGTTGGTCTGCACATATCATAAAGCTAGAGCCACTGTCCACAGAATTCACTGAACTGCTCCTGCTTCTAGATTCACTTACTACAGAGCAGCCTCTTTTTCTTGTTTCATTGTTCAAGTCTCCCACTCTATCAAAACTTTTCTGCAATAGTGTTGGAGTTTCCAGATCATCTTTCACTAAAGAGTCATTTTTATCACCAGTAACTGAAGGGGAAGTGACCAATTTTTTATCTGTTTCCACTGAAGGGCTAGATGATGCAGATGCAACTACTGATACTGGGGTCAGCGGTTTAGGACTTGTTTCTATTAAAGGATTCGGCAATTTTGAATTCACATCTGAAACTGACCAAAAGAAAAATAAAAGTATAAATACTAGTGCGTCAAGCAAGTAGGAGCATAGCTCTTGGAAAGTACTGAAAGAAAAGAAGCTTTATGCCATGCAAAAATATTCTAAGTTCGCAACATTTCAAATACATATATGCACACACACAATGTAAACTTCATGTAAGCAAATCTATATGAACCATTTGAGTAAAATCAATCCCCCAAAGCCTGTATAGAACTTCTATTAATAAAAATCTGAATTCATGTTTATGTATGAAGAATGGTACAGGTCTAATTTAGAAGACTCAGTTGTATCACGTACTGAAGTGTCACCCTGCATCTTCAACTTCTTCATTCAAATATTCAGCATCTTGAAAAAAAATCAAGCAAAGTTTACCAGATAAGCACTGTGGTCATTAGAAGAAAATACACTTCAGGAAGGCTCCTTTCAAACTATACTTGGAAGTTAAAACAGGAAACACCCCCTAGAAGTTTGTGAGTAAAGATCTGCTTAGATGACTAAAGCTATGGTCAATATGCAATGATAAAGAAGTTAAGTGACTTCACAGTATATTTACCAGCATTTTGCTAATACAAAGCTAAGATGGAGTATTTTAAATGCATAAGTAGTCATCCTGTGAGTGTAATACGCTGGATAATGGTGTTTACAATCTTTACCACTGAGAAATCAGCCAGCACCATCATTAAGAAAGTATTATTAATTCCTTTTCTAGAATTCTAGTAACATAGATGCTGAACCCAATAGCAACTCAGATGTCAAACAAGAAAGTAAGCTCTCAAATTCTTTTTGGAAATTTAGCAAGTATTCTTTGGGTGTTTTGCCAGCTCTTTCTTCTTCATTGCTGGGAACAACAAAGAGGACGACTTTCCCTTGGTCGAGGACTGTGTGAGGGATCACTTAAGTGATCTGGATGTCCACAAATCCATGGGCCCCGATGGAATGCACCCACGAGTGCTGAGGGAGCTGGCGGATGTCATTGCTGAGCCACTCTCCATCATCTTTGAAAGGTCCTGGAGGACAGGAGAG
>Ga0065711_1047769_pt1 | contig 12151 bp, 13 predicted proteins | sample Hoacrofraction12_FD_59098 | JGI IMG/M metagenome (GOLD analysis project Ga0065711, IMG submission 59098) | Hoatzin crop microbial communities from Cojedes, Venezuela - Epithelial fraction 12 v2 (version 2) | ecosystem: Host-associated > Birds > Digestive system > Esophagus > Crop | place... | reverse complement strand
CGTGCGGTTCGTTGTTGTGTTTTCTCCTTATCTGTATCGTTGTTGTTCCTGTTTCCCTCTGTTTGCTGTTCTGTTCAACTGCCCTGATCCCCACCCACCGGTTTCTGCCTTTTTCTTTCCATTCTCCTCTGCAAGCCGGTGGGGGGAGGGGTGGCCGCGTGGCGCTCTTGTTGCCGGCGGCAGCTGAAACCAGAAAATATGGGAAGGGAAAACCTGGGCAGCTGTGTGAGGGAATGAGTGTCTTCTCCGTAGAAACATGGATAGAAAGCTGCTGGGAGGGAATGAAGAGGAGGGATCCAGGCTCTCCTCAAGAGTGCCCACTGAGAAGACCAGAGGTAACAACAGGCACTACTTACAACACTTGATATTACACTTGCATGTGAGAAAACAACTTTTTGCTGTTGGGCGACTCAAATACTGGCACAGGTTGCCCAGGGAGGTTGTGGAGTCTCCATCCTTGGAGCTATTCAAAACTTAAGGGGAAGCGGTCGTGGGTCAACGTGCTGTATGTGAGCCCACCTGGAGCCACAGCAGCAGCTGGCCTGGCCCATCCCACCCGGGACAGGAGGGCCCTCGGCGGGCACAAAGGACGTGTCGCCAGCTGGGACACGGAGGATGGGACGTGGGGTGCTGGTGGCGGTGCCTGGGCAGCGCTGCTTGGCCAGAGCCTGCCTCTTCCTAGCGCTGCTCCGTGTCAGCAGAGCTCGGTGCCGCTGTCTCGGGGAGCTGTTGGCTCCAACTGACCAAGATGGCGACCCCAACGGAAAGTGGAAGGGGCCTGGGCGGGCACGGGAGGGAAGGTTCTCTCCAGCTGGCCATGTCTGCCTGGCACTGGGGAGCTGAGAGCAGGACACAGCAGAGGGCAAGGACCACCTCCCTGCTCCTGCTGCCCACGCCTTGCCTTCTGCAGCCCAGGATGCACTTGGCCTGCTTTGCCCCAAGGGCACTTTGGTGGCTCCAAGTTGGTCAATTTGGTGTCCATCATGACCCCAGATACTTGCACAGCTGATCTGCAGATGGGTGTCCCCCAGTGTATAGTGCTGCAAGGGCTTGTTTTTTCCCCAGGTTCAGGACTTCACTCTTCCCCTTGATGAACGGCATGAGGTTCCTGCCAGCCCGTTTCTCCAGCCTGTCAAGGTCCCTGCGGTTGGCAGTGCGACCCTGCGGCACATGAGCCTCTCCTCCCCGTTGTCTCCCTCCCGCAGGCTGCCCGAGTGTACACTCTGCCCAGTCAGCCAGATGACGGTGTGGACAAGATCCGCAGAGTGCAGTGGAGGGGGCTGCAGACATGCACTTTGGTGTGACTTTACTTGCCACAGAAGGTTCAGAAACATAGGGGGAAAATGCAGAGGGTTTTTTTTCGTTTATATATGCAAGACTTGCCCATTTTACTCCTGCAAGCTATTAGAAGGTGTTCAAACTGTCTCAGTTTTCATTGGAACATCACGTCTCTGCATAGTGCTGATGTTATGGATAACATCGGATGGGGTTGTCCTCTTACACAGATCATGAGCTAGTGGGTAGCCTAGATTATTGGACAGTAGACAGCAGATTATCTGCATCAATTGTGCTAACACAAGTGACAGGAGGTTGCATTTAGCTCTTGAGCCAAAGGATGAAAATCCAAGGTGTCTGTTGAACTCAGTGGGCTATTGATCAGCAAATTGAATTCACCACATTCAGAAAAGAAAAGGTACATGAGAAAGGCATAGTCTGTCTTGACTGCTACAATGCATATTTTAGGAGCTATGAAGAGAAATCATCTGTAGCCTTCCCCCTCCCCCCTTCCAAAAAGAAAAAGGACTAGAGACAAAAGATTCCAATTCTAGAGCAATGGGGCTTTTAATAGCCAAGTACATTTCCCAATGTCGTTCCCATTCAATGAGCCACTTTGTCTGACGTTCTGCCTCTACTCGGTACCAACTTAAGACTCTTCCAGGAAAACTTACACAAAGAAAAAGCTTGCTGTACAGCCAGTTACCTGTGCTGTGCTACAGAAGATGTAGAATTCCTCTCTGATCCAGAACTTTACCCACCTACAACCAAAACCGTGGCAAAGTTTTTCTCCATCTCAGCCACTTGCTGGTGCCCCTTCCCCAGGGAAAGTCTTTCCTCTGTCACTCTGTGGGCATAGCCAGTCACAGGCAATGCAAGCACCAAGCCTCCACTGCCGTCCGAGGCCACCATCCTCCTTCAGCCATGACCAAGGTCTCAAACTGCTTTTCAGCTACAGGAGACGAGTTGTTCATAGATATGGATGCACATGGCTCAGTCTATTCCAGAACAGCCACAGCTGCTAAAAGCTTTCCGTGTCCTGGATTTGCAGTTTGCAGGACCAGCTCCTGGGTTTACTTGGACCGAGGCTAGCGATAGCTGCATTTCACGTCAGTAATTCAGGTGTAGTCCTTTTTCCCCTGACCATCCCCACAGGCCCAGCAGCGTTGAAAGTCACCGTGGGCTGTGTTTGAGCAACCTGCTCCACTGGGCTTGTGGCAAATCCTCTGTCTGTCTCCCTGCTCATCTGTGCTCCCTGTAGGGTCCTGGTCAATGAAACAAGTGGTTTTCCCTGGAAACGAACACCGTGGCTGAAGACAGAGTCCTCTTGGTGGACAGCAGCCAAGCTGGGGGAATGTCTCTGGCACACATGCTGTGCCAGCTTTCAGTGCCCGAGACGCTGCAATTAAGGCAGGTCCAGCGGGAGGAAAATTTGCAGTTTCTACCACAAGAAAGGGGGAACCACCAGCACTGAAGAGCTGTTCATATCCTGCTGAGAGCCACATGGAAATGAAATGTGTGGTGAGCTTAGGCAGGAATACTCCTGTCGATGGAGCAGCACCCTTGGGTATTAAGGCTTTATCACACTTGGCTGTCAAGGCTATACCACACTTGGGTGTTATGGCCTTGTCCTTGACATACATGGCTGGAGGAGTGCCAGAAAGGAGTCCTGCCCATTTCCCTGTGACCTTCATTCCCCAAGCGGCAAACACAGCCAGGGACAAGATGGTGTGCAAGGCCCTCTTGATGGCAAACAAAGGATCCAAAGTCAGCTTTTGATGTCATGTGTCTAGTTTAACTGTTGATACTGAGCAATTCCTTGATTGAAATAGAAGGGATGAAGAGAGTTGAAGGCCTGCCCTTTCCAGGGAGAATGCAGGAAATCAGAGACTTGTCGAAAAGAGTCTTTTGGCTGTTTTACAGTCCAGTGAGAAAGGGTGTGGGTCCAGGAGTTAATGTTTAAGGGAAATTCAGCACTTTGGGAAAAGGGAGATAAAACCACTCTTGCGGCCACTGTCTCACACACTGGGCTAGGCTGGGACTGGAGAGCTCGGGAGGGTCTCTGGTGTCCCAGCTCTCCCACCATGCTGACTGTTGTGGCTGCTGCCTCTTCTTTCCTGCAATGCTGACCGCACCCACCTGGTGGGGCTGTCCTTGGGAAGGGCACGAGAGCTGAGAAAGCCCCTCGGAGAGGGGGGAAGACAAGCTCTTCTCCAGAGCTTTGCCAGAAGCTCTCCAGACCATCCCTTTGCCAGGCCATGAGATGCTCTATGTGACAAGGAAAGAGGCCCGTTGGTCCAATGTATGAGGCCATGCAGGGCTCCCATCAGGGTCCTCTGACCTACCCGTCCTCCAGTCACTACTCGAGGGGCTGGGGGTCTCATGTAGGTGCCCTGGCATATCTCTTAGTCCCAGCCAAGGCCTCCTGCCTCAGTGTGTGCTTGCAGGGCATGTTGCCGTCCCGCTGGCAAGGGCTGAAGTCCAATTAAATGCTCCTGGGCAATCCAGAGCTAAGCAAACCTTTTTCTGTGAGGCACATTTCTTTGCAGTCCATGTCCGTGATTCATCTCGTGCATGGGAGCTGAGGACATGAGCTGACCTAGTTTGGAAAGTGGCTTCTCTCCCTCCAGGCAACTCCAGTCCCCTGCTTTTTCCTTTGGCTTCTCCAGCCTGATGATCTCCACCGTCATCTTCCACCTGTCCTACAGTAAGTGTCTCTTATGACAGCTGTTAGTACAGTGACACAGCACTAAGGGATAAAAACCCACCAAAATTCACATCACTGGTACAGAAGAAGAACGACAGAGGAAAAGAAAAGTTCTGTTTTAAAGGAAATCCCTTTTTGACCTCCTACAGCTACCGGTGGATGAAAAACGTGGGGGAAAAATTTCAGGTCATCCACAATACTTCATTTCAACTCTGAGCTTGTAATTTTGTTGCTGCTCTGGAATGTCTTACAGTGAGAGAAGATGTTTAATTTGGAACTGGCTTCAAACTTCCCTAGAACTGATTTTTGGTTTATTTTGACACCACCAAACCTAGAATGGTTTTGGATGCCTGGATTAATTTTCCTTTAAAAAATACAACAAAAGAAGAAAAAAGTGACAGAGTCACAACAGCCTTTGGTGTCACTAAAAACATGTCCTCCTCAACATGGGCTGCAAGAAAAAAATTTTGCCTGGTTTTAGTGGTTCTGTCAGGCCTTGAAGAGCCAAGCACTGCACTGTTTCCCTTCTGGTTTGTGGCAGTAGGGAACCACAAGAACAGGCAAGAAAGCCAAGGGACCACTAAGGGACCTGACTGGGATGAGAGGAGCAACCTACACTCGAATTCACAGTTGTGCATGGCCTTTCTAAATGTGAGCCCAGGAAGGAAACTGGAGCACTGGCCTTTCTCTTCTAGCTGTCAACTTTGAGGAGGCTTTGTGTCTCTCTGTAAGGGATACCACAGCTCAATACCTTGTGGCGTCAGCATGTCAGATAGCAGTCCACAAGTTATTTATGGAACAGATGGTAAACAGTGTATTCCTTGCTCCTGTTCTCCCGGTAGCCATGGTTTTACAGGGCTCCACCATCTTTCCCAGTCTTGGGTTCTGCCAGGACAGCTGGGAATCCATCTCCAAAAGATCACCCCATCTCAGCACTGCAGTAATTCTGGGCAGCACTGTACCCCCACAGTTGCTGTAGTACAACCAAATCCTTTGAGGATATGCCTCACCGGGGAAAGAGAGAAAGATTCTGTCTTCCAGGGCTGAGTTAGGCTCAAGTCCGCCATCACTCCAGTGCCACATATTTAACACCTTCTGCACTCATCAACTCTGGGTCCTCTCTCCTCACAGCGAGGCAACAGAAGGCAGTCAGTAACCCAGCAAGTTACAGACCACAGCAAATAGGAGTCCTTAGCCACTCCACTAACTCTTAGGAGTATGCAGGATGGATTAAAAACTTCTTCTTCTGACAAAGATTGTAATGAGAAGAGAAAATGGCATTGCACAAATCCATTCCCCTGACAAGGGCTGCAACGAAAAAGACAGGAGCTTTCACGGTTGCTGTGTTAGTGCTGCAGATCTGTCCTCCTTGTTCTTGTCAGTATTAATGAAGAGAAAGAAAATAACAGTTGCATCTTCTTTGGAGCAAGACAGATTCCTAGTTTATTTTGCCATGAAAGAAATGTAAATATCTACACATTTCTTCCCACAAAACTGTGGAAATGCTCCTGCAGGACAGCTGAAAGTCACTGATGCACTGGCAAGACAAAGGAAATACAAACAAACTCCAAAGAGAAGCTATGCAGCACACATCAAGCCTACCTAAGAAGCACTGTTTGCCAGAGATCCACTTTTCTGATTGCTTTGTGATGCCATGAAATTATATGCTCAGTGAGTGACGTCATCCTTCCCTGTTGTTTTCATGTTCAGATAGTGTAGCTGGCATATCTATTGCTTTCTGCATCTCTCTTCCCATCAGCATAGCTCATTATAGACTGCAAGTTGTAATTGCAGCCGAGTGCTCAGCCAGCTCCTTTGCCCCTTCCCGTTCCCTTCCACCACACAAGCAGCAGGCACACTGCCTGCCTGTGACTTCCTCCAAGCTGTAGCAAACTCAGTTCGTGGCAGGATGGACTGTAACGCGTTTACAACAACAGTCATGGGAGCCGAGACTAGGAATGGCACCCCCAGGCTGTAGTGAGAAGACTAGATACAGGTGAAAATAAAGACAGAAAGTACGATTACGAGATGTGAATCCAGAATAAGAATGAAAGCTGGTAGGCATCCATACCCTTCCCCCATCTCTATACCTCCTGTGAAACACAGTTTTCGATGGCACCCAAGATAAATTGCATAGTATATTGTAGAAATACATGCAGTTAATGGTATGGGCTCCTACTCTTTATTGTCAATTTTCAAAAAAGGCAGGTTGTTTTACTAGCTATCAGACTGTTTGAAAGGCTTGTAAAAATCTGTCTATGCCTGCCTGAATGCATCCAGAAGCCCTGACTTTTTAATTTTAGGGAAAAACTGGAAATCACAGCCAAAGTTGGTGCAACCTTTCCTGAAGTACAGACAGATTTCAGAGAACCCAGATCCTGCTGCTGTACAAATACCTACTCCAGGCTGAAGAGACATCAAAAGAGGACTCTGGGCCGTGATCAAAGGCACATGAGGAGTGGAGTGATACTGGTATAAAGAAAGGAAAGCCCACCCTGCAGCAGTTTGAGAAGACAGCCGTGTCAGGCAAAACTCATCTAAGAGCAGGTGTGTGGGCTGGAAACCCTTACTTCTCTAGAAACGACATCATTCTCTGATGGAAAGCTGCCCTGTTCAGGCTCCATGACACCTTGGTTCTGCTTCATACTCAGGCATATTTGACAGTTCTGTAGCAGCAGCCTTTTTTCTACTTTGTTTTTCTGTCTTATGTGATCATCTGCGTAGTTTCCTTTTTCAGTTCATTAAAATCCACAAGGCATTTGATCCTTTCAACATCCTGGACAATATCCAAAGCTCCCGCTAACACCAGGGAACCTTGATCTCTCCATTGCCTAATACATCCTACTTCAGCATTACAAGCTGAAACACACAATGCTGGAGTTCCAAAATGTTGTAGTTCAAAACTACAGAATTTGCGGGACTTTGACATGAGTTTGTTACGTGCTAGCCTGGGATGCCACCAAAACCTGGGATCAGGATCATGCTCCTGTCAAGTCTGTATAATTACACCACCCTCCACGATAAACCATCTCAGAGCTTCCCGGTGTTTGTCACAGCTCACACCCCAAAAAAAGACGACCTGTCTCTACCCATCAAGATTGTATACCCCTGTCCTGCCAAATCTTTTGCCAATAAAGAAAATATCTTGCCTTTGTCATTAGCCAAAGGTGAAAGGATGATCTTATGTTCTGTGAGGTCTATTCAGAGATTACTTGTAGATTATATCAGAAATTACAGATCTATTTTTATCTTTAGCTCTGCTATTACATCCCCATAAAACCCTTGGACAGTCACTTCGTCTCATTACCTTGGTGGTAAATCAGGGCTGTAGATACCCCAGCTCCAGTGGCACTTCAGGTCATTGCAGACCCAGAGCAGAGAAAGAAGCTGCTCACTCAGAGGAATGGACTCGACTGGTGGCAGGAAGACAGCCAGGTTTTGTACATTGGGCGTTGTGCCTCAGGCTTTGCAGGTACTAGGGAGCAGCACAAGCAGGGGAACCAGCGGGGACTCCAGCACTGGCCATGGCCTCACCAAGAGGTGCAGTCCCACGAGGTCTCAGCACATCCAGCAGAGCCAGGACTGGTCCATCAGCCGCCCCAGACACAGTGAGGGGATGAACCGGGACCAGGGTCCCTCCAGGGAGCCCTGTCTGGAGTGGGAGACGGAGTAAGAAACAAGGCTATAGTGTACGTAGGAGGGGTCCTTCCAGGAGGCAGAGGCAGGACTGGAGGCAAACATATCTACAGCACAGCTCAGGCAGCGACCCGGGACCCAGGCCTGAGTTTAAATGGGCACCTGGCTCATGGGGAGGGTGCATGGATGCAGGTCCCTGCTCAGGGTCATTAAGGCCTATTAGTGACCTCAGGGCTCTAACAACAGGAAAACAAAGAAATATTTCTGCAAAGACAGGCTCAAAACTTCAGTTGTACAGGGAGGAAAGCAAACACGGCAGCACTGGTAGAGTGACAGGTGTCAGACATCTGTCCAGAGACAGGAATTCCCAAACCAGTGACACTCCTTGACTTCAGTTCCTAAAGCAGAGCCATGAGAAATAAGGGGTGCAGCAGTATCCCTGCACAGGTAGGCAGGAGCTGTCAGACACGCAGGATACGCAGGAGCAATGCCAATGGATCCAGGGATATGCTTCTGATTACACGTTGCCCAGAAGATGTGGGCCAAATTTGTCTAAGTCCTGAGTCAGCTTGTTTCTGTGGGAACCCTTGGACCTTCTGGATACTGGTCCTTTAAAACATGAAAAAGTAGCAGTCACCACCGGTGCTGAGAGTCTAGGCTGCTTGCCTATCTGCTGTTGCTTGCAAAAGAACTGCGAAAGGCAGTTGATACCCATGAGGCTAAATTTGGGCCAGGACTAGGTGTAGGAGTTACTACCACACCCCAGCCTTGCAGAGGTGCCCTGGCACAAGGCTGACTGTCCATTCAGTGATGCCTGGGACAGAGATGGGCCCTGGATGCTGAGGCAGGGGTGAGGCAAGTGCAATGAGATGTTTCTCGTGGCAAAACCAGATGCAGAAACGCGGAGCGATTGTTCCCAAGCTCTCTTGGCTTACAGCTTGCTGCTGCTGCTCTAGACCTGGGAAAGGCCAAATATGCACACAAGAGCTTGTCTGTCTCACCACTGTCATCAGTCTACTGAGATCTACCACCTGACCTGCTGCCATGCAATCTGTGGTGCTGTGGCCACATACCACCTATGAAATGCGTAACACCAGCCAGCCCACAATTCCTGCATATGCCTTCCAACAAAAACCGGCCAGGGGCAGCAGTCTTCCCCCACAGTTCCTCACGTGTGATTCTTTAGCAAGCTATTTTGGTGCTCCTTCAGAACATACCTTTTTGCAAAAGTTTTTGATGACCAAACTCCAGGCATGCACTGTTCTTTGTGAGCACCAAATCTCTCATGGTAATTGTTTCTTCTCCAGGAGGCCACCAGACTTGAGGTCCTCCAAGATTTAGGACTTCTTTCCCATCCCAGCCCAAGTCCAGCACTGCAGCAAAGGCTGGTGGCTGTAAGAGACTTTTCAGTTGTGTGGATTGCCTGGGAGAGGTGCTCAGGCTGGCTCCGTGGAATCAAAGATGCTGAACTCACGAGGGTATGGGCAGGAGTCTCTTGCACGTTGGTTTGCAGGTAGTCTGCGACACCTCCTAGGGCTAGGCTGCTCTTCTCAGGTTAGCACTGAAACCCACGCATGGGGCAAGCTAGCTGAACAGCCATCATCCACAAGTGAATGGGACAGTTCAGTGGCTCCCTTTCTAACCACACTTTTTGGACCCAAACCCATGAGTCAGAGCAACAGGTAAAGCAGGTTCCCAGCTTCTCCTGGGAATGGGGCAGCCTTTACAATACTCTGGCCTTGTCTGCACCCAGTCTGCTGAGAAACGTGAAAACTCATCCCTTCCAGAGGACTTCCACTGATAGTTTGTTTAGGGAGTTATCAAATCTATGTAACCATATGAACACTAATTTGTCTTTATTGTATATTACGCTGTTCATGTCTATTGATGAAAGCGGCTATGGAACAGTACCAGGTAATGAATGTATTGAACCGAGCAGTAGATATATCTGGAATGTATAACTAGATTCTGCTTTGACTGTTCAATTTTTCTGCACAAGCGTGGGAGTGCAGTATGCATTCACCATGTACAATAGAACTAATACCAAGAACTGTCTGTTTGCAACATTTGTTACCTCTGGAGAATTTAAAGATTGAGTGAAGGGAAATGTACTTTTGTTTGCAGAGTGTCAGCTGAGTCCTTATGAATTTCAAACGCTCAAACACAGGCAGGACTTGAAATATCATCATCTCCTGCCTCTTTCTATAACTTGTTCCTTGCTTCAGAATTCAGTTTTTTCTTTCTTCCTTTGTGGCTGTTGATTTCCTCCACTGCTGATGATGTGTGTTGCATCAGCAAGAAGGCTTTGAATGCACCAGCATGGAGCTCGGATAGCCAAACACTCAAACCATGATATCTGTAGGATACAAGTGCCTGGCAAGAAACAGTTTGCTCCATGCAAGTGAGCATCAACCATGATACCTTGTTTTCTTTCGTTTTCAGAGTTTTTTTTCAAATAACAAGGTTTTTGTTCTTTGGACAAACAAATATAATGTTCCTCTGTTATGAAAACAGCATATTTCCTAAGCAGCTTCCATGTAGCTGGAAAGCCATTTGCCACTGAGCACTATTTAGATAGTTATCTGTTCTACCTAGCTAGAGAGCTCATGGCTTCAGTTTTTCCTGCTGTTTTTGGGTTACGTGAACCATTCAAGCACAACAGTACGGAAAGGGATCCATTTGCTGCCACCTCTCATCGGCCCCAGGAAGGAGGATGAACAGGCTCCACTTGCTGTGCCTTCCCTCCTGTGAGACAGAGGTGAGGAGAAGCGTATTTGGGGAGGAAGCCAAAGCAATAGTTTCCACACAAGCCGGAGGAAGGGATGAAGAGGAGGCTTTGTGGGCCATGCTCATAGGAGGGTAAAGAGAAAAAAGGAGAGGGAGTAGGACCAAGGGCACAGCCTGCACTCTGTCCATGGGACAAGCATGTCAGTGCCTTTCAAGACTCCAGAGAGCCTCGGTGGGGCTTGTATCAGTTTCACACTCCCACCATCAACATGAAGTACTAAGGACTCCTGTAGTTGTCTCATTCTGGATGAGGCATTACCACACCTCAGGCAGTGCCGAGCATGGCCAAAGTAAGCTCAGGCCTGCTGCTAAAAATCCTGTGTAGGAATCACCACGCTCTGGTTCCCGGCTCTCTTCCCCGCCTTTTGTTTCTCGCCTCCGTACTGCCAACCCCATACCCACAGGATGGGTGCTCTGCTGTACACCCACCTGTGAGCAGCACATGCCAATCTAATAGAAATAAGAAACATCATTTTCCATGTGGGTTTGGATCTGGTCACTGAAGAACCCAAGGTATCACTATTTAGGAAAAACAAACAAACAAACAAGGAAGCTTAATGACAGCCATGTAATGGTGGGGTTCTAGGAATTTTAAGCAAACCGTCTAGTATCAGACACAGGGAGAGCTGTCTTACTCTCCAGCCATCAGCTCTGTGGTGAAAACTGCAGGGAGATTCTAGGCGTCCTTATATCCTGAATGTTGCAAATTCCAAAGCTGAAACAGCCCACACTTGCAGAGGACTTTGATATGTTCATTTTTATTTCCATGCACTTGTGCTAAGTGTATTTACTCTTTAAGATAATGGCTATTCATGCCAACACGATTTTGTAAAAATCCAGTCATAGGAGGCAATCTTCTTATCTCCTACGATACATAGGTTTCGTCTGAATATGATAAGGCTACAGAGAAATGAATTTATTCTCTTGAAATAGTCTCTCCTTCTGTGTATATATGTTTCTATATATATATACTCGTATACATATTTTTAGCTAATGAAACAAAAAGTACAAAGTTAGTTTAAAAACTCAGCTAACAGCATTATATGGTTTTAGGCAGAGACAGAGCTTTTCAGCTCCTGCTAATTAGCCTATCTCTGATGGAGCAGTTTAAACTAGCTGAAAACTTAGCCCAAAAAGTGGCATTTAATTTTCAAACTTAATTTCAAGTTACAAATGGGACTCTCTTGTTACTTTCTTTAATTTTATTTAAAATGTTAAAGGAGTATTAAGGAATCATGTTCTCCAAAACTTGTGGCTGCAAAGTTCCTGAGGCAAGGATCTTTTGATTTTATCTTGATTCCTCCAAGCTTTGCTTCTCAAAGGGGAAAAAAAAAGTCACAGGGAAATGAAGTTATTGAGGATAGAGCTTTAAGTGAAGATAAACGAACAGCAAATGCCAAACCAAATAAGCAAAGTACGGCATAGGAACTGTCCAAGTTGCCTTCCATGCATCCTTTAAATTAAAAAAAAAAAAAAAAGATAAGTTTTTGCATGCTTAACTATTTCTTCTATGCTATCTACATGGTGTTCCATCGTGCCCAAAAGTTATACTTTTCAAAAACCTGTCAAAATAACCTATTTCCCTAAGTTCCACCAAGCTTTCTTCAGCCTTGGAGATGCCAAGTAATCCTGTAACCAAGATGATGGAATTAGTTAATCATAAAGCACGAACAATGCTGCTATGTCCCTTGTACAGCCCTGCCCATCTGGACATTAGGTCTGGGAACAGAGGGTTTAGTCCCTAGG
>Ga0065711_1047767_pt1 | contig 12151 bp, 8 predicted proteins | sample Hoacrofraction12_FD_59098 | JGI IMG/M metagenome (GOLD analysis project Ga0065711, IMG submission 59098) | Hoatzin crop microbial communities from Cojedes, Venezuela - Epithelial fraction 12 v2 (version 2) | ecosystem: Host-associated > Birds > Digestive system > Esophagus > Crop | place... | reverse complement strand
ACAGGCCCACCTCTCCAGCTTGTCCAGGTCCCTCTGGATGGCATCCCGTCCTTCTGGTGTATCAACCGTACCACTCAGCTTGGTGTCATCTGCAAACTTGCTGAGGGTACTCTTGATGTTGCTGTCTATGTCATTGATGAATATATTGAACAGCACCGGTCCCAGTACGGACCCCTGAGGGACTTCACTCGTCACTGGTCTCCATCCGGACATTGAGCCGTTGACCACTACTCTTGAGAGACAAGTTGCTGTTCGGCACGCTCGACTTTGGTGGGACTACACCCCGTGCTGCCCGGCGCCGAATAAACAAACCTACTTTACAATCTTACAGACTGTGGAGTCTGCTTTCTGCAAGTCATGGGAGGGAAGAATACAGATTATATTGTACTTTGCTCTTTCAGGGGCAAACCAGAGTGGCAACCTCTTGCTGTCAGTGTCATCTATAATACTGGTAGAAATGGTCAAGAAATCAGTAACTGATTTAGCAAGGGGGTTGAACTAGATGATCTCCAGAGGTCCTTTCCAACTGCTACCATTCTGTGTGTCTGGCTGTTTGTAATGAAATGTTTAATTTGTACATAATTCATTAAATAACAGCTAATGTCTGGCTAGAACATTGAATCTGTATGTGTCTTGAACAAAGCATGAATTTTTCCTTTTGGAAATATGACACAGATTTGGGTACATGGTTTCACGCTTACCTTGGGTGTCATTTAGTATACGTACGGATATTTTTTGTTTGTGATGGCTCTTTAGTTAAGGTAAGCATACTGAAAAATAAAAAGAACTGAACTTGTCTTCTCAATGCCCAAATAATAATGGTGGTAGAACTGCATGACTATTTAAGAGCACTCAGTCAGGATAGCACTTTTTAAAATAACATTTCTGTGTGCTGTTTCTCTCCATTAGACTCCAAAAATGAAAACCTATCTCCTTTTTTTTTCCTTTTTTTAATAAAAGGCACTTTTGTTCAGAGGAAGAGCTGTTTATTTCTAAGCAGGCAAAGAACCTAGAGCCAGATCAAAAATAGCAACTTATCCACCAATTTCCTCTCTGGCTCTTCTTTCAGTATCACTCCCTAAGTCTCAGAGGGAACAGGCTCACAGTGAGAACGCACAGTGGGCTTCGCACTGTATGTGTCTTGCATTGACTTTCTGCCCCTTCCCAAAATGGTGAAAAAAGCACCAAAACTGAAAATGTTACAGCATTGCTACCTGCACACGATTGGCCATCATTGTGGTTACAGCAATCACTTAAAGAAAAAACATTGCATTTCAAATAGGCAAGGTATAAAGGAAGCCACAGTTTTAAAATAAATACCAATATCAGGAGGCTAAAAAAATGTTTTAGAGCTGTGTTCAGTTCATATTAGCAGCTCATAAATAAGAAATATTTGCACCTTTGGAATTATTCTAGGCCTTAGAAAGTGCTAAGTGCTCTAGCAATATATAGCAAGTTGCACAGGACTGCAGGGCCCTGAGCAGCTGTTTTGGAATTTACTAATATTTGCAGGAATCAGTGTGCAGAATTAATAAGGAAAAAAAAAACCTTTCCCCACTGTGCTAAAAGGCTATGAATAAACCATACAGACTCAAACACTAAATGGCTTCTTTTTGTAGTTCTGTTTTACAAAAAACATACATATATATGTAAATATACATACATATATATACAAACAAACTTTTTAAATAGAAAAATTATGTTTATAGGGGAGAAGTATAGCTAAGACAGAAAAATATTGAAGGATTGTAATTCTTCATTTAACTCTATCATTTTAATGAATATAATTATATTCAAGCTCACTATGAGACTTCTGTACTGTTCCTTTCAATGGAATGAAAAGGGAAAGCAAAGATTCAAACTGATACTTTCAGCCTTTGAGGGTAAAAGTATGCAAGACATTTGTACTCTAAAGCAACAGAGGTAAACAGAAATTAGGTTGAAATGAACAACGACAATATTAGGTGGCCTGCTGAAGGTATAGGTCCAGTTATGAGTTCTGCAAGAGAATGTATATTAATCAGATTGCAATGTGAAAGTACTAGGTACAGTCAATGTGCCTTCAAAGTGCAGTTATATCCATCCAAAGACCTCACTCATTGAGAGAACACAGTTGATAAGAATTCACAGTTCATAAGCATTTAAAGGGAAAAATCGACCACACATATAAAAGTACATTTACAAATTTAAATGATTGACTGCTCTCTACAGAGGAAAGTTTTGGACCTGATTTTGTATTGAAATGATGCCCAGGATTTTTTCTTGTATTTATATGTGTTGTGGTTTAACCACAGTAGGCAACCAAGCACCACACAGCTTAGACAGGCAGATAGACAGACAGATAGGTAGTTAGATAGATAACTTCAGCCAAGTGCCCACACTGGATAACTCAAAGTTAGAAGCATCACTGTTTTATCTCTGTGCACTCAGAGGATACACTATTCTCTCCAAAAGGCTCCAGGCAAAGATATGCCAATATCTTCTCATTGACCACAGCTAGAGACTATGGAGACTATGTCTGTAAATTATAGTGATTACATTTGTAATGTAGATATCAAATTCAGGTACTTAAAGTCCGAAAAAGTGGCCTAAAATCTCTTTTAGTCGAGGAGTTATATAACATTTTACTTTCTCTCCACCTCTCTGGCACTGTTCACCCGTTTTGACCGGAGTCATTAGCTGAAACGTGAAGTTTTGTGGGTTGTTCCTGGCAGAGAGAAAAAACAGTAGTAGCCATACAACTTTCATGATTTTTTTCTGTATTAATTGAAAGAAAATTATGTAAAGGCCAGTCAATATGGTTTGACTTGATCATGCTATGAGTATTTCTTACACTTTCAGTAACATCTAAGATAGTACTTCAATATTTGATTTTTGACATTTATACTTCATTAAAAGGAGATCTTTTCTCTTCTCTGCACAGTATACTAAGCACTATGCAAAAGTATAAGATGGAGTGATCCCACCATTGAAAGGGTTTCAGTCCAAGAATATGCTCATATGACACATACTCTGCAGGACTCCAGCACCTACTCAAACTGGCTAACCTCCTGTGACACCTGTCTGGGAGTTCATCACTTAACATTAATCTGTTTTGAGGTAAGATGTAATACCTGAGTGCAGCAGGTAAGAGGTGGGAATAAGATTAGCCTGACAGGTCATTGCTGTCTAGATTTGTACAAGTTATGCATATTTTTGTATACCCTTCTTAAAGTTACAGGTAAGTAAATCCATTTGTGTTAATAGCTCAACCTAATTCAACAATTTTAATGATTTCTCTTTCCATTTTAACATATTTGAGAATCGTTCTGCCTGTGTCCCTATGTGTAGCTCCCTGGTCAACTTGATTCTGCTCTTGAGGCACAATGTACATGAGAGTAGTGCCTCTTTTAAGACCACAGAGCACAAATAGCATTAATATATACCTGTTCTATGATAAAAGGAAGGAATCCAGTCATGAAATACCTGGATGGAGCCTAAAATACACGAACATCACCATCCTGACTTCAGCAGTGCTCAGTGTTACAGGAGGTCTTCAAGGTATATGGACTCTGCTGCACAAACGCCGTCTACAGGTAAATTGGGTTCATCCACAGACTTATATAACAACAGAGTTCTAAAACACCTATCAAGTTCTCCAGATAGGTTTCTCAACCTGCTCTTGATGAATCATTCATAAGCTGAAAGCCAACCTAAGACAATGTGCAAATGGACTACTATAAAACCATTCACAACAAAATAAGTAAAAGTATGCTGCCTTGCTGTACTGCTAGAAATATATTCCTTTTATCTAATTTGAATCCATTTTGCTACCATTTATACCCATGAAGAATTCATTAGACAGTAGCCTCTTTCACAATTAAAAGCTGTTCTCTCAATCATCTCTTGATGCTAAAAATCCATGTTAAATTCTTTTGTGCCAGCTTTTATCCCAGCTCATATTTGCCACTGATCTCCTAAAGACTCTCATTGCTCCTCCGTTTTCCAGGAGTGTGGTGTACAAAGATGAGCTCAGCTAAAACCTTGTGAGTGTTGTTGAGTAAAAAGGAAAGATACTTCTCTCATCTTCTAAGCTATACACCTGCGATAGCATGCCATCATTACCTTGTTTTCCGCTCGTGTTTAATCACAGTCCCAAGGTCTTTCTTGGAAGAATTGCTGATTGTTCCCTGATTTCTATCTGTGGAACTAATTACTCCTACCTACATCCAAAATATTGCGTTTGTCCCCATTAAACTCCTTTAATTTCATTTTTCTCTGTTGGATCTGTAAAAATGGCTTTCAATTCTAAACCTGTCCTCCAAAATATATTTCCTGTGTCTGTGTCATTTGTAGATTTAACAAAAACATTGAAAAAGACTGACCTAGAAGAGACTATTGCAGAACTTCCTCTAGTGTCTCTTTCCACCAGTAACCATATCTTGGGTGCAGTCACTCAATTTTTCTTGTACCTGGTAGTTTTATCTAGACCTGGTTTACTTATGAAAGCTCCATATAAGCCCATGTCAAAAACCTTTTCAAAGCTAAGATACATGACATCCACTGCTTCTCTCTCTCCACAAAGTCTGTTACCTTGTCAAAGAGGGAGTTCAGATTGATTTGACATGACTTGTTCATGACAAATCTATCCTGGCTGCTACTCATCTCCTGCTCATCAGTCTGCTACAGGAGCAGAGATAATAATCTGTATTGTTCCACTATTGATTTTGTCTATGTCAGAAAAAGTCTAATGTTTAATGTGAAATTTCTACATTAATCCAGGATCCTTCATAATCAGGTGAATGAAGGTAAAGTATATGAAAATTATTTCTAATTACTCAAATAAAACTATGTTGAGGTGTGGGTTTTTTTGGTGGATGAGGGGTTTTTTGTGTTTTCTTTAGCATGTCAATACAATGCAAAGGGTATGTTAGGGTTTTTTTACTCATATCTTAAAAGTCGAATTGAGACCTAGTTACAAAATTCAACCAATTGTAACTACAGATGTCTTACAGCTACTTCCTTAATAAATATGCATATATACATTGTTTAAATGTCTGTGAAGCTTTTTCAAAAATATAAAATTCATCATCTTTTCTGATCTGTCTACTACTCAGGGAAGACATTGGAAATACAAAATACAAAATCCATTCACATTTTGGTAGCATAAGGGAAGATCTTCTTGCCAATATGCTTCAACCTTGTTGTGACAGGGTGAGAGGACAGTTCAGTCTCTGCAGGCCACTTGGTCCTTGGTTTCCCTGCTGAGACCATTAACAAAGATGCCCGTTAACACCAGCTGTAATACAGATACCTGTTTATGAGGCTCTGGATGGAGACCAATAGCCATTTTGAACAGGTCACTGGGCAGCCATCTGTCATTAGTGATCTGCAGTCACTACCAACATGTGCTGGACCTCAGCTAGCCTCGGCATGTGGAAGATTCCTTTGCCTCTTAACAAATCACTTTTTTTTTCTACCCACAGAAAGATTTAAAAGCAGGTTTTACATCCTCTTTTCACATTTCTGTCCTTAGCCTGCTGTCAGGAACTAAAAGGTGCAGTGACATTCACCATCTCTGGCATTCCAATCCAGCAGGGAGCAAGAGAGGGAGAAAAATACGCCTGAGGTGTTTGGGGTGAAATCAAAAACCACTGCTGTTGTAGCAAGTGAGGTCAGGTTGTGACAGTCCTGCGTATGGGTGCTCTTCATTTAGGCTTGGAGATTTTCTTTCTGATAAGTTTAAATCATGGCAATTTATTACTGGAGTGGTGACAGCATTTCCCTCCAGCACTGTGAGGAATCTGTCCTTTGTCACACTGAGACACACCGATACATTCCTTTTCCCTCTTGAGTTTGTGAGCTATCAGGAAAGTCCAAAAAAAGTCTATGCCCTAGACACCATATGATGGTCATAATACTTGCTCATACTCTCACAAATAATCTACAAATGTCTGTATATGGGCCTTTATGTCTGTAATTTACTACAGTACAGTGTATGGTCTTATCAAAAGGTGATAACAAAGGATCAGAATGGACAGGAGTGAAGATTTTAATAAAAATAATAATGGTAGTGTTTTTCCTATATCTCTTAAAGGCTCTCCCCTTCTCCATTTAAATGTATATGTACCAAAAATTTTATATTTCGTCCTGTTAGTATAAAGAATAAAACAATGCAAATACTAATGAATGGTAGATAGAAAAGTTCTACATACAAATTCACATGCTTGTTAAAAAAGAGTAGCAAAAAGTAGAGCTGGTATCTCATTTTAGGATGACAATTCTGACATGCGGAAAGCAGACTCCAGAACCTGTAAGACTGTAAAGTAAGTATGTTTATTCGGCGCTGGGCAGCATGGGGGGCAGTCCCACCAAAGTCGTGCACGCTGAGCAGCAATGTGTCCCTTCAATATATACAATCAAATATTACATATACATTAGATTTCCCAATACGCCTATACATATGCATCTGTCCTCATTGCATATCAAAATCAGTTCTGAGAAATAATATCCATATTATAATTAGTTCCAAGAAGTAATTTCCATAGACTCCTCTCAGCTGCGCTTGCGCAGTGCCTCCTAGTGGTGGTCGTTGGTGGTCCCAAGATGAAGGGCCATCCTCTTCATCACGCTGTTCGCTGATTGACCTTTGTTTCTGCGCAAACTCAGTTCTCTCCTGGCTCCCATCCATACAGCAGGGTCGGTCTTAACTGGTTCTAGGTGACTCCCAGCCCCTATCAGGAACTAACAACCCCTTTGTATGGAGATGTAATACTCTCTGCTTCAGTTAATTTAGACAATAGATAAGCGCTATCAGTTTTTTAAATGCACAGCAACAATTAGGTAATTCCACTTCTATTAAAATCCCTTTTAACCCCTTCCTTCAATTCCTTTTTAAGGAATTTCTGTGACTGGATGCCTGTGATAGTGTGGGATGACTCAGGTGGTCCTTCGCAGTGCCATGGTATCTCATCACGCTACACCAGTGACAGCTCCTGGGATCATGGCAGGGATCCTTGAGGTGTTTGGCCAGCTGGAAAGACTGTCAGTAGAGATAGACGCAAAACTCCAAGAGCAGTAATATAGGAATTACCCTATGTGCCAGATGTATAATCTCTTTCTAAAGTCTGTGAGGTCAGTGGAATTTTGACAGTCAAAGGTTTTTTGAGAACCGTTCATATCAATAAATGCTACAGCTCTTAACTTCTTAGCCCCTTTGGAAAGGACTTGAAAAGCATATAACCAAACTTTTAATCTCAGAACTATAACTTTGAATCTTAAACATTTTTGTTAGCCTTTCCTGTCCCCTTCTCCTCAATTTGCCCTGCATCTCTCCTCTTTTCTATGTCCTTTTGCTTATAATATAGTTTCATTCTCTTTAATCTGGTTTTGTTTTAGTTGCTTTTCAACTTGGAGGGAAAATATATTTTAATAATAAATATCCACTCCAAGAAGAGATATTCAAATGCATTTTTTTTCCATTATCTTTTCATATTGCCTACCTTACTTTTTGGATGACTGGACTGTGACATCAAAGATCAGCAGAGGTGACTGAATTTTGAGCGGACACCATCAGTGTCAAATGATGCCTATATGTTTGCTTCCGACAGCTAATATAAATACTCTACCAATGATGTTGTTACCTGTCTGACACTATGATACACTAACACAAATGTGACTAGAAAGCCTTTTGCTGAACTCAACCTATTCATACTCCTTGAAGGATCATTATGATTTATGAACATAACTTACCTCTTTAAGATCTAATACAGAAGACATCACAGAAAGAGAAAGAAGACTTTTTAGTTTATCTGGGTAACTTTTCTAATTATTCCTTTTTTAGCAAAAAAAAGCTGAGTTAACAACATCCAAAATTTTCATAAATATATCTTTATATTGTCATTTCTCCTGGGGGAAAAAAGAAGCAAGAAAAACAATTCTTGAAGACCTTAGAATTTTACACTCTCACTTTTTCAAAATTAAATATTATGAGTGCTCAACTTTGTATTGAAAAACTTCCTTCAATTGTTTTTTCAGAAAATGATAAAAAAATTGAAATTGAAGTAAGCTTTAAACAGTAGTTTTATTTAAAGCAAATTATAAAAATAATCCTTGTTGCAGGTAAATCCCTCATCCATCCTTCTAAACTCTCTTGGTTTGACTGAGATAGAACAGGAACGGCAGGAATACTGGCCTTACCTGCCTTGCATTCTCTTTTCTTAACTGGAGTGTATTCATTCTTTTTGCCTCTGTGTTTGCCCCTGGCTTCAGTCAGAGACCTGATCCAGTTTTTCCAGGGTAGTCTTTTCACCTATTAGCTCATGTTATCTCTAGAAGGTCTAGTGCCTACTTATTTCACGACCCAAGGACCTGGCTTCATTCAGTACTTTCTGCCCCAAACTTGATCCATGACCAGATTTAGAATTTAGGATTCTTTTTTTCCAGGTATGAGAATGGAAAGCAGAAAACAAGATAGCAGTGGAACAGTTGATTAGCTAAGTTACTAAGATTAGCCAAGTACCCCAAGACCAAAGCTCATGAGCCTAGTGTCTTTTTATAACCATTTGATTACTCATGCTAATTGTGTCAAATTCTATTATTATATTCTTCCAGGTTTTTATTGTGCTTGTTTAAATTCCTCTTCCACACCCTAAACATGAAGCAAAATGTCTATTACATGCACTCAATGCATGTATTAGGACTTCTGTAATGTTATATAACATACATGGGCTCTTACTAGTCTGTTCCTTCCTACTGTGCAGTTCCCTTTCCATTGTTGGCATATGTAGAACTAAAAGCAGGAGTTTTGATTAGGTCACATTCAGATGGCCACTCATTCAAGTGTTCCATCATTTAGCATTAACCACATAGGCTATAAAGCTCTTTTCCCAGTAAGCTGCACCATCACACAAGATCATCAGTCATGTTACAATTAGCTGACAGCTGTATTGATTTTAATTCCTTTTTTTCAAGACACCTTAAGTGTCCTTGGTGCCACTGGGCTACAGAGGGAGCTGTCCTTTAGCTGGAAGTGGGAGATGTGCAAGTGAGGCAGTAGGTCATCTCTCCTATTAACTCTGAAGATATTCCATGTCCCTTTCTCACCACTGGTCTGAGAAAAATCCACATTCAAAGATTTTACTTTCATTATGTGTTTGTGGTTTGCTGCGTATACAGTTCTGCTGGTGAGAGAAGAGTGAGTAGTTGCATCGTGCATTGTTAATTCTTCCTTGGTAAATCTTGATTTGCACACCAGCCTGTCTTCAAAAAATGGCAGGAGGTTTATTTGTAAATAAATAACTAAATAATTGCTTTACATTTCTCAGTACTAAGAATGACTCTGCTTGGTGTCATATCAACCTGAAGGATCTTTAATGGCATGAGTAATAGAGTTCCATGGTATGACCTGCCTCCATCACAGTAAAATATAGAAAAACAGATACATTTACCAAAATTGGAAAGTATTCAACTTTGTTAAGGACGTTAAACATCTTGTAAACTAACCAAGTTGAACTAACTTTGTCAAACAAAGTTTGATACTTTGTGATTACATACAGGAAGGTTTTTACCCTGTTGTTTCTGTTGTATCCATGTTTGTGTTAAGGAACATGGGGTACACTTTCAGAGGAAGGATATTGGAATTATAACATGGATACAGAAATTTCTAAATCTTAAAACATCATTCAGGAACTAGCTGATCTCATCTTTGGCTGTAATTGCACTGGCAAGAGTGCAATTATGAAAAGATAATCATTGAGCCACAGTTGTGAGGGAACTTCTCCATCAGACTTCTTGCCTTTCCGAATTGAAACAGATACCTTCCACTGCACATCCTCCTCAGATACATCCATCATCTTGTCTTTTTTCATTTCATTGACTCTCCATCTATTTTCAGATCTCATCTGAAAAAATATGCTTTTCTCCCCCACCACTTCTCCCCTTCTTAGCTATTACAATTTGAAATAGAAGCTTTGTATCTTTTAGTACGGAAGAGCATTTCTGTGAGAAACTCATTCACGCAAATGATAAATATTGTGGTGACACTCCTTTGAGGCCAGGAACTTGCAGATGCACTTCTTTACTAAAATCCATTGTTTTATTTAATTAACTTTTTGAAGACAGAAGATTCGTCCTCAAGATCATGTCTTTGTGGACTCAGAACAAAAATTGTTTTCTCTATAGCAGTACTTAAGTGCTAAAGAGCTTTCCAAACTCAGAACATTTGTAATAAAGAAAAAAGGAACAACCAACAAAAAGTATTCGTTTTTATTTTAAGAAAAGTATTTATATTGTAGACATTAAAATAGGTGGCTGCAAAACTATATTCTCTAGTTAACTGACAGGTGAATGTCATTGCACCTATAGTCGTGGCAGATGCAATGGTAGCAGCCACCTCTCAGGAGAAGTTCAAAGAAGGTAGGAGGGTTCCTTTCTTCAGAAATGAGATTGCTTTCTTCAGAAGAAGGGATTTTATGCTGTCTTTCAGTATGATGAAAAAGACTGACAGGAACCAAGGAAATAATCTCAACTTTCTGGCAATGTCTTCTGAAAGACAAAGATGCTGTCCATGCCCTGCTGGGACCCTGTTTCTGCACACAAAGGCAGACAGGAAGCACCATGGGAAACATCAACAGGTTCCTGTCCACATGACTTGATCTTTGGCTTTCTCCTTGGAAAAGGAAAATTTCAATTTCATGTGAAAGACGGGACTGGTTTTCATTCTACCTGCATTCAGCCTTGTGAGCCATTCTTTCTACTCCAGAGAAAGGAAATCATATAGTTACCTCCCATTCCTCAAAAGATTTTGTAATTGAGGTACACCACCTTACCTTTCAATCTTTTTTGAACGTCTGTGCAGCAAAGATGATAATATTTAAGCCATTCATAAAAAGGTAATAAAGAGCAGTTAGATTATATCTCTCTTTTTCAGGCTCACCTGTGGCATGTGTTTTTCTTACAAATTAAATCTACATGTTGAATCAGTGTTAGATTTCAGTATTTTATCATATCATGTAAATTGTGTTTATAATATTGCTTCCTACATTACACAGATTGGAACTCAGATGAGACTTTTAGAAATTGTTAAAATGGTGAAAAATGTTTCTTTAAACCTGTATACTTGCCAAACAACGTAATCTGAAATATTTTCTCCACTGGAAAAATAATATCATACTGAAATGATTGAATGAGAAGTGTGAAACCAAGAATTCAAGTCATTATCTAATCCTTTCCTCTACTTGAGCTCTTCCATACTTTTGAGAAAATAATAATTCTGGAGTTTTCACACTTTGTGCTTTGACTTCTGTCCCATCACTTCATGATACTTTCCCTGATAAACTTCTGCTTCTCCCTTTTATGACGTTGTTAGACCCTGGGAAATAGCCAAAAAAATTTTAACTTATACTCTGAAAGTAAAAAGTCTTAAGATACAAACAGCTGTCAAAGTAATAGAACTTCTTACAGAAGAAACACCATTTTTCCATTGGCTTTAGTACCCACAGTAAATTCTGCAGTATTCTTCCATCCCTATCTCCTCTGCCTGCTCCAGGCCACCTAATGTCATATTATGTGTCAGTTTTCCTAGCACTTCGATTTTGTTTCACTGGTAAAGATAACTTTGTTAAATTGTGATGTTCTGAAAATGTCAGAAACCTCTTGAATGATTTCAAGGGAAATCATTCTCCAGAACTGAGTTTATTGTTACTAGTTTTGATTCACTTAAAAGCTGGTCTTTCTGTGTTACACCTTTCAACATCCGAGACACCAAAGCTGTGCTGTGTTACGTGAACTTTTGCTACATCTAATGGAAAGATTTGACAAAGTGTGTACAGAAGAAATAAAAAATCACTGAATAGTGGTAAAAGACCTCTATAACTAGACATGCTAATCCTTGGGGAGGGATAGATGTTCTTCTGGATGACATAGTACAATGACCAGGAACTGGAAAACAAAATTTACTTGCAGTTAAGGACATCACGCATAGATACTTGCACTACTTTGTTAAGAGTCCAGGGTCGTTCCTAGGGAATCAATGGAGAGACAGAGGAACATCAAGAGATCCATGGAGAGTGCTCAATGAGAAACCTAAACCCTGCAAGTGCACTATGAATGATCCTTGGAAAACACCAGCACCAGAGTTAATTTGACCAAATTAAAAAAAAAAAAAAAAAAA
>Ga0065711_1047766_pt1 | contig 12151 bp, 7 predicted proteins | sample Hoacrofraction12_FD_59098 | JGI IMG/M metagenome (GOLD analysis project Ga0065711, IMG submission 59098) | Hoatzin crop microbial communities from Cojedes, Venezuela - Epithelial fraction 12 v2 (version 2) | ecosystem: Host-associated > Birds > Digestive system > Esophagus > Crop | place... | reverse complement strand
GGCAGCCTGTTCCAGTGCTCCGTCACCCTCAGAGGGAAGAAGTTCTTCCTCATGTTCAGATGGAACTTCCTGTGCTTCAGTTTGTGCCCATTCTGCATCAGTATCTGCATCGTTTTAATTGATTTTTAAATTGTCAAGGAATAAAACACTGCTGCCAGAAGGACAGATCCCAGAGAAGAACCTGTCCCATGGCAGCCAGCTGGAAGAGGCAGGAGTTAAGCCAACAGCTGCAGTTATCGGTCAACAAGAAGCAGTCTTGCTCACACATAGGGTAAGCAGGCTGCAGGGAGAAGGCCAAGACAAGCAGGATTTAAGTAAAGAAAAAAAAAAAAAAATCCTTCTTGTCTCTCTTCCCTCCCCAAACTCATGAGGTGCAGTGAATCCTGCCTTAATAACACAGCTGTAACCTAAATGAATTACTAGTCTCTCCTATGACCAGGAATAAGGATGCTCAGGAGAGCTTACTAACTGCACCTCAGCTCCACGTCCCAGTATTAGCTTTTGCATCAGAGTTAGCCCACACACTGCTGGCTCACGCTGCAGGCCCAGCAAGCTCATGTGTGGCATAGCATAGCCACGATGCTTCGGAAAAAAAAAAAAAATATCAGCACCTGGCTGATGCTAAGAAAATGTATACAATACATGAACAAGGGCTTAGAAGCTGGACAATCCATGTACACAGCACACAAAACAAGAATATGCCTAGTTTACTAGGACACCAAATTAAGCACCACAAATTCAGCAAAAGGCAGAAGCCTCTGAGCATGACTCTTACCATTCTATGCAGCAGGCTGGACAATGTTTGTGCCTGAGGACACGAACTACTATCCCACTGTGTGTTGGTGATGGGGATACTCGTGAATTATCACTTAAATTATCCTCTACTACAAAGGTTCCTTGCAGAAAGGAAATCTCTGGGCACAAATCTAAGACAACACACAAAAAGCTTGTCTCAGGAAACCAATCAAGCTTCAAAGACCAAGCCCTATAACTGACTTTCTGTCTTCACAGCATGCATACCATGAATCCACTTAGAAAATACTGCATGACTGCATTTTCAGAGACACAAGAGATTTATATTGCTTGCTCACAAAAACCCAAAACAAACAAACAACCCCCCTCTGCCCCCTCCCCCCAAACCAACAACGAACATGTTTTCCTTCTTCAGTGAAGGACCGGTCCAATGCCCAGATGGACAACTGTAAAGCCATACGTCTTCACATTACTCTGAAGTTTACAAACCACAGTTTAGCTTAACTACTTAGAAAATGGTCTAACTGAAAAAGCCTCTAGAGTTCAAGCAAAATGCTCTACGCTATCTCCCCATGGTTTGAAAAGGGAGGTCTGGTGTTGGATTTTTTTTTAACTTTTATGCAATATTCATTAGTTATTTGCATCCCTATAACATTTCAACTCCAAAAGCTCTCCATCATCAGTGTAACATTTTGAAGTGGATGCAAAACAGAAGTCTGCTTATAGCTCTGAGATTGCTAGGTAACAACCAGTATTCCTCCATCCCCAATTCCCCTTCTCACCCCTGCACACCAGCACTTTGACTAAGACCAGCAGTCCAGCATGGCACCACGTGTCACTCGACAACTTCAACATGTTTCTGACTCCCTGAAGCATCTCTCATACACCAGTACTAAGTTACTTTCTCTGTAAGGGACAGAAAAAAAACCTAGAGGATGCAGAAGACACTCAAGAACAGGACAGGTCAAAACAACACTTTATGTAATAGGAAAAGGCTTTTCTACATTCTGCAAGCGTATCAAGTAATGCACGTCATTCACTTTGTGATCAGCGTACATCAGTTTGACAGAATTCATAGTTAAAGTAGATTTCCAGATCATACAGGATCTTGTAATATATTGGGTTTGGGTTTTTTTAATCTTGTTGATTTATGCAGTGGTTTATTAATTCGTAGCTGTCTGACTGGAATTGAGTGTCTGGAGCAAGTGTTGCCATTTGTATCATAATGGTATTAACCAAAGACATTCTCAGTCCTCTTCTAGGAGAGCATTCATTGTACACGTATATTAACTTCTTCTGAGTTGAGGGGAAAAAAAAGCACATGCACACAGGTCTGTTTGTGGCACATTTACAACTTCAGAATATCCTTCCAGACAATCTCTGGGGAAAAAACAACAGGCACATCTATACACAGGTGATATGATTTATCTCAAAAGTACACAGAACTTAACTTTATTAATCCACACTAGAATACAGCCTGTACCTTCAAACAAATTCAGGTTAGAGTATTGTATCTTCACCCCAACGAGTAAGTGCAGGGATAACTACAGATGTAGACAGAAATAACATCATAATCTTTGTCTTTAACAAAATCCAAGAAAGTTTGGATTTAAACCAGAATTGTTCTTTCTGCCTTACATGACAGTAAGCAGATACTAATATCTATTCCTATTCGCCATGACTATAACTAAAGTCAAACATGACATTCAAGATTTCCAAAAGCATTCCATTTGGTGCAAGGAGGCTTCCTTACACTGAAAGTAATTAATGTGATTCTGCAAATTATCCTATTTAGTTTTATATACACCCACAGAATCAAGTACAAAAAATTAATTTAAAAAAACTCTATCAAAACGAGGGAGTATATCTGCTTTGCAAACAGTCCTGAGAAGACCCACTCTCAAGAAGTAAGAGCTCCCCAACATCCCTAACAGGGCAGGCAGGAACCTGTGCTACAAGTAGTCGTCCATCTCCTCTGGTGCCCACACAACTCGTTGGTGTACATAACACAGTATCCCCTGGGCCTTCTTGATTAAAAGACAGGTAGCTATAGTCTCCCTACCACAACCATAAGGGCAACTAACAGTCCTGCTCTGAAAGCCAACATCCGTTTCTCGGCCATGTGCAGCCTGGTCCTTACAATACCATCCCAAGCTGACAGGTCAGACAGTTTTCCTTCCACAATAAATATCAAAGCCACCACTGTGGCAAGCTGCATCTTAGGCAGCGATCAGTTCTCAGTGTTAGCAGGATGCATTCGTAGGTCGACTGGCAAGATTCCCTCTGAGAGCTCTTTCCAACCCAGTGCATCTGATGGCAGGGGGCAATGACAGATGATAGCAAGCGATCATCTGTCACTGCCCATAAGAGCTATACTAGCACACAAAATTACCTCTGTTGCAATTCTTCCAAGCTAGCAGAAGGGAAAAGAAGAAAACAAAACGCTGAAGTGAACAGTATCAACTGACTGGTAATAACCCCTCGGCCCCTAAGTGGAGTCCTCTTCATGCTCACAGTTAATTCTATCCAGTTCAATCTCCATTCTGCTGAAACACACAGGTTAAATTGAGTTTTGTGATTTTCCAGATGTCGTTGAGCTTCAAAGCCTGGTACCTCCTGCTTGCACACACCCCTCTTCTGCATAAACACATTACTGGTGTATTCAATCAAACACCATGCACGCGAGTAGTGTTTACGAAGAGTTCACTGCCTAGCCGGAGAAAGAAAAACTCTCCACCTTTACAGGTAAGAAATAAAGATGTGAGAGAACAGGGCTTTTATTCAGCAAGCCACAAGTCAATTCCTTTCTTGAATGACATGAAGTTTGCGTCCTATATTTGCTAGACCTGCAATGGGGACAAAAGTAGCCATTTCAGCTCAAGTCTTCAACTTGAAATGATGCTATTTTGTTTGGCATATGACTTTACAGCTCATAACACGCTTGTTCCCATGTTCTCAGGCTAATTCTGTAAATCAGTAACAGGACAATTAAGGATATCAACATATGAACATTCAGACCACCCAACAATCTATATTCCAAACATAAAGCCAAGCCAATTAAACAACATATCTAATGATGCTAGGATATTACACAAATGGAGCAGATTTTACAGCTTCTGAAACAGTCCATTAAGATTATGTGTGAAGTGCTTTTAATTCCCCTAGATCTCACTCTTTCAGTCATACCCATATAACTGCCATCTTTTTAGTCCCTGGGGTATTTACTGTCAACTTAAAATGCCCTCATGATTCAGAGATTATCCTCCTGTTGGTGTCATCATCATGTAGATTAAATTCAAATGTACAAAATTAATGCACAGCTGGAACAGCTCAGTTTCACCAATCTCAAATATAGATGTAAAAGCTCCATACTTCAAATCCCTCTTTTGAATCAGGCAGAGTGAGATTGAGACATCTTTCTAGACTCTGAGGGATCTTGCATTGGTCAGTCACTCTCTTCCTTTATGCAACAGGAAAACTGCAGCATGCTGTTCTCACTCTAGGAAAAGGTTCACAGAAGGAGTCACCACCTGCAAGCTTCACTTTCATCTCTTTTTCTGTTCACCTCCCAACCCACTTTGGAAGCAGGAGGTGCGACCTGCCAGCCACCACCACACTCTGCCCCGTGTAGTCAAAGCTGAATAACAGACTCAAGTCTGAGAACCCCAGGAGGCAAATGCAACTCCAGGTGCTGGTCATCTGTGCTTCAGGGGATATAGGCTGAGGCCACACAAAACTGCAACAGCAATATGAACCAAACACATCTTATGGCACATGACTGTTTTAGCAAGTTTGGATTTGTAGTTCAAGTCTTTGAAATCCTCAGATGCCAACAATGTCTTGAAGTCATCTACAGAGCACCCTTTTGTGTTACTACTGATAGCAAAGAACTATTCCTTAGGCTCTGAGCTGAGACTGTTGCAGACTGGCACTTTTCACTTAATTCATTAAAATTACCACTGCTGACTCTGATCGTTCTGATAACATAATACCATAGCAACAAATGAGAAGCTTCAAATTATACCCGTGACTGTGAAAGGAAGTACATGGTTCCTGTATATACAAACTTTGATCTACTGCAGGATGGTCAACAGCATCTGTTACTCTAATATCCCACATTATTATAGCCATTTAGCTACACAGATCATAAAAAGATTGTTCCATTAGCCATCTTCCTGGCATAAACCCAGAGAAGTTGCTCAGTGGCTATGACCAAGTACCAGCATAAATCTAAAGGATTTGGATGGCTGTGGCTAAATGCCTGCATTCTTCAACGGTAGGAGCCTTATGTTGTTATTTCCAAGCTCACATTTTCAGCTACAATACGAGAGTGCTCAAATGCACGTATAAAGAAGGTGACACAAAGTGACATGTCATACACAATTACATTTGTAATTGCCAGTCCAACTACATGCAAGTCTCCTTCACGTTCTAAACCTGCTCTGAAGGCAACCTGTACAGCCCCTTCAAAAACCAAAATGAAATTGCAAAAGCCGTCCTCCTACACAGACAAAATTCCTGCATGAGAAAACAGGACATGCCCAGGAAGCTCAGATACGAATCAAGATAAAGCTGTGGACACAGATCCTATCAGTTCTGCATGAAGCAAAATTTGAGGCAGGAGGAGCAATGACAGGAAGGAGGAGACACAACTTTAGCCTGAACCCTGGTAAGTCCTCCATGAAATACCAGTGGAGGAGGGGGGAAGGCTTCACTCTGCATTATGAAATATCTTATGCTACCTCTCAACCAAGAGAAAATGCATTTTCAAGGAATTCAGAGATCTTGTTTCAACAATCAGCTTTGCAACAGGACTTCTGAAGAGGCTAAGATACTCACCCAGCCACAAAAGGGTAGTTAATTCTCCCCTTACACAAAGGCAATGAAGCCAGAACAATTTTTTTCAGTGAAATGCAGGAACACTGGGGATGAGTGCAAATACATCAGACATATTTCAGTCTGCAAGTCAGAATGGCTGACGACCTCCAGCTTTATTTTACCTATATCCCCTTCCTGTGTACTCTTCTTCATGTCAGCAAAAATGCTAACTGAAAGGTCAACATGTATGAAAGAGGGACCTAAATCTGAATATGCAACACACTGATATGGCAAAAGATACTGGTATGAGTTGTCAGTGATAAGATACATCTGCAGTCAGTACACTGAAACCCTACTTCTGGCAGCAGAAAAGCAGTGCCACTTTTCAAACTGATTTTCCACATTTAAAAATATATTGTATGCAAGTCTAATGAGAGAAGCTTTTCACCTCATCCATCTAGTACGTATGACATCATTATGCTCAAAGAGTACTACTGCAGCATCTGACAGGCTCCTCCCAGCAACTTTTACTGGCAAAAATGTCTACAGGTTTCTGTCTTCCTGTATGTCTGCACAAGGATACAACGCACAGCCAGAAATTTATCCGAGATAATTTTAGACTATGACACTTACTGATAGCATTTGGCATGAGTAAGTCAACTTACCCCGCACACAAGTAGTTTATAACAAACTCAGAAGCACACACTGCAGAGAGGATGTACGTTCCACCTACAGAAAGCACACTGTCTAATGAGTTCCTTTGAATATCATTTTTACAGGGCATTGATACATGCATATTATTTAAAACACAATCACTAAAGCATTTTACTTTGTTGTCAGGTACCAGTTACTTACCAGCCACCTCACTGAATTATGGATTGTTGTAATATTATAACCAACCACGTTGCTTTTGAGGCAATGCCAGTAAAAAGCCGTCGTGGATCCGCACCTAAGGACATTTCAACTTCAGTGGACAAGCCCCGAGCTAAAGAACTGAAAGGCACAGTTCCATCTATTCTCAAATCCCAAAAGTATCATAGCAACCAGGAATTCTCCTGGGGCAGGGGAAGCATGTATGATATTTAATGATCCAGTCTAGCCCTCTACTGTGGTATGGGACTGCTAGGAAGGGGATGACAGCTGCAACACTCAGACTGTCCTTGGAACCACTGCACTGTTGCTGCTCACCACGCATGATGCCAGCTTCCCTTCAAGCATGTTTAGGAAATTTTAATTAAAGCATGGGCTAGTGACAGAGTATAAAGATCTGGGGTTATGGGAGAGTGGCTGGCAGAAGCACCTGACAGATGACTAAGATGCACCACTGCAACATGGACTTCAGTGGCTAGGGGAAAGAAACAGCTCAAGTAAGTCCTAAGTCTTATCTCCATTTAGAAAGGTGTTCTTCACAAACAACAGTCCTATGCTTACTTTACTATTTAGCAAGCAAATCTGGATTAAAAGCAGAAAAAACACCTCAATTTTATGAACTCGTTATTTTTTTGGAAATTACAGGATAAAGACATCTTTTGTAAAATACCATATTGTTCTTAAAGTTTCCTTAAATACAGAATATTTTTTATTTTTCTGTGGTCTCAAAGCTGAAATTGCCTAAGATAAATTCTGTAAGTTTCTCCAACGGCATTCCTTGGACATTTTTTTGGCCATATTGCAAACTTTCAGGCATTAGCGTTCCACTTCATAGTACTTTTTATTAACTAAGGCCTTATGCCTATCTGTCCTGAGTAAGCCCAGTGCAGCTAGAATAAAAGACAAAAAACTTCCTTCAGAATTTTACTACTGTTTCAACAGGGGCTTCAATGAGCATCGCTTAGTACCAGACAGCTGTACCATGCTAATCAATATTTTATTATTTCTCTTGTTAAACTGCACTTACTGCTGTTTATCAATCAGAAATAATCAACTCAGAGTAGTAAACCACCTGTCCAAATTATTCACAGTCCTCCTAAGTGAGACATATTGCACAGGTAAATAACTTACAATTTACACCGTTTATTCAACATACTGTTATCAGCAAGACACCATTCGCCTAGGTCAGCTGCGAGTTAGACTTCAACAAACAGCACTTGAAATAGCTGGCAGCACAGCTGTGCCGTGTCAGCTAACAACCCATGGACTTCTCCAATTCTGAAGCAGACAGTCATCTGGAGCAGCCAGGGATGTACTGCTAACCAGTTTGCAGCACATCATTGCTCTGATGGTGTCTGCATAGGTTGCAGCTGCAGCAGTAGCAAAAGGCTCAGTAAAGCTCTGCAGGCACACCGTGACCAGCCTTGAAATCAGGGGTAGGTTCTAGTAATCCCCAGCCCCCAGACAGTACGAGAGCTCTTCGTAATGTGGCACAGGGGTAAAACTTCACTTTTGATGTATAACTGCAGCCTTGAAATAGCAATGTTATACATATCTCCCCAGACAAAACTGTTATTGGACTAATTGGACAGCTGAGTGTTTACTATGTCCTGAAGATTCTGGATTTAAATATGTTTTCCAACCACTAACAGTTTGCTTGTACATTAGTACCTCTTTATCCTCTCACATGATGCAGAGTGCATCTTGGATAAAAGGCATGTGCCGGTCTTAAAGCCCGGCTCAATCTCCACACTGGAAATTCAGATACTGGAAATTACTTATCCTGGGATGTGAATGAAGACAGAAGCCTAAATCCTCTACATCACAGCCCCTACTCCTTCTCCCCAGCGCAAGTGCATGAGGAATGACTCGACATCAGCAGGGCTACAATTATCACAAACTAGGTATCAGAGATGAGAACATACTAACAAAAAACAATAATAGGCGTAAGTGAAGGATGGACAATGATGTCAAGCAGTCAGAATGCACTGGAAAATGTGCCTAAGTGGAAAGATTAATTAGAAGCAGTAATGAAGATGAATATTCATTTCCCACCTGGTGAAGAGTCCTAAGTCCGAGAAGGCAAAAACATCAGGAAAACGGAAAGACAGGCTGCAAGCAAGAGAATATTACACACCAGTGGCAGAGGCTGCCTGCAGATTTTACAGATCTTCTAATGCAGCAGAGTATTTGGAGGAGACTGGTGATGTAAACAGCATCCGTGTAGTTGCAAATGCTCAAAAATACAACCGCACACAGTGAACCTAAAACTCCTATGACTTGCAGTGTGAGGTTGTTTGTGTGTCTTCCAGTACTGGGATATAATAATAAGAGTTGTCATCAAAGAAGATGGGACTGAAAGACAATTCTCTGTGAAAGGACCCTACAGAGTGTCTTCTGTCCTTACACACTAACCCCAAATCAAAAGGAAGGCAGTGTTGTACAATGGAGTACATTGTAACCACTGTACATACAGGCCAAGGGCTTTATCATTTCTGCTCTGTACGATGCCAACTGCAAGTGTGCAGAGCTGCTATAAAATACCAAGACTGTAGAAGCAAGCAAACAACAGGAGAGAGAAGCAGGGTCAAGTCCACATTTTTAATGGTAAAAAGCCTTAAAGCAAGTAAGGCAAGTATTTGTGGAAAACTGACATTTATTGCCAGTCACTTGTATTTCAAGAACTTTTTTCAAACTCCTTAAAAAAAAGAACCAAAACTTCCAAACACATTTATCACATAACACTGATTACTAGTGGAGTGTATATGCTTACATAGGAAGATCACATGTATGAAGACAGAATATACATTATTTAAAAAGATCACTATTTCCAGTACACTATCTCTTAAAGAATTTAAAAAAAAAAAACCACACATGCAACAACAGAAAGCATAGTGAGGAGGGGAAACAGCTAGGATATGAAGCATTAGAGAGAAGTATCTGAACTGGCAGAGCTTCAACAGAGAAGGCAACCTGACAGGCACGCTGAGAGAGCAGTTACCCTCCCAGCAATCAGGAAAGCTGATGTCCTAGAAGCCAGTTTTTGAACTGTGCTAATAATAGGTCAGTCAGCAAAGCCGTCGCTGCATATTCAACCAAATCTATGTGCAAGCTTTGGGCATGAACACAAGAAACTTTTTTAATTAAGGAGGAGAAAAGAGACTGAGGGCTAGCTTATTACACACCATTGGCTCCATTTACCGCAAGCCCTTCTCAGCTAGAAGACATTAACATCTCCAACACCAAAGCAGCTGTACTGCAGTGGGTTGGAACCATGCTGTACCAGGTGCTAATTAGGCAGTAACACAGCATCCCTGCTGCAGCCCTATTCACAGAGGGCTTCTCAACTAGACGAAGTCAGGACAGAAGTGGAAACAGGCACAAGGATGTAGAGCAGCTCATTGCCAAGTAACAGCAAACCATGACCAAGAAGCAGTAAGTACCCGGGTCTCTCAACTCCCAGATGTTTTGTGAAAGCATACATTGCTTTTAGTTAAGGCCAAGTATATACTGAAACTTTATATGACATTATGGCCTCAGGAGATGTGAACAGTATGAAAATTCTTATTTAAGTCCCATAGCAGTTGAAAACTTGACACAGACACCCATTAAAGAAGTGACTTTCATGTATGCTAGTCGACTTGACCACAAGTTATCTTCACCGAAATATTTAAGTTGAAAAATGTAACAACAAAACAGTTTCCAGCAGCCAGATCATGAAGGTCTCTTGCACAAAAACTCAAGTCTCCCATCTTTTTTATAACATTTAGAGTTATCTATAGCCAAAGCTTACCAAGTCTCGGCCCATCTCAACAAAAGACAACTTCCAATCTCATCTCCATAGGAAAGTCACAACCCACCTTCATTTAGACAGCAAGGATAATATTCTTGCACACCACAAAATATCTTAGAAGCATTCTCAATACTTGAGAATTCAACAGTACCTAAATTTGGCTGACTCCAAAGTTATCTTCCCTTTTTGAAATTCTTTGGTTTCCTCATTTCAGAAACTGGACCTATGTTGTGAATTAAACTCTAAACTCATTTTCTATTCCTGTCTCCCTCACAATAATAAGGGAGATATTTAGCAGTGGGAAATACTTATTAGAGATCTGCTGTGTTTGATGTAGCACTGTTTCCCTAATGGGGCTTGAACAATTTCCATGTTATGAAAGCAGAGAGATTTCCTTTTAAAAATGAAATCAGTCTGATGGGAAATTGACCTCCATGAAATATTTCCTTCCATTTTCATTGTCTGTGGCAATCCCCTACCACTTTTCCCATCTTCTTTTATGCCACTCAAATGCCAATTTTTAGGTGGTTGTAAAAAAACATGAGCTACAACTTTCAGGTGACCATGAACTGTTGCTAGGTTGACTCTCCTACTGCATTAACTGCTGAGCTAGAAATCTTCCCCACTTCAAAATAAACAATCCCTGTAGTGTAAGTCAGCAAAGAGGCAGTGTTCTTCACTGGCAAAGGAACTGGAACACACTTTCCAACATGGACCCATCAGTGCAGGTACCAGCTCATTATTATTATTTCTGAACTCCAAGGTACTGATTTTAGAGATACAGGTGAGGAGTTATTTATATATTAAAGAGGAAGCAAATGCATACAGGTGAGCTTTCCAGGATTAGCACTCGGGCTGCTACCAGAGCTAGCAGTTCAACCTTTGAATGTTTTGCCCTCAGCTGCCTCAAGCCAGTGCCAGGACCCCCAGGATGAGAACTCCTATTACAGATTAGTTAGCTTTCCTACTTTTGACAAGTTAACTTTTGTGCTGCTTATTGCACATCTGGATCTTCACTAGAGGACGAACTCACCTTTAAGATTTCGCTTCTGATTTCTGCACTGCTCAGCCTGCTCACCACTCAGTTACAATAGTCCTTCAGCAAGTGCTGCATCCTTGAAGAGATTCTCTTCCATCTCCCATTAAAAATGTGACAGACACACAACTCTGGAATTTGTGGGTCATTTTCTTATCCAAAAACTGGCATTTCAATTCCAGCAATGCCATCCCTGGTCTCAAGCTTCTAATGCCACTATGGCAGCTCCTAACATTACACCTCAAATTCATGAAATCAGGATGACTGCCACACCCAGAAAAACGCCCAGATTACTTTCTATGCCACCACTGTTGCTTTACTAGCTGCTTCAGGTTTACACCCAAATTCCAGTGCCAATGAGAAGCAAAACTTCACACCACCACAGCTCCTTGTCCAAGTGGAGTCCTCATCCAGATTTCCATTGAAAACTACTCTCTGCCACCTCTTCCAGCATGTGACTGACTAGTTTATTTGAAAAAGAGATTCCAACTCAACACCTTCTAGTTGTGCCAAAAGACTAGCATCACCTTCTCAGGGCCTTGTCCACCTTCAAGGGCCTGACAGCCCTCAGTCCTTAAATTCCTAGCTGAAATACAGTGAGGGACTTCTGCTGTCAAACACCAGACGCAATCCACTTCTAGCTTCCCGCTCAGTTCACACACACAGTAAAAGGATAAAGGAATAATGCCACATAGAATCATGAAAGTTCTGGGTCAGAAGGGACCCTAGAGGTCATCTAGTCCACCCCCCCTGCAGCGAGCAGGGACACTGCTAACTAGATCAGGTTGCTCAGAGCCCTGTCCAATCTGGTCTTGAATGTTTCCAGGGATGGGGCCTCCACTACCTCTCTGGGCAACCCGTTCCAGTGTTTCACAACCCTC
>Ga0065711_1047765_pt1 | contig 12151 bp, 7 predicted proteins | sample Hoacrofraction12_FD_59098 | JGI IMG/M metagenome (GOLD analysis project Ga0065711, IMG submission 59098) | Hoatzin crop microbial communities from Cojedes, Venezuela - Epithelial fraction 12 v2 (version 2) | ecosystem: Host-associated > Birds > Digestive system > Esophagus > Crop | place... | reverse complement strand
CAGGTTGGACAGGGCTCTGAGCAACCTGATCTAGTTAGTGGTGTCCCTGCTCGCTGCAGGGGGGTTGGACTAGATGACCTCTAGGGGTCCCTTCCGACCCAAAACTTTCTATGATTCTATGATTCTATGACTCTAAGGAGAGGAGGGTCAGGAGTCAGCCAGGCTCTAAGAGAGATACAAGAAGGTTTACAACCTTCTTTGAAGGTTTTCTCTGCTCACTCTTGTTTTCTTTCGTATCTCTCCCACTTGTTCTGTGATTTTCACTGTATAAGGTCAATTTCTTCTTCCAGCAAAGTCATTAGGTGTTTGTCATCCATTCCAGCAGGACGATGAATAAACTGTAATCACAAAGCTGCTCACTTCCTTGCCTTTCCTTGCCAAGCTGATCCTGCCAAGGTTTAGGTTAATTTTTCTTTTTTTTTAACAAGAAAATATAAGCGAATACATTTGAATAGAAATTGAACTGATCCATCTAAATGAAGGCAAATGGTTCATTTGGACGCACCTCTAGGGAAAGCAAATAATTGAAAAGCTGCATTTAAAAATCAAGAGTAAGGATGCTGATCGGTCCTGCTTTTAATCCAGAAAACAATTACGTAGGGTACACCAGGGTGTAGGAGACCCAGGTTCAGTTCTCTCACCTGCCTGGGGGAATTTGAAGCCATGTCTCTGGCTTTCCAAGGGAGAGCCTGACCTGCAACCAGCTTCTAGAGAGCTCTAGAGGAGGACTGTCGTCCCCTCAGACGCTCACATTCATTCAGTTTGGCTCCATATAAAGACACATTTGTTAGGGCAAGGCTCAGAAGCTAGGGATATCCTGTCTGGGTGAGTAAGCTGACCATCGTGCTAGAGAAACTCTCATTTCTGCTTCGATAACTGTTCAAGTACTTTATGTCATGCAAGAACAGTTAGATCAGGAGGGCTGAGGGAATTGTGTCTCCACCATCAGTAACATTGGACTGCAACCTACTCAATACCTCCTTAGAAAGATTGATGTCTTCCAGAGGGGAGCCCAATCTGCCCCCAAGAGACCGGGGTTTGGGTTATCCAGAAGCCTCTACACACCACAGCCACAGACCAGCATAGCCACGCTCCAGTCACCTAAGAAACCCTGCAATAGAATCTTACCCCAATGTGGGTCGAGTGCTAGGAGAGAGAGGCTGAGCAGTCTCTTCTCAGGTTGCATCTAGCACATGGTCTGTCTCTAGCAAGGTTCACTTGCACCTCATGTTTGGTCTTGGTTCTGAATAATTTCTGTAGATTGCTCTGGACCCGGAGTATGAGTCTCCTTCTGACCAAGGTGGATGTGCAGTTACCCTTTGTCATGCATATGTCTCCACTGTCTTCACAGAGATCCTGCAGAGGGTGTGGTATTTCCTCTAGGACTTCAGTACAAAGGGAGACAAATACAGATAAACAAAATGGAGAGGGCTATATTTAAATTTTGCTAAATGCTATCCATGTGTTTGGGCTGTAAAAGATTCAGTGAGGACAGTCCCTAACAGATTTTGTGTCAGAATCAGACTGCTGAACTATCTCTCACCTTTCACTGAAATGTGGTCAAATAAATTGCCTCTTGGCAGTAGGTGTGGAAAGTTGCTGCCCGGTTCTCACTCACAGGCAATCGGTTGATTCGCTTTGCTTTATTACCTTTATTTCTTTTTGCAGGGAAGGCTGCTTCTCCCCCATCAGCCCTGAGGCATGTCCCCTTGTGCAGTCTTTCATGTGCCACAACCGAACGTTCATCCTGGATGGCCACGTGCAGCTGAAGACGGGTCTGCAAACCCAGGAGCGACACCTTTTCCTCTTCACAGACCTTCTGGTTGTTGCCAAGTCCAAGTGAGTATGGCACCTCAGGCACTGCTTCTACAGAGCAGCCCTTTTTCTTGGTGGAGCATAACATGGATTTCCATAATGCTTTTTTAGTAACAAATGTTCCATAAATCATAGGGAAGCTTTTTATTTAGTCAATGAAAGTTAGGTGCCTGACCTCTCCTGACACCCTTGAAAACCCTGTAGCCAGAGAGGAATTCCAAGATGCAACTTTTTGAAGAAGTATCAGCTGTTCTTGAATATACTGCTTGCGTTGTATCATCTTCCCTGCTGTGGGAGCACAGCATCATAGAAAAGACTCATTGGTGCTCAACGGTGTCTGTTGCGCTGCCTTGGCTGCTGTGTTTTAGACAGCTTGTCTTCAGTCCTATGGGGTGCGCGTAACACCGGTGGCTGTGTCGCAGAGGGGTTAGAGGTCTTAATGCTTACCTGGAAGCTGCTTTGATATACATCAGTGACAAGCAGCTGTATAAGAACAGAGCTTGCAGGCGGCATTGCAGTGTCCGTCTCTGTAAGTTGTGCTGTGCCAGGAGGAGTGGGGGGAAGGGGAAGGGAAGCGATGCTGAGCAGTCTGGGTAGCGTTCATGTGTCAGCAGACTTGCTGCTGAGCTCTGATTGTTCACCCTACCATTCACAATTAAATCAGATTTACAAGCTGTGTCTAGCATGCCAGCTTCATGCAACATTTGTGGTTTAAGGCAATTTTAGAGGGTGCTTTCACTTGTTGTTATGGGGAAATAATAATAAATAATCATGATTCAGCTTCATTCTTTGTTAGGCACTGTATATGTGGTTTCACAGGGTGTGTAGTCTCGATGTGAATCCTGGGGTTTTGCAATGTGTCTTTTCGCTTAAGCAATTGTTTCAGAGGCTGCTGGGAAAAGCCAGAATAAATCTGTGTTTTCTACAGAAATCTGAGCTGTGTCCATTTGAATCACACATAGTAAATGTAACCCCCCCAGCTGAACTCCTTCACTTGATGTAGTATGACAACACAGAGGATGTTTTACCCAAAACATGTTCCGCTGCGGGTGGGTGGTGAACAGAAGGATATTTAGGGGAAATCTTGCTATTCTACCAGCAGTAGCAGTAATAACATGGTTACTGTATTTATGCATGTTTGTGTCACCTAGTTTAAGCTTTCATATGTTAAATATTTGCAACTTACCTGGGCTTCTAGGCTCCTTTTGTAGTCACTGAGGGAAAACCAGCACCTTCCTGCAGCAAACTTACCTGACCCTGAAAGGGTGCTGATGGTGGATGAGGAGGGTCATGCTCTTGGGGGTCTATCATTCTGCCCACTGGCTATTCAGCAGGCATAGTCTCTCTAGGTTGGCTTTAAGCTCCTAAATTGTAGAAGGCTAAAGTCAGGTGAGATGAATCCCTCCCTCCCTGGTCAGCATGCGGAGCAGAAGCCGTGTTTCAGCCCCAGGCTGAGCTGCACATCACTGCAGGTTTGGCTGGGTCCCAGTGGGACTAGCTGCATAGGAAAGCACTACTCCATGTAACCACTCCAAAATCTGGTCCCCAGGGAGTAATAACGGCTCTTACAGCATTTGATTTAATGCATTGAAGAGTCTGCAATGTTTGAAGAAAGTGAAGAAGAGAACAAATTGTGCTTCTGCATGTGAAAAAGAGGGGGATGGGGGGCAAGTCTTTGCTAGAAATGGTAAAAAGAGTGTTTTGAGTGAATTACTTCATGTGTTTTAAAGAACTGATTGGGATGTTCTCTCTACAGCTGCCCTGTCAGCAATTAAAACATCAGAGCTGTCACTAATGAATGCTACTTAAAAATCAGCATTTTTAAAGATATCTCACACTAAAATATCATTGCTGATTCCTGGAGGGAAAACCTGAGTGGTGTGTATTGGTATGCAGCTGTGACTATTGATCATTATTGACTTTGTAATAGCTGATGCAGAGTCAAGGCAGCAGGTCACCGGGACAGAATTAATGGTACAGTTGAATCTGACTTAACATCAGAGTTATTCCTTGTGAAGGTGCTAAAAATTTGTAATATTCTTTTGTGTTAAGTAGTTTTTCAGTTTGGGGCATATGAACACCTAAGATACCACAGGTACAGCTCAGTGCTGTACTGGTGTCAGCTCAGCTGCAGGTAGCCAGTCACTAGACAAAGGGAGCTCATGTATCTTTAGACTTCGTATGATCAGCAAAGAGGTATAAGTTTTTTCTGAAGAGATCAAGAAGTATCTGGTGTCCTCTGAGCTTGCTGAGAAAACTCCGGTACAGCACTGAGCTGCTGCAACGAGTTGGCGTTCCTCCTATGGAAGTTTGTGGGGCTAAGTCCTCTCCACAGCTGGTCTGTGTATGACGTTGGACAAGGTGCCTATAGGTTCATTTTCTGCTACTTCCTAGTAATAATTTTTGAAATGTAGAATGCTATCTTTTCAGATCATACATTAGCCCAGCTTGTAAAAAAATAAGAATAGTACTCACATGCTGTGCATCTCTCTCTGCTGCCCTGTCCTTTACTGCCTTCATGTGAGGATTAAATCATAAATTGATGAAGTTTTTCTCACCAAACCAATGTTAAATGTGTAAAATGTTACACTGTTTCCTGTATCTTGGTTAGGTTTCTCACAGAGACCATGTGTTTTAATTTGGCAGAGTGAATATTTCAAGGATGTCAGTTCAATGATCAAGATTTCTCACAGATGTTATTGTGTGGGAGGCACAGAGAAACGGCTTCCTCTTTCTTCTTTGTAATGCATGCATGCATATATACAGATGAATTTTAAGGTTATTTTCACAACGTGGCTGGACATAGAAATTAGTAGTTGAGTACATACATGGAAATAGGGTAGCAATCTCACACTAGATCCATTAATGCTTTTGTGAGAGGGTCCTATTAAGGAGATTAGCAAATCTAGTGAGAAGTTAATCTTCCATCTGTTAACGGCTACAAGGTATCGAATAGTCACTTTCAGAGAGCAAAAGGAGCTGAATTTACTCGGCGGAAGTGGCACAATTTGGGGTGAAACAACACCTACACCACTGATGTTCATGATTTTTCTGTTGATTTTAGTGGACTCTGGATCTGTCTGATGTTTACAGTGTAACACTTGCAAGGGGACTTACTTCATTAAAAAAATTTATAAAATCTTCATTAGATTGTTACTCTTCCCATTTTTCACGTGTTCAGTTATGCTACTTCCTTAGTCAGTAATGATATATTCATTTCTAGAGGTAACGCTTTGGCACTTAAATAGAAGACCCACATTTCACAAACACTGAGAACCCATGGACTGCATAAAGGACATGGCAGATAGAGATAAAATCATACTTCAGGCTCTTGAGATGTTAATGGCGGCTACTGTTTCAGTGCCTCTGGAAACCAGGCCACTTGAATAATGATAATTGCTGAGAGCTGTGACGAGGCATGGCAAACGGGGTAAGAATATACATCAAGCGTGATTGGAGAACATCTTTGTCGTTCTGCCAACACCTGCTGCTGGCACTGTGGGGGTCTGGTTTTGTGAACTGTAAATGTTAAAAAAAGTGAAACAGCATGTAGGGAGTTCACTGTTCTGGGTAATGGGAAAAAGAAATTAAGGAGAAAGAGGGGGTCAACAGATTGATTCGGTGGAGTCAGAACATGCATCCATTTATTAACATCTACGTTAGAATTCACAGCTGTATTTTTTTGTAAATCTACATTTTCACAGTTCGTTCTGTAGTCAGTCAGTTACAGTTATTTCTCTGTTCTTGACAGGTCTTACTTGCTACATCACAAACTGATTTGTTACCAAGAATGTTGAAATGTTCTCCTGTACTTTAAGTTTCTCTTTGATGGGGTAACAAAACACATGGAAGAGAGGTGAAATGTACAGTCGACCAGGAAACACAATGGTACAGTTTAAAAAACACATTAACTTGAGATAGTGTTTTACGGTATTTTAAGGCGATCTGATTAAGTGCATAATTTTGCTGGGTGTGATAAGCACTGATGATCCTTTCTTGCCCACCACTGTAAATAATGCTGGGTTATTAGTGTTGCTCTATGCCACTACACCTGTTAGCACAGTGTCAGCTGGAAACCTCAGACCAGTCAGGTTACTGCAAGTTCTTCTATGTCCTCTTTAATGCCACAAGGTTCAAGTACTTTCATGTTTCAGACTGTATTAGTTCAGTCTGTCCTAAATCAAGTACCTTGTAAATGAGACTAATCTCAGAGAAGGTAGTCCATGTGTATCAAAGCTCTAAGAAACTGCTTACCTAGCATATTTATTTATAGAGCACTAATCACCATGGTGCCTGGCACTGTGCCTATCCACATTTGCAACATGGCGATGAGCTGACATGCTCTTGCTTACAGTTCTTGGATTAGAAGGGCAAAACATTTTCAGGGAGGGGACAGTTTTCCTCCAGCCTTTCTCTGCTGGCCCGGGAGAACCATAGCTCAGGTAGTTCAGTCTGCAAGGCCTCTAGTGCCAACCTGCCTTGAAGTGAGTGACTGTTGCATTGCTACAGAGCTGGGCTGACTTTGTGAGATTTTACTCGTTTCTCACATAGCACTGATGTCCACTGATCCTGACCACCTGGACAACCTCGAGAAGTGAGCATGGGTGAACCTCATGAGGTTCAACAAGGCCAAGTGCAAGGTCCTGCAACTGGGTCAGGGCAACCCCCACTATCAATACAGGCTGGGGGATGAAGGGATTGAGAGCAGCCCTGCCGAGAAGGACTTGGGGGTGCTGGTGGATGAAAAACTAGACATGAGCCACCAATGTGCGCTCACAGCCCAGAAAGCCAACTGTATCCTGGGCTGCATCAAAAGCAGTGTGGCCAGCAGGTCGAGGGAGGGGATTCTGCCCCTCTACTCTGCTCTGGTGAGACCTCACCTGGATTCCTGTGTCAAGCTCTGGAGTCCCCAAAACTAGGAGGACATGGAGCTGTCGGAGTGGGTCCAGAGGAGGCCACAAAGATGATCCAAGGGCTGGAGCACCTCTGCTACAAGGAAAGGCTGAGATAGTTGGGGCCATTCAGCCTGGAGAAGAGAAGGCTGAGGGGAGACCTTATGGCAGCCTTTCAGTACTTAAAGGGGGCCTACAAGAAAGATGGCAAAAAAGTTTTCAGCAGGGCTTGTCGCAATAGGACAAGGAGCAATGGCTTTAAGCTAAGAGAGGGTAGATTTAGACTAGATAGAAGGAAGAAATTTTTTACAGTGAGGGTGGTGAAACACTGGCACAGATTGCCCAGAGAGGTAGTGGATGCCCCATTCCTTGAAACATTCAAGCCAGGTTGGACGGGGCTCTAAGCAACCTGATCTAGTTGAAGATATCCTTGCTCACTGTAGGGGGGCTGGACTAGGTGAACTCTAAAGGTCCCTTCCAATCCAAAGCATTCTATGATTCTGTGTTTCTGTCCTACAAAGGAAGGAGACTTATCATGAGAAAATAAGTGGAAGAAAAGAGTTGAAATAAAAAGAGTTGAAATAAAAAAATGGTCTGTAAATTTGGCCTTTACTGTACTCTAATATTAGTAGGATAAAATACAGGAAAGGCCAAAATTTCAAAAATTGGGGAAATTATTTGTCTTCCTTGTAGATGACTAGCTATTTTGAGAATGCAGGAAGTCCTGGCTTATCTTCCAGGTGGTTTGGGCCTAAAGCTACCATGAAGGTAGTTCCTGGAGTCTTTATGTGACCTGGGCTGTAGTTAGCACAAATGGGAGTTTTCTGCTTGTTCTTTCTTCCGGATTGCTTCATGTGCTGTGGCCTAGTTGTCACAACTCAAACTCACCATAGTTGTTGACCCTGGGGCTAAGCAATCCAGCTATACTGCGAACTCCTCAATGGCATTTAAGTCACTGAGAGTCCATCACAAGTGGCAATCTTTGCCTCATTGCAAGATTTGGATGGGAGCTCTAGGTATGAGCAGAAGTTTTCTCCCAAGAAGGAGGATGTCCAGGGATGCCACAAGCAACCATTTATCCCACATATATCTGTTGATGCCATTTAGATGACAAATTAATATATTTTTATATGCAACCCAAATAAAACATAGTTTTCTTTAACTAAAGCAGAAGTGCTTCTTCCATCAGCTCCAATGCAAGTCTGATATGTGCCTGAAGGAAGAAGAAACTCAGTTGTTTCACCTACCTTGCTATGTTTCATTTGTGTGACATACCCGTGAATTTCTGCCGGCAGGTCGCACTCTCATTTCAAACTAAAGTGCCAAGCACGTCTCTGTGAGATGTGGACAGCATTTTGTACAGAAGAAGTCTGTGAAGGCAGCACAGACCCTGAGAGGTCCTTTGTTTTGGGCTGGCCCACCACAAACTGTGTGGCGAATTTCAGGTAAGAATTGAGATACGTTTTATTTACCAAGTTACTTGAATGTTTTTAGGCTGACAGGTAACGAGACTATCATCGATTCATTTCAGCACCAGTGAAGGTGGGTAGCAGGAACTTACTGATTCTTGAAATAATTCCTTCTACTGCTGTGAGCAAGTCACCCTCCATCCCTCATCTTCTGTCTGTCTGCAAACGCGGCAGTGATAGTCACTTATCAGTTAAAAATTTGAGAAAATACATGACTTGGCAAAGCACTGTCTGTGCAGCAAACTTTCTCAGTGGAAATTCTCTTTCTTTTTGGGTATGATTTGACAAACACTTTGGCTAATTAATGAGGTGAACTACAAATAATAAACAGCCAACTAATGAACAGACCAAAAAGACCCTCATAGGACACTTTTAAACAGAAGAGCTTGTATTGGAAGTAGCAAGAAACTTACAGTGAAATACTGACCTTGTCCTGTATCCCTTTTTAATTTAATTATGCCAGAGAAAGTGTCAAAATTCCTCTCAAAGCAGAATCTCTGAATTTTTAAAGAGCGAAAGATTTTTGGTCTGTCTTTGCAGCATTGACTACAGGACACATAAGGGTTGTAGAAGTAATTTCGGTGATTAGGCTAATTTTAGTCTCTGTAGGAGGCCTCTGTCGTCACTTTGGATAAGGGAGGGCACCGTGCCCCTGAAATCCCAGCTGCTTAGCCACAGTAATTTGGCTAGGTCTTAGAAAGTGCATTTTCCTCTTTACCAACAGAGACCAAAAGCTGACGCATGCAGCTTAATTTGTATGTCATATTGTCCATATCCAAAGAGAATGCTGTGCACAAACTGCTCTCTACTGAGCTGGTTGTGCTGTTTATGTTTTTTTCACTTAATAGTCCTGAAACAAAGCTGAAATTTTCTATCAATTTTCAGCTGAACTCTTGCCAATAAACATGAGCTTTGATCTGGAGACAGTATGTGGTCCTTTATAGCTATCAAAAAGTAGTTGGACAGGAAAGCAATAACTTCAATCAGAACAGAGTCAGAGATTTTATGGAAGTGAAATTATTTGATTGTTGGAGGTACACAGAAAAATCTAAAATGCCATGCATGAGTCCAAAGACGCATATCCAACAGAATTTAAGCAGTGAAAGCAGAATCACATTTTTAATGTTTATGAAGTGTATTCCTCTCACAGCATCACTCAGTAGGTTTGTGGTTCCCGAAATGCTTGCTCTGAAAATTTGAAGTACTTGATTTGCAGAAGCAGCAATGGGAATAGCAGTTACTCCATCTGGGGCAGGATTTAAATCAAGAAAGTTGAAGCAAAATTAGGTTAGATTCCTTGCACTATCCTATTATTAGCTACATTTAACTGGATAGTTTTGAACCCTTGAAAGTGTATAAATGAGATACAGATAAATGAGACAAGCCTTAAAATGTCCAAAGTCAAGCCCTAGTAAGTACAACCGGACCTTTTTTCGTTCTGGCTTCTGCATACTTTGTAATGTGGTGATAAACCAAGTAATAAATAAGAAGAGAATTAGAATAATGAAAGTGGGAAGAAGTCTGTATACCTGAGGAAATACCTTTGAACTTTTGAGTTAAGGTCTTATTTTAAAGTGCCCTCCTCTTCTATTTGGACATTAGAGTAAGAACTCAATCCATTTCCTACTGAATTCACTGGTAAACTTCTGTGATAAAAACTGATAACTGGGGCTTTTGATCTCTGTGGCATGCTTTTCAGTTGATTTTGCAGGGAAACAGTTCATTCAAGTCTGCGAAAAGCTTTTAGTTTTTGTAGGTATTTATGGAAATTGCAACCAAGAAGCAGTCCATTCCACTGTGGTTTGTACAAGGGCTATTTTGGTATTAGAATGATGGCTGATTTGTCCCTGTTTTTCTATAATTCTTGCAGGTCTGCAGAACAAAAGGAAACGTGGCTGTCTTTTTTGCAAAGGTACTTTATTATACAGTCTTTGAAGACACTGAAAAGAGTCCCAGTCATCTAGACCAGTGATTCCTAAGCTGTGGTACCTGTGCCATCATGACAGATAAGGTCTTTCAAAGTGATATTAAGAAAAAAAAATCTCACGTCTTCTCTCTGCAGAAGGTGGTATGTCCCATTTATGCAATGATCACTACACGAGGAGGGAAGCACTTACCTGTGCCTGAAGATGGCTCAGCACAAAACTGGAGCGATTCCTATCACACATGGTCCCCTCTCTGCGCAGTTGTAGGAGCCTCTGCCACCATCGCTCTAGTTGAACCTGGGGCTCTTTGCGTGGTGATGGCATCTAAGCAAGCCCAGCTCAGGAACCTCTGCTCTAACCTGTCTGCTGCTCATGGCTGGCTGTATTTTGGTCTTGCAAAATGGAACCCAAGCTGGAGGGTATGGTGGGAGGGTTTGCATAAATAGAGCTGTCTTATTTCAGTCAGTGTTTGAACAGAAGACCACTAGTGGTGGTTTTGTTTTCTGGTCACCTAATTCTGCTGGTGAGTTCCTAGGGTTGTTTAAATCATCCTTAACGGGGATGATTTCTAATTCACTCTTCTCCTGTTCAGTCCTTTGAACTGGTCCGTACATTGGGGTGTAACTGATTCCAGTAGGAGCCTGTAGTGCAGACTGAGGCATCACAGTGGCTGGTAGTTTTAGCTTGATTTTTAAATCCAGTTTCTCTGCTGCTTACACTGATTTCTACAATGAACTTTAATACAACAGGGCATTACTGGGGGCCACGGTCAGCATGCCTTCCAGATACTGCTGGATGCTTTCTTGTCCTCAGGGATCTTTGTACTGCAGTACGTCTGCAAACAGCTGCTTCTTCTCCAGTTACTGCTTGATTGCTATTTAAATCTCCATCTTGCTATTTATGTTTATGATATTAAAAATTTACTTGTTTTGTACTTGTTTTGTCAGTCGAATAAGAGAAGAGAAGGAAAAAGACTATCCTAAAAGCATTCCTCTGAAGATAATTGCAAAGGACGTGGGAACTTGTGCATATGTAAGTGCTCTTGAGCGAAATGGAGGGTCTAAATCCACATCACCTCTGAGTACTAGTCACCTGTAAATCCTTTGGATATTGGGAGGGTTTCTTTGGATTGCAACCTCCTTTAGGGATCCAGCCCCTTTAAAAGACTCACTGTATGCAGACATGAAATGTTTGCTTCCTGTGTTTAATACATTAGTTCCTTTTTAAAGACAGTGTGCTTGGTAAGAAATACTGGTTCTGGCATGCAGACTAAGGACTGCACAGTGTGAAGTCCCAAGAAACATCTCTAGCGGAACTTATGCAAAAACGTCTTCGGAAATGCCAGTACAATGTACCCTTTTTTTGCTTGTAAAACTGATCTAAACCCACAGCTGCCTTCATTCAATTCTGCAAAGTTGCAATGTGTTTTACTGTTTGTAATGATTGCAAGTCAAAGCTGTGTATGTGAACACCCTGAAATTGCCTTAAGCATGTTTTTCATCAGCTAACTGATGTTGGTAAATTTATAGGCACAAGGTAAATGGTAAAGAAAGGTCATCCACAGGGTGATTTACACCTTTTTTACTAAGTCAGTTTTAACCAATTTAAACTAAATTTTTGTGTGTAGCCAGTTCCCTAGGGATATCCTAGCATTCAGTGATAACTGATCCATTCTTCCTCTGCTTCTTATACATGTGTCCTTTCTTTTATCTGTGCTTTTAAGAGCAGTATTTCATGCTCTGAAGCCTAAGGAGTATTTGCATGGACACAGGAAATTTTCACAGAACTTAGACTTCATTGGAGGTCTTTGCCCAACAGTGAATCTCCACGTTCTTCATTTGCATAGACATAAGCATAAATCACAGAATCACAGAATAGCAGGGGTTGGAAGGGACCTCTGTGGGTCATCTAGTCCAACCCTCCTGCTGAAGCAGGGTCACCTACAGCAGGCTGCACTGCACCTTGTCCAGGCAGGTCTTGAATATCTCCAGAGAAGGAGACTCCACAACCTCCCTGGGCAGCCTGTTCCAGTGCTCCGTCACCCTCAGAG
>Ga0065711_1047764_pt1 | contig 12152 bp, 5 predicted proteins | sample Hoacrofraction12_FD_59098 | JGI IMG/M metagenome (GOLD analysis project Ga0065711, IMG submission 59098) | Hoatzin crop microbial communities from Cojedes, Venezuela - Epithelial fraction 12 v2 (version 2) | ecosystem: Host-associated > Birds > Digestive system > Esophagus > Crop | place... | reverse complement strand
CGCCGCTGAGCCCTCCCGAGCCGCGAGTGAGTTCCTGCCGCGCTGCCCCCCCCCCACCAGAACCCAGCATGATGGCACATGGTATGGAATACTCTGCTCTGTTTGGCCAGGTTAGGGTTGGGTCAGCCCACCCGGCTGTGTCCCTTCCTGGATTCTGGTGAAAATTAACCCTGCCCTGGCCAAACCCAGGACATTATTATTGTTATTACTAATATGCTTTCAGTAAATTGGCTGATAGTGATTTAGAGAAATGTGGGAGTTGTTCCAAAAAGAAAAAGAATCACCAATCTTTTTGAGGGATCTTGTTCAGGGATAGTGTGAACAGCGCTTTATTTGGCCAAATGACAGATTCCTGCTGCTGTATCTCTAAAATTTCTTATGGGTGTGGCAAAATTTGTACACAACATCTGTTTTCCTGAACTTTGGGCAGTGTCCTCTGCTTCTCCTGCAGTTCAAATTTAAACAGATGCTACAAATACTATGTCAATAGGAATTCGAGTTAGTCTTATGTGTTCATTGTCATAATCTGCAACAGCATGAAGGTCATTGTTTTATTTAGATTCATAAAACACTGTAGTACCCTTCAGAAATTAAATTACTCGGAGTAATAACTCAGCTTTTTACTATCTGTTGCACTCAGATGTTTTCATCTTCATGGATTTCTCTCTTCCACTAAATTTTCAACTTTTTTTCTGAAAAGGTTATACTGCTGCATTGTATGCAAGAGAGTATCTGCTATTGGGGATGAGGGAGCAAAACAGAAATAAACTGAGGTACTAAAGAGCTTCAATTATTCATATAGAATTATAGAATTGTAGAATATTATTTGCTTTAGTGGATTTGGACTATCTAGAGGAGAATATGCCAGTATATTATTGTATTTCATAACTGTCCTAACGACTTCTCCCTTTGAACACTATATTTTGTCATACCTTATTTCTTTTTCGTTTTTTCTATTATTCGTATACTGTAGACAAAGTAGATCTTAATTTTATTCCTAATAAAAGCATAGAACTAGCAGGCCTCATGACTGAGTCCTCCTGACTGAGTCTCTTGCTACCACAGATGCCATTCAGATCCCATTGCCAGGCCTTTTGCATATGCTATTTCTGAGACTTTATACTGGGGTCTACTCCTATGAACAGAAAATAATCTTCATTTAGGTGTGTTCCTTTTTTTGAATATATTACTCTTCAACCATACAGTAAAGTAACTTTGTAACTTAACAGGCCAGAAATACAGAAGTAATCTATAAATTCTCCCTTTTTGTTTCCTTATTTATCATGTCATTAATTTTACTCGCATTTCTACTGAACTCATTAACTTACATTTTGGCTGGGACTAGTCTTTTGGAAAGACCTGCACTGTTTATTCCAGCAGCCAATGATCTTGTGGAACAAAAAAGATCCTAATATCCATTGTGGATTTCCTAGCATTTTTTTCCCTCCCAGTAAGATCATATTTTTGGTAAGTTAATGATGTTGAAGAACTAAACATGTATTTTACTCTAAGGAATTTTTTGCCCATACATAGTCACAGCAATGACAGATAGTCTTCACTAAAGATGTGAAGTATAGATACAGCCACTATTGCATACTCTGCCTTTCAGATTTTGAAAAAATATATTTAGGTATCATTGCTCCAGAATTCAATCTTAAATAGTTACAAGGTTAAGTTTAATATAATAATATTTGTAGTGTGTTGTTATTTTATAGAAATTGGGAAAATCTCATTGCCTGCCCGTTGTTTGTAATTCTGCGTTCCCACCTCTAATCCCAGGCAGAAGTAAGAAATAAGGGAAAAATAAAGTTAGAATTCATTTTCTGAAACGAAGATTTTTAATAGCTTTTACTAAATGCTCATGGTTCAGTTATGCCTCAAAGTAGTTGTTCATTTCATACCTTGAAAAGTTTCTGTAAAAAGCCTGATGCTCCTCCTCACACAGCAAGTTCCACTGAGTCTGAAAACTTGAAGTGTCTTGTTCAGCACAAGGTAAAAGCTGCAGCAGAGACTAGCGTAACTGCTGTATGCGAGAGATAAAGAGATTATCTGAAAGAACATAAGACCCAGCTTAGCTGATTATTGGGTTTCATCCCATAACTGTGCTTCATTTCCCATTCTCCACCCCAAATAGAGAAAATATAAAGCTAATGAAAACATAAAAGTAGCTGAAAGATAAAGGACTTTATGTGTTAAATGTTTTAAGTGAATCTTTAGCAAAGGAGGAAGCATACTTTTGCCAAACAAAATACTGAGGCAAATACATGTATCTCTAGTGAGTATCTCTAAATCATTCAGGATGAAGGCTTTGTTCTCATACTAAAGAAACTCATTCTTTTGAACTTCATGTATTCTTCCCATTGAAACGGCTGCCTTTTGCAAACAGATTAGTAAAATACATTCCTAATGTACGGGAGTACTGATTGATAAACAACTTGTAAAAAATGCATTATTTCACTGCAAATATTGAATATGAACTCTAAATAAAATTCAGTCCTGTACATCCCAAGTAAAAATGAAATTTATTTTCTAGTCAGTACTTCTAGGAGGTTACATGTATTTTAAACATTTGATGTTTCTTTTTTTTTTGTCTAACATGCAATATTGTAAATATACTTGTTTGTTGTTCACAGATTCATCTGTCAGTGAACTGTTGATCTTTTCAGCAACATGGTCACTTCACTTTTATCTTCGGATATTTTAGACTCTAAGGGTGTTAGTAGTCTTAACCAAAACAAGTTAATTATCTATTAGTTGGCCAATGTAGCTTTTAGCTTCTGGATGTCTCATGCCCACAATATGATTCAGATGTTTATGACAGAAACTGGATTCCCTACACAGTGTGTGAGGATAGTTAGTACAGGATCAAGAGCAATGGTGCTTAGATCTTCTAGCAAGCAGAGAACTGAACTATGTAGAAATATATATCAGGAACCCTGAAAAAGAAGGCTGCCTGAAATTTCAAGCCCTGTTACAGTTTAGATACCTAATTCTTGTCTAGATGAAACTATCTGGTTGGTGAGCCTGAGATAAATGGCCTAAAACGATCTTCTCAGAGTAGATTGCCCTATCTCTTTTTTCAAAAAATGAGCAAGTTCTCTCTGCCTTTATAACGTGTCCAGTGACAGTGATGGTAGTGGTAGCATTGCTTTATTATTTGATTCCTACATTGATAGCTTAATTTAGTATGTGGGAAATCTAAGCAAAATTGTCTCATCTTCAGCTCAGTAGGTAGAAATGTAGCCCAAACCTATCATACTTCCAGATATGAAGAAGGTTAAGGGAAGTAGTAAACAAATTCCAGTAAATTACAGGAAATTCCAACTAAACGTAAGAAAAAACCCTTTTTACTGCAAGGGTGGTTGAGCACCAGAACAGGTTGCCCGGGGAAGTTGTGGAGTCTTCATCTTTGGAGATATTCAAAAGCTGTCAGGACATGGTCTTGGGTAACCAGCTCTACGTGGCCCTGCTTGCGCAGGGCAGTTGAACAAGATGACCTGCAGAGGTGCCTACGTCAACAATTCTGTGATTCTATGATTCTATGATTAAATAAAATAAAACACTGAGCTGGGTAAACACTGAGTTTGGGCTTCCTCTAGAGCATTGGTGCTTACTTTGTTGTAAAGAATTCATAACTTTTCTTTTAGCATGCTAAGCTTGCAAAGCTACATTGATAACATCTGTTCATTGAAGATGTAGAACAGAAATTGACTCCAAAATAGACCACTCTCCATTCCCAGAACAGTGAGTACACACAAAAAATGCTTATACTTTCTTAAGAAAATGTTTGTTTTATGTTTCATATAAATGCTGGTTTGATGTCTGATCCAACAACACAAAGATTAGAGCTTTTTAAATTCGCAAAATATCATGTGCTGAGCATACTGAGCATACTTGGCATTTGGGGAACAGAAAAAACATATGACTGGAAAAAGTTGTCAGAGACAGTGCAGTTCTGCTGCTGCCTGTGGACAGAACTAAGGTTTGATCCTGCATCAGAAATGAGGAATTTTATTAGATCTGTGAATCTTTATCATTACGATCAGACTTACATAAAAGATTGCAAACATTAAGATATTTTGCATCAGAACATTGTGGATTTACATAAATACAAGATAGAACAGGTTTATACACTCACAAGCTTTAGATTTATACACTCACAAGTGTAGATAAATAATTTTTGAAAAATTAAAGCTATGTATTTTTCTCATTTCTCTCACTGTGCTTTGGTTTGCATAGGTAAATTTTGTATAATTTCCTTTCTCTAAGGAAAAAAAAATATTCTGACACAATTGTCTCAGTTGATCACACATGTTGTTTACTTTCTTCACAGATTTACTATCTGCCTGGTCTCAGATGGCCTTATTTACGATTTATGTTCTATAGGAACAGAAATACTTTCTAACTGATTGTACCTGTGCTACCACTAATGCAGGAATTACTCTGTTGACAAGAGTTTGTTAATACTTTTGTTGTTGATCTTTGGATCTTCTCTGTGTGTTTTAATGAAATTTCTTAAGTGCTGTTTTGCTTTTGCTTGTAGATTGTAGCCTCAGATTCACAGAATGGTTGAGATTGGAAGGCACCTTTGGACATTGTTCAGTCCAGCCCCCTCTCCCCCCTTGAATAAAGGCTGCTCAGGACTGTGTCTGGTTGGGTTTTGAGTATGTCCAGGAGTCAAGACTCCACAACTTTTCTGAACAAAGTCTGACGACACTCACAGTAAAATCAGTGCCCTCCTATGTTCAGATGCAATTTCCTGTGTTTCAGTTTTTGCCCATTTTCTCTTGTTCTGTTAGCAGGCACCACTGAGAAAAGTCTGGGTCCAACTGCTTTTCTCCCTCCCATCGTGTGTTTATATACGTTAATAAGATTTTCCTGAGCTTTCTTTTCTCCAGGCAAAACTGTCCCAGCTCTCATGGCTTCTCCTCATATGACAGATTCTCCAGTTCTTTAATCAGTTTTGAGAAGGATTCAGTTTCCCTAATTGGTAATTATTGTAGACTTGGTGTATTTGCAGAGAATGTTAGTGTACACTGAGAAATGAGAGACGTAGTCTTCTGAAAGAAGTTGAAGAATCTGAGATATCCTGTGAAATGAATCAGAAGAAAAATTCTTGAGAATTGGATGGTGTTCTGAAAATGCATGTTTTTTCTTCAAATCCCATGAATAACGTTCTTCTATTTTTATCCTTAATCCACCTCAGTGATAATATCCGAAAAGACCTTCAGTGATAAAGTTATTTTCCATATAGACCTTAATTTCTAAATACCAAACATAGATCTCTGTTTTCAGCAAAAGAGATAAAAAAGTCCTGAAACAGCCTTTGGTGTACTTCCATATGGCATAGAACTTTAGCATTTCTTCTGGCTTTTTTCAGTATATAGAGCATGTCTGAACCTCATGCTCCAGCAAATACAGGTTGTGTAATAATCTTAATTTAGACTAGAATAATTTAGAACACTGTTAAGACTAAAATGAACACAGATTTCATCAGGTTGAAAGGGTTGAAAGCCATCTCTTCATAAAGTTCCTTCTTTGAACAAAGCTTAGACAGGGTTTTAGCTTATAACTTCTGAGTTTTCATCATTTGTACTTAGAAAAATACAGATATATTTACTTAAACATAAATTAATTTTCTAACAGCTCTTGGTTAGAGATATTAGCTACTGCAACTATGTACTGTTTGAGGATTAAAAAATTATGGAAGATGGGCATTTACAAAGTTATGAAAACCTAGAATAAGGTCAGTAAAGATGTTTGGTTTTGTAGCACTGGGAAAGCCTCTGAGATTAGTATATGAAGAAAGCAAAATATCGGATATAGAAGTAATCAGAAATAAAGAGTTTGTTATTAGTAGACTTCCATTTAACTTGATAGCTTACTCAAAATCAATGTTTAGGAACTACAAGAGGAGCCATTATGTCTTCAAATTTTAGTTGGAAGCACCCTTGTGTAAAGTTCAGAGTGGTTCTTCTTAAGAAACTATTTTTGAACTTGAAAGCAAATTAATATGCCATAATTGGAGCAGAATGTGCTCTTTCTTCTCGGTCTTTCTGAGCATTACTTTTCCAGAACAGCTTTCACATATTTTGTCATTAAAACCAAAAATTACCTTTCTTTTTACCTTTCTGCCTGCACATACTACAGAAAACCTGCTCAGGCAGTGTAACATACATCTTACAGTATACATGATCTCCCTGATGCTTGCAGACATCTGTACACTCTTACACTTGTTCAGAATTAGGCATAAGGGTAGGTACAAAACACAGATGGACAGGATGTTTCACTGGCACACGTGTGTTTCTTATTGTTACACCATTTCCAGCCTCATTTACCCCATGTCTGATGGAAGGAACATAAAAGGCAAGCAGCCGCAGAACTTCCCAGTGCATCTGAGGGCTAAATGAAGACTGAAAGCCTTGCTATAGATCAGAAGATTAAGTAAGTCTGTGTTTGGTCCCAAAGACCTAGGGGTTTTTGTGTGTGTTTGGGTAATTACACATGTAAAATTATTTTAATTTTTTGTCATGGTTGGAAATGGTCTCTTTTTCCCTATTGTATTTCTCAAAAGATGTTGAAAGAAGTATGGCCAAACATCTACATCGTACTTCCACTGAGAAAGTGATTTCTGGAATGTAAATCAAATACAAAATATTCCTTTCCTAACCAATAAAATACTTGATAAAGTAGTGCAACTGTGAAAAAGCAAAGCTATAAATGGAAACTTTTCTGAGACCTATTAGGTCCTTATCCATAATGTACAAGATGCCACTTACAGTGTGAGAGAGAACATATTTAGAAATATAGTCTTAGAAGGGAAGAGGGCAGGTATTGAAGGAACGAAGTACTTTTTTACTAAAATACTTTTCCAGTGAGAGTAACAGAGAAACAGTTCTTTAAAGAGAAAAAAATTCCATTATTTCAAATGGAAAATAAACTTCCTTTTTGACTGATAATAGTACAAAAAATCTATTTTGTCTTCACTGCAGATATTGGGTCCATATGAGAATATACTTTTTTGCCCATACCTGACATTACTGTTATTAAATACATTTTTAACTTATATCATGTCAGCTTCTTTATAGCAAAGGATTTTAGCATTTAGTTAAACTAAAATTTGGTTAAGAACTGAGATGACAACATGCTCTTATTCGAACCAACCGATCAGAAATGTCCTTTACAACAAAGCAAAGGAAAGGGAATTTTTTCCCCTCAATATATATGAATCCACAATTGAAGTGTTCCAGTAACTTGAAAGGAGAATTGGACTTCGCTTCTCTCAGAGGAACAGCAGTCAGCAAAAGCCTCTTAGTCCTCTTAGCCTGAGGAATGTGTTTCTAACAGATTGCCAGGAAAGATTAACTGCTGCAGGTAGCACAGCTGCTGGTTCAAACAATTTTAATCTTTTTATATCTTGCGCTCTTTCTGTTTCCACATGGAATTGCTCTGCTTGTTATGGAGAGCCGCAGGTAGCACAGCTGCTGGTTCAAAAGACTCCAGTCCCCTTATATCTTCTGTGCATTGTTTCTATGTAGAACTGGCCCAGTTGTTTTGGAGAGCCCCAAGGAAACCACTTTACAAAATAGTTTGCTAACCTTTTCAAGGAGTGAAATATGCTCCTACTTTTTTCGTCTTTGTAGTGGAAAAGCTTGTTCATCAAAACCAGTATTTACTGTAGTTTCTTTGCATAGATTTTCCTCGGAGAGTAAAGAGAGATACCCCTTAAAAAGACTGGTTTAGAAAAGAAAAAAAGGTACAGAAATTGCCATGTTTAACCATTTCTTAGTATGTACAGAGACTGTGTGCTACACTTCAGGTTTTTGGTAGGATTTATGGGTGGGATGATGCATTTAAAGTAACCAGCCATTTAGAATGTAGGTAACTAGAATTAGTTGTCATCTGGTGACAAGTCAAGAGAAATAGGCAGCTATGTAATCATTCATCCTGAAAAAGATTGATAAATCGGATTAATTTCCCTTGTGAGGTGCCTATCTCCCTTCTTCTGCTGATTTTAAGTATCTCTAAGTGAAAAGCGTAACTTTTAAATAGCTAAAGTTACATGACACAAATCAGCTATGAGTGATTCAGAAACTGAAGCTGTGCTCTCATAGCTATGCTCTGTACTAAAAAGAGCCTAGATGTCACTGAACGTCCTGGAGTTTTTAAGAGCCTACATGAACTGTGGGTGCGGGAACAACTGGTATTTCTCTGCATGAGCTAGTACGGTTTATTTTCACACAGAGGGGGTTGAATGAACGTGGTCAGACTATCAAGGTAATAAGGTTATACATTGCTGGGCAGTCTTGCCAATTCAGGTGTACGCTTTTTTGGGAACCTCTGGACCTTGTTCTGTTGCACCATGGAGGTATGGCTGAAATAATTACATCATTCTTGAAGGCACAATTTAGGTTTCCTTTTTAAAAGTTACAAAAATATAGAAAAAATACTGAAGAGCTAGTCATGGTGTAAATAGCCTGTCAGTTTCTTAATGGTATATCAACATGATGGACTAAGGATTGTATTTTCACTACTGCACCTACATCCCCTGTAAGGATAAGGCAGAATAATAAACAATGATTTGGTAGGCATGCTTCTCTTTCTCCTCTGAAGAAGTACAGCAGTTCTGAGAGGTTAAGAAAAAGCAGAGATTAACCATTAACATAACCATGTGTTTTCTGACCAGAATAGCTACCTGGATGTGTAAAGAATATATTGCACTCTTCACATCTTACGAAATTTCTAAGGCATTCTGAAGTCTAGATGTGCAATTCTGAAATGAGGATCACATTTTTAATTTGGATCATTTTATACAATATATCTGCATTGATGGACTGGCTGCAGCAAATTTTGCATTTATAATTGTTGTGGTTTAACCCTGGTCAGCAGCTAAGCACCCCACAGATGCTTGCTCACTCAGCCCCGTGGTGGGATGGGGGAGAGAATTGGAAAGGTAAAAGTGAGAAAACTCACAGATTGAGATAAAGACAGTTAAGCAGGTAAAGCAAAAGCCGCATATGCAAGCAAAGCAAAACAAGGATTTCATTCTCTCCTTCCCATTCTCAGGTAGATGTTCAGCCATCTCCAGGAAAGCAGGGCTCCACCATGTGTGATGGGTACTTGGGAAGGCAAAATGCCCTAACTCTAATGTGTACCCCCCCCTTTCTTCTTGTTCCCTCAGCTTTGTAAGCTGAGCATGATGGCATATGGTATGGCATATCCCTCTGGTCAGCTGGGGTCAACTCTGCTAGCTGTGTCCCCTCCCATCTTCTTGTGCATCCTCAGCCTACTCACTGGTGGGGTGGTGTGAGAAGCAGAAAAGGCCTTGGTGCTGTATAAGAACTGCTCAGCAGTAATGAAAATATCTCTTTATTATCAATACTGTTTTCAGCAGAAATCAAAAGCGTAGCTCTTTATTATCTACTATGAAGAAAATTAACTCTATCCCAGCCAAAACCAGCACAGTAATACAAGGAAAATTTTGCATGAGGACTAAGGTTGCTTGATTTAGGAATGAAAAATGAAACAAATCAAATTAAAATGTTGTCATTCTGCATTCTCACTTAACTGCAAGATTAAGAATATTGTCTTCATACCTTTGATGAAAAGGGGTCTATGGGCTCAGAAATAAATAGAAGTATTTAGTTCAACATATATGCTTAACAACATTACATTCATTTTCAAAACCCCTGTTGAGTTTTGCTTTGAAGTGCGCCAGAAGACCCACACAAGAATGTTGTATTCATACTCTCTATTGTGAGGACAGAGGATCAAATTGTGTTTTGTTAGTAAAAACCTAAGACATTGAAGTAAGACTGTATGAGCTTTGGATAGTGGGTGCCCAGAAAAAAGCAGAAGAACGGTGTTTCAGTGGAAGATACTGCTGTGTTTCAGTGGAGGATACTGCTGTGCTTGGTTCCTTTGTTGCTGCAAGATCCAATGCAGACTGAGGTGTCTCCTAGGAGATCTGTTACATTGAGCAGTAAGAGAATGAAGCATCATATTACTTCATTAAGTTTGTCAGTAATATTGTTTTAATACAATTAGATTTTTTTTAGGTAGCTACATTAAGGAAAGCTGGTTTCTAGGGACTGAAGATGACCCAGGAGGAAAAGTCTTGTCTTACTACTTACCATTGCAGGTGAGCTTAGGTATATTCAAGAGAATTACCTGTAAGACTTTCTTATTTATTGAGCAGCAGATAAACAGTTTCACAGACTCCATTCCCATAGCTTAATAGTTGCTATGGGAATGCTCCTGTTGTTTAGTAGTTGATAAATACAGAAGAATTAAAATTTATTTAAAATAAAACACAAAGAATAGTATGTCTTTGAGCAGTAGAGACAAAATGACTGGTGAGGAAAGTATGCCAATGATGCCTTCTAAGCTGACTGAACTAGTATTTTCTTTTATTTTGGGGCTGTTTGTGTGTTTTTCTAGTCTCCACTAACTGTGTGAATGCTAATGGCTACTTTTACCCAGACCTCTTGTCCTAATGTCTTTCAGCCACCATTCTTCAAAAGTTACAGAAGTGTCAAATGCCAGCAAAATATTCCATGTACAGACAGAATAATAGTGAAGACAAAAGAGAAACTGTAGTAAACATCTGCTACAGACCCTGAGGATTGAAGAGAGCAGAAGGAAGACAAACCCCCCAAAATACTGGGCCAAGTCTTAAAGATCTCAGGACAACAAGATAATTTGCTCAGGGGGGATTACAATGAACTGGACATCTGCTGGGTAACGAATACAGGAAAGTGCAAATTGCCAAAGAGATTCTGTAAGTAGCTAAAGGGTATGTTCATGGTCTGGAAAGCAGAGGATCCAGCCATGAGAGAAGCCATTCTGTATTAATGTCTTCCCAGCTGGTATGATTTGAAACTGTTAATGTATCTGATAGCCTGCTGGTAAATGGCCACTTCCATTTCTCTAAGAATGAAAAAAAATCATTGAAGAGGTAATAGAATGATAAACAACAATTCATTACTTTAAAGGCAGGTGTTCAGATCCCTGCTGCTTCTATGAACTAACACAAGTCCGCTTTCTTTTTAGTTAAAAGTTTAGGTACTATCATCAGTGCATGTCTGTATTCATAGTTCCTTTCGCCTCACCCAGGCATTCTTAGAATATGTCCTGCACTGATCTGTGCCTGGACTGCATGCTTTTCCTTGTTTGTGATTTCTCCTAGGAGCTCCTGTTTCAGTTTTCTTGTCCAGGATGTCCCTCCTTTTTTCCTAATCATATCTTATGGCTTTAACAGGTCTTGTTTCTCACGCTCACATTCTGTCTTAGACGATTCATGTCCAAAATTTTGTTTTCTACTTGTCTATTTGGTTCCTCATTGAGAAGAGAGGCTAATCAGGTGTCACAAACTCTGTTATTGTGCCTTTTTCCAACACAGGCACTTAAATACTTCTTAAACCCAAATCAGATTCTTAGCACTTTCAGCTTAGGGCCGGAGCATCCTTAATTGCACTTTGAAGAAAGTGAAGGCACAGTTTAGGAAATGACATTTTAGTAAGTGCCAAGATCTTTGAGAAGCTTGGACATGCTAAATGGTTTTGTAGGCACATTAGTAGATAAAATCAATTAAATAAGTCATGATTGCAATCTTTGATATTTAGAGTATAGGAGGATCCAGGAAACTAGAGGCTGGTCAGACTCACCTCCACCCCTGGAAAGATGATGGAACAGCTCATTCTGAATGTCATCTACAATCAAGTGGAGGAAAAGAAGGTTATCAAGAGCAGCCATCACGGATTCATCAAGGGGAAATCATACTTGACCAATCTGATAGCCTCTGTGATGGCATGACCAGCTGGGTAGATGAGGGGAGAAGAGGGGATGTTGTTTACCTCGACTTCAGCAAGGCTTTTGATGCTGCCTCCCATAACATCCTCACAGGGAAGGTCGGGAAGTGTGGGCTAGATGAGTGGACAGTGAGGTGGATTCAGAAGTGGCTGAATGGTAGAACTCAGAGGGTTGTCATCAGTGGTGCAGAGTCTGGTTGGAGGCTTGTAGCTAGTGGTGTTCCCCAGGGATCAGTACTTGACCCAGTTTTGTTGAACTTCTTCATCAATGACCTGGATGAAGGGTGTTTTGGTTTCGGCTGCTGCCTGCAACAAAAGCACCACGCGGCCGCCCCTCCCCCC
>Ga0065711_1047763_pt1 | contig 12152 bp, 13 predicted proteins | sample Hoacrofraction12_FD_59098 | JGI IMG/M metagenome (GOLD analysis project Ga0065711, IMG submission 59098) | Hoatzin crop microbial communities from Cojedes, Venezuela - Epithelial fraction 12 v2 (version 2) | ecosystem: Host-associated > Birds > Digestive system > Esophagus > Crop | place... | reverse complement strand
GCATATATATATATATATATATATATATATATATATATACACACACACACACACATATCAGATCTACCTATATCAAATAAACATGTATTATCAGAGTTATTAACATATATACCTTTCTGATAATATTGTGACTGTGAAAGGACCAAGTGAAATACTATTAAGTAACAAGATCAAACTGTGTTATGCAATTTTAGGAAGCGACATAGATATTTAAACCCCTGCTGAGGCTGAACTAAGAAAAAGCAATACGGTAAAGGCTTTGTTTTGACTAGAGGGCACATGGATTTTCTGAGAAAAATTATCAGTGTAACCCTGAAGAGGCTTAAAACTCAGGCATCATACAATTTTTCAGCACGTTTTTTTTTTCTTACTCAGGCAATTTAGTTAATGGTTGTGTTTCTCATGTGTTTCTGAAAACAATCTCTCGAGGAGCAAATTCAGTGTACTCATCATGGTTCAGGAAAGGCAGCTCTCAGTCTTCAAATATAACACCCTTCCTAGCTCTGACTCTGATGTCATAGCTGAAAAGTACCATGACCTGTCAAATTAGAAGGTCTTTTCTTTCAGAAAGGACTCATTGGTATCCAACGTGTAGGTCTGGAAGCCTGCAATAGTTCACCACAAAGCAGAGATGTTTATATTAACCCCATCTAGTACTGAAATACTTTACATGTACTAAGCAATGGTCCTCTCTTCGTTTCTAGTGAATATGGTTACAGTAAATAGTCTTCAGAGCAGACATCCAACGGGACGGTTATTAGTACAAAGGCAGACTCTGCGGGGCTGTATGGGGCTCAGTGATTCTCCAATACTGTGAGCTCCACATTCACTAGGGAGTGATGCAATCTAAAGGTATCTGGGCAGGTAACACGCACATGATTTCACACACTCATTTTCAAAAAGTTTTTAGAAGTACCAGGCTTGGGGATTTTTTTTTTGGACCACTCAGAGATAATCCTCCAGTGCAGAATACCTGTGGAGTCTCTAACGCTGCTCTTTCAGGTGCCCAGCGAGGGTGGCAAAGCAACTTGCTGAAAAAACACAAGTGCTAGACAATGTGAGAGCACTTGTCAGCTGTAATCTAAGCCCCTCGAACACCCAGCCAGCTCAAGCCAACAGGATTGCTATCTCTGAGATCTACTCTATACAGACACAACCAAAATTAAGCACAAACCTTTCATTATAGCTTTAGCTCAAGTTCTGCGCTGTAAACACTCGGTGAGACAGAAGACGAAGAAAGGATTTGGGTTCATATTCCAAGCCCTTCCATAAAACTTGGGATAAAAACATTTCATAAAACTTAGATCCAGATACTGCAGTTTAGCCAGACTGGGGATGTAGGCAGGTCAAACCACATTTGCAATGGCATTACAACAATCTATTCCACTTGCTACACAGTCATTGAGTGAATGAATAATAAACTGATGGAAAGGCATTTCTAAACATGGAGAAAGACAAAAACACCGCAAATCATCAGGGTGATTACAGATTACTTGTGGGATTTTTGTTTATGAAAACCTTTCTCTCAAATGTATATTAACTAAACTGTAAAGTAAAAATGGAATGATTGCAAAATGCTAGCAATTATTCTGCAAATTTTACTTCTTGCTGGCATGAAGCTGCAGCTGATTTGCATACAGCAGAGTTGGAAATGAAGCACTGTGACACACAGGACTTCACAAACATCAGACATTCGTGCTACACATTCTACCAGCTCCACAAATAAATACTGCCACTTAGAGATCAAAGGCAGCATTGCAACTGTTATGTGTTCACTGTAAAATTCTAAAAAATACTTGGTTTTCTTTAAGAGGATTAGGACTAGAAACTAAAAGATCACAAGGCAATAGTTTCTCAAATAAACAAAAGGAACATTCTTTTAAGTTCTTTATGGGAAGAAGCCTACATTTTCAGCCAGACTGCCAGGATTTTATGGAATGAGAAATTGTGCAGTGAAAGGATAAGTCATCAGGGACTTGATACACTGAGCAAACAACATGTACCTGAAGCTTGTTTTGATATTTAAACAGCATTAACACAATGACAGCCTCTGCCTCCACTGAAACACTGTGAAGAACTTATTTGCATATTTTTGTACAGAAATGTCCTGTTTGAAAACACTGGCTATTTCAAATAATTTTTCAGGAAAGTGGTCAGGTATCTTCGGTGCTGTAACATTGATGCCATATCAACACTAAAAAGACATAAAATTTAACCTCTTAAAATATCAGAGTAAACCCATGGCAGGTGCAGAATTTACTCCATGATTTCTAAGGCAGTTTCCAGGGAGATAAAATGAACAGATGAAATGGAATTCTGATCATGGACTCCAGGCAAGCAGCTCTCTGAGATGTACTGTGTTATTCTGGCACCTGATGCTAGGTGATATTTGTTGTTCTATAATTGACAGCAAACAAGCAGTATTATGATTTCTTGTCAATATTAGCATATATGACTGAGACTATAGAGATCGCTAATTCTGCTTGTAGGAGTAGTCAAGAAGGATGGGAGAACTATGATTACAAAATAAATCTAAAAATTACTTCTACATTTTTCCAGTGCCAAATCTGTCTAATTTCCCAAGAAAAGGAGCCAGGTCCCCCCAGCTACTAAATATTCACTGTCTTATGACGTATCAACAGGCACAAAAGCAGTACGGATGGAGTGAGAAGAGTGCTTGTGGTCCTTTGAGGAGGAAGGACAAATGTGGCAAGCATGACCAAACTCTTCTGGCTGCTGCCGCCATTGCTGCTGTTGCTGAAAGAGGTAGGATGTAGGCAATGGTGTAAGGTAGGAGCCCAGCAAAAATTATGGAACTGAGTCATTTTCAGCCTCAGGATCCCAACAGCACTTCAGGGATACATGCTTTTTCCTCCAGGATAAATTCAACATAACTGTGCTGACGAAAATATATTCCTCCCGGATTATCCAGCACACTACCTACTTTGGCATGAGTATTCCCAGTTCCACATTTCAGGGATTAATTCTGAATACAGAGATAGAAATGTGCAGCACCTATCACAGCTCCCTATCAAAAAGTATTATGCCTCAGTATCTCCTGAATATTACTGATTAACATACACATAACTCTACAATGAGGAGGGATGACCAGTAACACTGAAGTCCTGTCTTTCAATACATAAAAAGTAACCCTGTGTTTTCATTTCACATAAGTCTTTTTTAATCTGGGGATAAAGAACAGTAGCTACAACAGCAGCAGCATCTAATGCCATAAACACAACTCAGACATTATCACTTCTATCCAAGGGGAAATAAGCTCCCCCCTTTTCTTGTTTTATGGTTTTTGAAGGGTGTATTGTTTGTTTATTTTCAAACAGCATCTTAATAGAGATGTGACACTGATTAAATATCAATGCTCCTGACTCCAGTCACTCCAAATGATGGCACCAGCATGGACTGGTGGGGGTGAAAGGGAGCCAGTGTATGCTGAATTACATAACCGCAAAAAAAATAACAACAAAAGCGGGGATTTGGCTAACCTCTGCTGCACAGTGGTGTCCAGTGCCATTTCAGACGCTACAGGTTATCCTGGCTGACTTCAGTTTGATGCTCCGAAACAGTGCTGTTTCCCATCTGCTAGTCCTGTGTGGACTTATTGGCCACTCAATCCCACCCCAAATGTGGCTGGAGAGCAGTGCAGCAGTTGGTTCAGGGACTCAACCCAGCAGACGAGAATTGGTGGCAGGTGCTGGAGAAGCCTGTTTCATCCTTCTGGTTTCTGGATGGGGCAGAGGTGCTTCTGAGATCTCCCCTTCAAGGGGCAACAGGGAAAAAATCCAGTCCTGTATAGCAAATTTGTAAGGAAATCTGTATAATTTGGGGACTCTTGGATTAATTACTGCAGTCTGCGGTGCTGTAGAAATACTCCTGAAAAAGGTTTCAGGCATGGCTAAACTGAGTGCATTGCATCAAAAGAAGGTGTTTGTAGCATACTTAATTACCAGAACATTTATATTAGCAGTTATATCAATAACTTAAAAATACAGAATGATAGTGTGACATCAGAAATCACAAATTTTATATGCTTTGAAGTAGATTTATATCAGGCTTATAGTTTTGTTATACAGAATTTAAATTCTGTTACATTATGCTTCACTCACAGGACCAGTAAAATATAAATTCCATAACAAACCCATTGGAAAACACAGCCTTTTAAAATCCTCTGTGTGACAGACACCTATGTGTAAGAAACAGATTTTATGAAAAGATCATAAAAAGAATGGAAGACAGTAGAACGTTAATGAAATGAGAAAACATGAACAGAAATTTTCTGAACATCTGTAAATAAGCTTCAACATATTTTGCAATGTAACTGCTTCCTAACAACTTTCTGCTGATTTTCAGTTACACAGAGCAGCTGGAATCCTCAGGTCTCTGACAGATCACACTTCTGCAGCAAGTCCATTCTGGAAAGTCAACTCCCTCTTCGCAATAATCTTATCTCACTGTTTTGTGGATGCACTGAAAGCTCTGCAGCAAGGGCAGAAGATAGAGAAAATACTCCTAAGGCCGTAGAATCACAGAATCATTTAGGCTGGAAAAGACCTCTAAGATCATTGAGTCCAACTGTAAACATAACACTGCCGAATCCACCATTAAGTCTAAATCAGTCAGTCTAAAGTGCTTTTCCAAGACAAGAAAAAGAGTGCACAATTTATGAAATTCCACTGCAGGACAACACTCACTCATATGCCAATTTACCAATAACCCATACTCCAAAATCGCAGATATGCTCCCATTAGAAAAGGAACAAAACACTATGTTTTGCAAGATGATCTAACTTGATTTAAAGCAGAAAAAAATCCCAGTTTTATGACTGCAGTCCTGGCTTTCTACATTTATTTTTGTTTTCTTTCTGGTTTCTTTCTGCTCTTGTCATTAAGACAGCTGCCAAATAACTTTCATTCCTCCAGCTGCCTAAAAATAGTGCACTTGATTTTCACTTTGAAAAGCAAAGCACGATGCTGCCGTGATGTAAGAGCGAGCGGTGGTGCAGTAGCAGAGGCACATCTCGTATTACAAGAAGACTGGCCTTACAGTTCGCTCCTTTCTCCAGTAAAAGCAAGCTTTTAGACTGTAAATCAATGTTCATGCAGAACCAGGAGAAAGAATTATTCCCATTTTAAGATCAGCAAGCATATCATGAATTAATCCTCATGGAAATCCGAATTCCAGAATGAATCTAGAGGAAGGAGAGAGATGGGGATCTCTTTCTACCTGGGAGAAAGAGAGACAAATTTAGTTTACATCTAAGTCTCCTAAAACCCCTCAGGTCATCCTTTCAGGTAACAGGGTGGACAAGCAGTTGTGAATTAGTGATCTTTTTAAGGACTACTCTTTCTACAAATTATATATTATTTCTGCAGGCCTTTATATGTGTCAGGAGGGCACATTAGGCAGAATGCAGTGTATATAGCAGTACTCAATAGAAGACTAGACAAATCTTACAGATTAATATAGTGATTTTAGTAACTTTTATGCATCTCAAATAAATGCATAAGAAATATCATATTCTTAGCAGCTATTGTATGTTATCACATGGTAAGTATTTGAAGGGGAAATCCATATTCCCAGGGCAAACAGGTAGAATTAAAAAAGGGCTTGGAAAAGAGAAAGTCAAATAGGTGCTGAATATGGACAAAGAATCACAGAATCATAGAATCGTATGTTGAAAAGGACCTCTAAGATCATCAAGTCCAACTGTCAACCCAACACCACCATGCCTACTAAACCATACCCTGAGGTACCACATCTACATGTTTTGAACACTTCCAGGGATGGGGACTCCACCAACTCTCTGGGAAGTCTGACCACTAAGCAAATGAACAAGCAATCCTTGCCAGAATAAGTATACTCATGCTAAGGCAAGAAAAAACAAGCCCACCATCCCTCACACAGAAGACCCACATAAGAAAAATAATCCAGAGTAAAAAGATAATAGCAGAATCTTTCCATCTTTCAAAATCTCATCTTAAAAGGTAGGTACGACCCCAGCAGAACCATTACTGATTCCATTTCTTTCTAAAGAGAAACTCTCTCTGGGAATTGCATCCTCTAAATTGTTGCCATCGTACTTCATCTGTTTCCCGTCTTCTCTGAAATTTAGCATCTCGACCACAATTTTTGCGTCCAATTGACAAAAATCACAGCAAACAATAACAAAAAAATACCCATTGCTGAAGAAGTCAAAAGCAAATTTCAGCTAGAAAATAATTTCCCTTCCAGCCGCGACTTTCAGACTGTCGCTTCCCCCCTCTCCTTTACCAAACCAGCTGGGCAGATGAACTCAGCATTATACTGGAAACTATTAAACAGCCTTGGCTATGAAATCACTCTCCTTCCTCCAGAATGTAATAGTAAATCTTAGTTTTACCAAGCCGCATGCACCAGCAGCAGACGTATCTGTAGCTGCACCCTGCATGGAGTAGAGACCTCACAGCAACAGGCACCGACCGCCTTTTAAGTCCTTACAAAAACTACTTTTTGGAGGACGGGGTGTGATAGCAATGAAATCCCATCGGCCTTCCATGCGCTCTCAACAGATTACACTCACATCCTTACAGACACAGAAATCTTCTTCCTGGAAGAAACCCCTTGGAAGAAAGGGAAATGGGATAAAGATTTAGGTAAGAAACCTTACTGTCAAACAAATTATTTTAAAGCATTCTACCTTATTCTTCTTTTATCCACTTTCTTTGTATCTCTGATATTGCTGTATCTTTGATAGAGGGGATTGTAAGAAACATGAAACTATAACAACAAAAGCCTTAATATTTTCTAGTTTTTAGTAGTCTTTAGTACTGTAACTTCTATTCCTGCATGCATAGTGATCTAACGATGTAACTGTTACACTAATCCCTGTTTTCTCATTAAGGAATGTAGTGGAAGGACATGGGCACAAGCTATCACTTATCGTTAGACAAAATAATTAAGTGAAACAAAAGTGGTCTTGGTTCTCAGCAAATAATTGGGATAATTGTGGGATAAAAGAGACTCCTAAATAATTCTACTCCAGACAGCTTGGCCTTGGGAGGGCAAATGCGCCAAGCTACAGAGATAAGGAGGCACCAAAAGAGCAACAAGACTAGAGCCAAACACCCTGAAGGACATGACATACGTGATCCTGGAACTGAGTTTGCGCAGAAACGAATGTCAATCAGTGAACAGCGTGATGAAGAGGATGGGCCTTCATCTTGGGACCCCCAAAGACCACCCAAAGATGCTAACAGACATGCGTGAAAGATATTTACATATGTTAATTAGTTCCTAGAAATATAATGAATATTTACATGTGTGGTTGTATTTAACCTGAAGCAACAGGGTGTCTGGTGCGCATGTTTGGAGGAGAAATCCCCCGTGTGCCCGGCGCCGCAATAAAGAATATCTGCTTAACAGTACACATTGTACTGTTAGGTTTTTCCTACCGGATCTTCAAATCACTACCTGAAATTGTGAACGTCTCCAGCTCGCTTCCACACAGAAGGGGCTAGACTTGAATGCTGTTGCTCCCACTCATCAGTAAGTGGCAATGACTACACATCCTTATAGCTCCTACACAGAGGGGGCTAGCTTCAAAAACTCTTGCTCATCCTCATCTGCCCATGGCACTGCTCACATGGGCACACAGAGACTGGGGCTGCTTGCTTCCCTTGCTCCTCAGACTTCAGTTGTAGCCTGGGGTTCCTCGCCGTCTTCCTTCCACAGCAGTTATGTCGAACTGGAGAACGTCTACGGATAGCTCCCACCCAGATCTTGCTAGCTTGGAAAGTTTCTGCTTAGCCTCAACTTCCCGTAACATTGCTCACACAGGTGCACAGAGACTGGGGCTGATTGCCACCTGAAACTTCAAATGTATCTTGGGAGTCCCTGCAGTGAATCTGCTGCAGCCGTGCCCCAAAGATTTGAAAGTGTTCGGATAGCCCTCACCCAGAAGGGCCTAGCCTGGAAAACTGTTGCTTGGGGAGATTGACGACACAGACGCCAATATCCAGTTCGAAGACCCTTTATTTATCAGAAAGCTGCGTTTTATACCCTTACAAAGCTGTCCACGTGCTCCAATCCAAATGCTTATTGGTTAATATACATTGTTCACGTGCCTATTCTAAACATTCATTTGGCTAGCTTAGCTGTGCATGATTTCTCCTTCGTTTTCTCTAGGAGTTCTGCCAAAGTCCTCTGTTGCAAGTGATAACGTCTTTATTTTTCTCTTGTTCAGAAACTCTCAAGGTCATCATGACCTCCTTTGATATAGAATGTTCCCACAATTTCCCCTTTTTTGCTTTCAATGATCAAGGCATGTAGTTGTTCATATTGTCATCGAGTCATTCCCTGAATACACTTCAAGAAACAAGGTAATATCGTAATAACAATCATAATCATCAATAATACCATTCCTCCCCTAAGGATTAACCCTTGTAACCATCTTGTAATCCCCCATCCTGACAAAAATCCTCTCAACCACTCTGGGACCTTTTTGCTTTTCAAATTGTTATCCAAATCCTTTAATTATTTTAATTGTTTGTAAATGGGCTCTGAATGATCTGAAAAATTCATACAACACATTCCTTCAAAATCCTCATATCCTTGTCCCTGAGCTAACAAGAAATCTATGGCTGCTCTATTCTGAAATGTTGTGTACCTCAATGAATTTACATCTATCGCTAATTCTGATATTAAAGCTGACGTTAAATTCATCTACTTTGCCACCCAACAGGACAACCTATCTATACTACCTACAGCTTTACCTACACCTACACATGGAGAAAACATAGCTACCAATACTCTTGTTGCTTCACCTCTAAGATTTTAAAATGCCAGTGACATTCACATACTCCATAAAATCTCTAAAATCATTCACCGCCTTTCCAATAAGACATGTTCTAAATGGATCTCCGGGTGTGGTTAATGATGAACACAATGAGTCTTGTCCTGTTAGATTTGCAAAAGGCACCCATAAGTTTTGCCTTGTTTGGATGGTCCATGGTCCTGCTGCCGTTGTCGTGATGATCACTGCTCCAAAGCTGATCCATTCGACGTTTCTTTTTCTACCATTGGTTTTACCCATTTTGCCGGGATCCACGTAGGTCCACTATCTGTAATGACACAAGCATAGCCTCTTCCCCATGTAACTAATTGAAACGGTCCTTCCCATTTTCCTTCCTTGTTTTTCACTAACACTTCAAGTTGCTCTTTACATATTGACATTCCTGTTGACATAGCTTGCATGTTTTGCAATAGGAGGAATAACATCTTCCCCTGATAACTGTAAAAGTTCATCACATATTGTACTTTCATTAATCTGTTTGCTGGTGTCTCCCCAGATTCCCCGTTTTTTTTAACAAATAATGTTTTAATGTTTGGTGTGTACGTCCTATAATTGCCTGGCCTGTCAGAGAGTGTGGAATGCCAGTAACATGTTGTATTTCCCATTTTCTAAAAAAGTGTCCCATTGACTGTGAAACATATGCTGGGCCATTATCTGTTTTTATCTTTTGGGGGATGCCTAACGTCGCAAAAGCATGTCTAAAATGGTTGTGTACATGTCGAGATGTTTCACCACTCAGTGCTGTCATACAAACCACCATTGAATACATATCAACGGATACACGTACATATTGTAATTTTCAAAATTCTGGGATGTGTGTTACGTCTGTTTGCCATAATTGCAGTGACTGCAATACTCTTGAATTAAGTGCTACTCTTGGTCATTTTGTTATCTGCTGACAGTCTGGACTTGCTTGTATAGTTGCCCTTGCTTCTGAGATTGGTAAATTAAATTGTTTTTTCAATACTTTTGCTGACTGGTGAAAAAACTCATGTGATATGCGAGCCTGTTGCCACATGTCCGGAACAGGTAACATAAAGGCTGGTTGTGTGAGTTTGTCTGATCTCACGTTTCCTTCAGCACAAAACCCTGGCAGGTTGCTATGACTTAATTGATGACACACATAATATTCATGTTCTCCTTGCTGTAATAACAGCCATAATTCTTCAATTTGATTAAATAACAATTCATGCTTTTCCTGCTATTAGTATATCATCCATATGATTATACACCAATAGCTGTGGGTATTTTTCTTTAAATGGTCTCAAAGCTGCATCCACATAACTTTTACATATCATTGGTGAATTTTCATTCCTTGATGCAAGACTACCCATTGATACCTTTTCACCGGTCCTTGTCTATTTGTTGTCGGTACTGAAAACGCAAAGTTATCACTATCCTCAGGACAGATTGGTGTAGAAAAAACCCAGTCCTTTAAATCAATGACTAGCAGTTGAGGCTAAGAAATAGCAATCCAGCCTAGCCCTTTCTGTGTGGTAGCTATTTGAAGAGTTCGCACTTTCAGGACAGAGATGCAGCAGCACTTCCGCAGAGACCCACTGGCTATGGTTGATGTTTGATGTGGCAGTGCAAGCCCACATCCCCATTCTCTCTGTGCCTGTGAGAGCAGTGCCATGGGCAGTGTAAGCTAAGCAACAGGATTGAGCATAGCCTCTTCTGGTTAGAAGATATTTGAAGTCGTTCGCCCTTTCGGGGTAGGGATGCAGAACGCTTTCGGCAGAGACCCACTGTCTACGTTTGATGTTTGAGGTGGCAATGCAAGCCCACATCCCCAGTCTCAGATGGGGCTGAGCAACAACTATCAAGCCTAGCCCCTTCTGTGTGGGATCTATCTGGAGACTTTCGCACTTTTGGGGCATGGTTGCAGCAGGTGTCCGGCAACAAACCAAATGCTATTTTTGATGTTTTAAATGGCTAGGCAAGCGTGCAGCCCCAGACTCTGTGGGCCTGTGCATGCAGTGTCAATCGCACAACTCTGCTCTCTTTGGGCCTTTGCAAGTAGTGTCATGGGCAGATGTGGCTGAGAAACAGCTTGCAAGGCTAGACCATTCTGTGTTCAAGCTATCTGGAGATGTTTGCAGTTTTGGGGTATGGCTGCGGCAGGCATCCCACAGAGACCCACATGATATGTTTGAAGTTTGAGGTGGCAAGGCAAAAGCGCAGACCCAGTCTCTGTGCGCCTGTGTGAGCAGTGCCATGGGCAGATGAGGCTGAGCAACAGCTTTCCAGGCTAGCTCCTTCTGAGTAAGAGATATCCTCAGACATTCGCATATTCTGTTCAGGGCTGCGGGAGGCGCCCGGCAGGGATCCCTAGGCTACGTTTGAAGTTTGAGGTGGCAAGGCAAGCAAGCAGCCCCAGTCTCTGTGCGCCTGTGCTAGCAGTGCCATGGGCAGAGGAGGCTGAGCAACATCTCTCCGGGCTAGCCCCTTCTGAGTAGGAGCTATCTGGAGACGTTTACACTTTCGGGGCAGGGCTGTGGCAGACCTCTGGCAGAGATCCACATGTTGTTTTTTAAGTGTGAGGTGGTAGGCAAGAATAAGAGTGCCAGTATCTGTGGGCCTCTGAAAGTCATAGCATGGGAAGTCAACAGTGAGCAGAGCTTTCAATGCTAGCCCCTGTAATTGATAGCCTTGCTGGACTTGTCAAATGCAAGACAAAAGACATACTCTGAGTGAGGTGTCAACAGACTTAACAAAGGGAGCAATTAACTGGTGCTTACCTTATCAGACAAAAGTAAGGGGTGTAGCCCATCACTGTAAACCAAGTGTTCTGTGGGGCTCCACGGAGGCTGCGCAGCCAGAGATTGCTTTGGATGAAGAACAGATGGCCCTGGAAGCGCATCCCAAAATGCCCGCTCCATAGGCGTGTCAAACTCCTGAGTCCCGCCTCTGACGACACGACATCCCATGCCAAGAGCCAATCGATACACAATAATTGACTTCGTCCCACCTCGCCAAAACATTTTCCAAATATACAAAGATTAGCACTTGAAAACTCTCTTTAGGAGGAGGAGCCAAGCGAGAACTCTACCTGAGGGATGGGTCGACGAGCCTGAACCTCTCTTCCCCCCCAACAAGGGACGCCTTTTTGGTAAGAGTTGCGCCTCTGACTTTGTCAGACGTATCCCTGGGAACGCATTGTTAACTAAAGCGCTAAACCATTACCTTCGAGCTCAACTTTTGTAGACAGTGCAATCCCGAATCTGTGATACCTGTCGATTGAATAAATTACCTATTGTTTCAACTTTGTGAAACTGTTTCAGTGAAAGTCCTTGGAAGGGCTCTG
>Ga0065711_1047762_pt1 | contig 12152 bp, 15 predicted proteins | sample Hoacrofraction12_FD_59098 | JGI IMG/M metagenome (GOLD analysis project Ga0065711, IMG submission 59098) | Hoatzin crop microbial communities from Cojedes, Venezuela - Epithelial fraction 12 v2 (version 2) | ecosystem: Host-associated > Birds > Digestive system > Esophagus > Crop | place... | reverse complement strand
GGCGGCTCTGGAACGGGAGCCGGGCTGGCGGGGGATGGGGGGGTCAGGCGGGCCGCGCACCCCGGCGCGGGGGACGGGGCTTTACCGCTTTCGGCCCCGGAGCGCGGGCGACGTGGCGGGAGCGGCCGCGCGGCTGAGGCCCGTTCCTGCGCTGCGCAGGTGCCCGGGAGTCGGTGATCCCGCTGCACGAGGGCCGCGTCTACCACCACGCGGACTCGCACCACTTCTGCTACACCAACACGCGCCGCCCGCAGTGGCACGACGTCTGGACCAGGACGCAGGTGAGGGGCTGGCGGCTGCTGGCGTCCGGCTGTGCCCGGCTCCCCGGCAGCTGCGGCCAGGCCCCCGCTCACCTCCCTCCCCTGCGCAGATCCGCGTCAACAGCAGCCGGATGATCCGAGTCACCCAGGTGGGCAGCGAGGAGGAGCTGGAGCAGTTCAACGTGTGGAACGTCGTCTTCTCCTTCCTGAAGGAGAAGCTGAACGACACCAGCATCGATGTGGATCTCTACAGCAACAAGACCTGCCTGAAGGTTGAGCTGCTGGAGGCCGGCACCACGTACTGCGTCGTCCTCTTCCGGCGTACGTGTCCTCGCGGCCGGGGCTCCAGGGTGGGAGGTGGGTCTGGCTGCACCGGCACTCCCGAGGGAGAACGGGGACATGGCCAGGCGAGCTCGTGGTCTGAGGGCCAGCAGGGCCGGTCCTTCCTCGGGAAGGAAAATGGGCCTGCGGAGGGAAGCGTGTCTTCGTCCGTGGGATGTGAAGTGGGGGAATTTGGGGCACTTGTCGGGGGTTCGCCTGGGGCGCTGCCCTTCCCGCGCAGCAGCCTGCAGCTCGACCCGCAGCGCACCGTGCCAGGGTTCCTCTCCACCTGGACTCGCTCTCTTTCCAGGCTTTGACCCAAAGCTGTTCCTGGTTTTCTTCCTGGGCCTGTTGTTGTTCTTCTGTGGGGACATGCTGAGCAGGTGAGCCGCCTCCTCTGCCCCCCGAGCTGGGGGCTGGGCTGGGCGGGCAGCGCCTGGCTGGCTCTACAGGCTCCCGGGGGTTGCTCCCAGCCGCGTGTTTGTGCACGGGCGTCCGTGGGCTGTAAAACCCCTTGTGCACGTGTGTGGTCTCTGCAGGAGCCAACTTTTCTACTACTCGGCCGGGATTAGTTTTGGCTTGCTGGCCTCGCTGCTCATCCTCGTCTACATGGTGTCCAAGATCATGCCCAAGGTGAGCGTCAGGCTGTCTGGGGGCGCGAGGTCTCGCAGCAGTATCCCTGTCTACACCTGTACGGTCGTTGTGGTGAGAGTGCTGGCGTGCGTGGCCTTGCGTGTTGGGTTGTGTGTCTGGCTTTGCACAGAGCAAGGCTTGGTAGCCGTGGGGAGTTAGCAGTGGTGGCCCACTGCCTGGCCTGAGCCTCCTGTCTCCTCTCCTAGAAAAGTCCTGTTTACTTCCTGCTGGTAGGAGGCTGGTCCTTCTCGCTCTACCTGCTTCAGCTGATCTTCAAGAACCTACAGGAGATCTGCAAGTCCTACTGGCAGTACCTCCTAGGTAGGCACAGGCCCTTTGGACCCCCGGCTCACCAGTCTGCGTCTCTCCTGCTGGAGCTGCGACGTGTCGGTGGGAAATGCTGAGGCTTCCTGCCCACCTCGCTGCTGCAGACGCGGTGCTCGTGCTCCTCAGAGAGCCGGGCTCCGGTGTCGGGTTTAACTGCGGCCCTGGCCCATGCTGCTCAGCTGGCTCCTGCCGCCCAGGCTGGGCCCGCCGGTTCGGCCTGCCCCATCCCTCTGCTCTCCCGCAGGCTACCTGCTGCTCGTGGGCTTCGTGAGCTTCGGCGTGTGCTACAGGTACGGCCCGCTGGAGAACGAGCGCAGCATCAACCTCCTCTCCTGGGCCCTGCAGCTCCTGGGGCTCTTGCTGATGTACTCAGGCATCCAGATCCATCCCATCGCCTTGGCCTTGGTGGTCATCGCCGTCTGCACCAAGAACCTGGACTACCCCATGCAGTGGGCCTTCGCTGCGTACAGGTGAGGGCTGCAAGCACCTCGGCTCGCTCCTGATTCCCGGCCGTTGTCAGGCCTTGACGAGCTGCGTCTGTGTCGCAGAACCAGGACGTTCTCGCTGGGGTTTGGGGCTGGGGTGGGTGTACTGGGGAGGTTGTGTCCCTCTTTCCCTGGGGCTGGTGCAGGGGCGTGCCCTGCTCTCCTCATGGCTGGGAGCCTCCCTCGGGGGCGAGGAGCGGTGGCCAGAGGGACGTTCTCTGCTCGTCCCACCACTAGCTCTGCCACCGCCGCCCTGGGAGCCGACTGCGCTGGGGCCCTGCGCTGGCTGGGCGGGCAGTGACTGGTGCTGCTGCGCTGGCAGGAGGGTGCAGAGTGCCCAGCCGAGCCCCCCTCGCCTGCTGACGGAGGAGGAGTACCGGCTCCAGGGCAAAGTGGAGACGTGCAAGGCCCTCGAGGAGCTTCGAAACTACTGCAGAAGCCCGGATTTCTCTGCCTGGACCGTGGTCTCCCGCATCCAGTCTCCCAAGAGGTAATGTCCGCTGGCAGGGTGCTTGGGGTGGCCACCCTGCATCTCTGTGCTTCGGAGAGCCTGGGCTCGCTCTGTGCTGTTGCCTCTGGCTTGGGAGATAAGGAGGCGGAGGCACAGCAGATCCCTGGTGCGTGGCAGCAGGGCGTGCTACGGGGGCAGGACAGATAATGCCTGGTGCCAGCACCGGGACGCTTCCCCCAAGCTCCTCGTGTGCCAGGCGTGCGTGCGCAACGTGCTGCTTCGCCGCTTCTCCCCAGGTTCGCTGACTTTGTGGGCGGTGCCTGTCACGTCACCCCCAGCGAGGTCTCTGTCCATGAGCGGGAGTACGGCGTGGACGGCATCTTCCTTGACGACCAGCTCTTTGAGGAGGAGGAGGAGGAGGAGCATGAGGATGAGGATGACTCCTTTGGCAGGAATCGTGTGCGTTACTCCCTGACCCACAGTCACCTGGGCACCGACTGAGGTCAGCAGCCCCCGACCCACGGGACGAGGGGCCAAGCTGCTGCTGCTTCCCCACGGCCCTGGGGCCTGCGGAGCACAAAGCCCCCTTTTTTGGGGAGAGCTGCGGCGTCTGCGCCCAGCACCCGATCCTGCTTGCTCTGCAGCCGGGCCTGGTGGAGGGCGGCCGAGACCCTCGTCTTCCCCAGGCAGCTCCTGCCAGGCTGAGGCGCGACAGCCCTGCGCGCTGGCTGGGGACCGCGGGGCAGGCGAGGCTGCGCTGCTGACACGGCGGGGGACGCTGGTCCTGTCTGAGGCGGGCAGGAGCCACCCCGGCTTTTGGCGTGGGCGCTTATGAGCTCCCAGCGCGTGAGGTGTAGGGGCAGGGCCCTCCTCCCGGGCCTGGGCGCTGACCTGGCTCCTGCGAGCGCCGTGGGACCTGTCCCTTGGCCCCGCAGACAGGAGCCCCGCTTGCCCATCAGGCTGCTGGGCACCCGGGCTCTGCTGGCAGCGTCTCTGCCTGCCGCGGTGGGGACGGAGCGAAACATCTGCCTTGCGTGCGGTGCCTGATGTACGCGAGCGGAACTTTGGACCTGTTCCACCAGCACCTGCGTGCTCAGGCTCTGCCCGCTGCCAGGCTGCGGTCCGCAGGGAGCGTGCGCAGGTGCCCCGCTCCTCCCCCTCCTGCTGCTACCAAAGATGTCGCAGGGCTCCGTCTGCTTGGCCTGTGCCTGTGCCTTGGCTTAAATCCCCTGTGGATACCAAAAAACCCCAGTGCAGACGCGGCTCGGCCGGCCCCTCGTGTGCAGGGAGCTCAGGGAAAGGCAGCCGAGACGCTCGCTCGGTGCCCCGGGCGCTTGCCCCGCTCCCCTGGCTGCAGCCATGGTGCGGAGGCCGTGTCGGACTCTGTCTCCCCACAGCTCTGTCTGCCGGGTGGCCCCGGGGCTGAGGATGAGTGTGGATGTGCTTCCTCCTCTCTGTCCCCCTGAGACTGCTGCCCTGGGGGGCCTGTCCCCACCACACTCCTCTCCGGGCTGGGGTGGCCCTGCCGCTGTTCCTGCTCCCGGCGCTGGGGAGGGGGCTCGGGGGCTCTGCTCCCCCACAGCCAGCTCGCCAGGGCCGGGCCTTGGCCTCGCCGAAGCGCGAAGCTGGAGGGGATGCCCCGATCTATGCAACTTTCTAAGCAATAAAGCTGCGCTCCGGCAGCCTTGCTGCCCCGCGGCTGCTCTGCTGCCCGGGCCTGCGCTCCCCCAGCCCGGCGGCACCTCGCCCGCGCCGCTGCGGGAGCCTTCGCTGTTGCTTTGGCTCTGTCCCGGGTTTAGTCCCCCACCCTCGCTGTGCTTTCCTCCCTGCTCTGGGCTGGGCAGCCTCTGTTACTGCGTCCCTTCGTCCCCACTGCGTGGTTAAGGACTGATTATATTTTTTAATAAAGATGTATTTTGTAGGTAACGAGCCTCGTTTGTTCGTCCTGCAGTGGCCTAGGGCTCGTCCTCGGCTCTGGCTTGTCCGCCCGCGGGAGCTCGCTCTGCGAGGGACGCTGCGTGGGTCTTGGGGGACAAAGAGCGGTCTGCTGGGTGGTGGTTCCCTGCGGCAGCTGCCCCCCTGCTCTGCCAGCCCCTGTACCTCGCCCCGGCTCCCCGCAGCCCTCGGAGGAAGCTCCCTTTGTTTGCCTGCGAGGGATTTTCTCCGCTTGTTCCTGCTACGAGCGGCCGGGGTGGGGAGGGCAGGGCAGCGGCAGCCGAGTTGGGACCCCCGCGCGGGCCGGGGGCCAGTGGGCGGCCTGGGGTGCTTTGCAGTGGGCTGGGGTGCTTCGTGCCTCAGTTTCCCTGTGTGCGAGCGGGCGCAGTGCCCTGAGGGAGGTCCCTCGCGCCCTCCGCCCCTGCGTGGGCTGGGCCGGGCCGGCACCGGGCGCTGGGCTGGGCTGAGCCCCACCGGCTCCCGGGCAGCCCCAGCTGAAGCCACTCCAGGAGCTGCTGCTCTGCGACGGGGAGGTGAGTTGTGGACCCCTCTGCTCCCGGCCACCAGCCCGAAGTGCCCGAGCCCCCCACACCCCGGGCTGGCCAGGGGCACCCTGTCCCTGCAGCCCCCACCCCACGGGGCATGGGGAGCTCCGAGACCCGGCACCGCGGGGAAGAGTGGGGCGAGCGCAGGGCTGCCCGGGAGCTGCGCAGGGGGCTCGTGCCCTGGTTCCCACCCGTGGGTGCTTACCCTGGGGTCCTGCGCCCGGCAGCACGGGGGTCTCGGTGTCGGTGTCCTGGGCAGGGGGAGGCTGCAGGGACGTGCGGGGGGCTCTGCCGTCCTCTCCCGAGGCGGCTGCCAGTGGGGCAGCTCCTGACGGAGCCATCTCCATCACCCCGTTCGCCCCATCCTTCCCCACCTCCTCGCTCGTGAACTTTCCCCGGGCACCGATAAGTGGGGCTGGGTTTACAGCCCTTCGCCCGGGCTGTAAAGTGAGGGTGAAGGTCACCCCGGGGCCGCGACCGCTCCATAAAAGACGGGTGAGGGATGGGTGGAGCGTGGGGGGAAAGCAGCACGGTCGCTCGTGGGAGCCCTCGGGTGCTGCTGGGCTCCCCGTCCCGAGCCTGTCCCCTCCTGCCCCGCTTCCCCCCGCCAGGAAGGAGGGAGGAAGCGGAGGCTGGATTTGTCCCTGCCCCAAGAATAGGATCCAGGTGTCCACATTTCCTGGCCGGGCCCCCGCTTCCCTCGCAGCGGTGGGCAGGCGCCCAGTGTCCTGCCCCGAGCCCCCATCCCCACCGCGGGGTCCTGAGCACCAGGGTGCCCCGGGAAGGAGCCCTCCATGTCGTTGCGGATGTGTGGCTGCCGGTCCCTGTCCCCGAGGGCTGCCAGCCCCAGCACGGTGCCTGGGGGAGCTGGGCAGGGTCGGGGAGCAGCCAACGTCCCGGCTCCATCCCCCTGGCCAAGGGCCGCATCCTGCCCTGCCCCCCGCCGGGATCAGCCGGTGCCTCAAGCCTGGCCCCGCACCTCAGTGGGTCCACGCTGGAGCACCCCACCCTCCCCGGGACCCTCTGAGGGCGAGGGGCAGCCAGGGGCCCCTGAGGACCAGGGGGTGCTTTGGGGAGGGGGCTGCGTGTCCGTGGCTGCAGCCTCCATCTGCTCTGCCCCAGCAGCCCCGGAGCCACCCCGCCATGGAAGCCACCGCGTCGCTGCTGGATGCCGCGGCGGTCGGGGACCTGGTGCTGCTGGACCCGCTCACCGAGGAGTCGCTGCTCCAGACGCTGCAGGAGCGCTTCCGCCACGGCCACATCTACGTGGGCACCGGGGCACGGGGCCGGGGCGGGCGCGGGGTCTGCGGTGGGGAGCAGGGTGCGGGCTGTGGAGTGGGGCCACGGGGTCTGCGGTGGGGAGCAGGGTGCGGGCTGTGGAGTGGGGAGCACGGGGGTCCGGGCTGGGTCCTCCCGGCCCCGTACCCACGCCGTCCGGCTTGCCCACAGACGTACATCGGGAACGTGGTGATCTCAGTGAACCCCTACCAGCCCCTGCCCATCTACACCCCCGAGAAGGTGCAGGAGTACCACAACTGCAACTTCTTCGCTGTGAAGCCCCACATGTGAGCACGGGGAGCCCGGCAGCCCCGCGCTGCCCTCGGTCCCCCTCAATCCTGCCACGGGAGAGCCCGAGGCTTCGGGGTCTGGGGGATTCCACTCGGGGAGCCCCACAACCACAACGGGGGCTCTTGGTGTGTCCTGAAGCCCCCGGACGGCTCCAGCCCCCTTCTAACCACTGCTCATCCCTAGCTACGCCATCGCTGACGATGCCTACCGCTCGCTGCGGGACCGGGACAGGGACCAGTGCATCCTCATCACTGGCGAGAGCGGGGCCGGCAAGACAGGTAGAGCCAGGGCTGCCGCCGGGCTGCGAGGGGCTCGTGGGACGGGCGGGCACGGCCCCGGCACCCACGGCCCCGGCACCCACGGCCCCTCCCTCGCAGAGGCCAGCAAGCTGGTGATGTCCTACGTGGCAGCCGTGTGCAGCAAAGGGGAGGAGGTGGACAAGGTGAAGGAGCAGCTCCTGCAGTCCAACCCCGTGCTGGAGGGTAAGCGCCCCGCGCCTCGCACCCTGCCCCTGGCCCAGGGCTCGGCACGGCCCCCCCGGACCACTCCGTAACCCCATCCTCCTGCCACAGCCTTTGGAAACGCCAAGACCATCCGCAACGACAACTCTTCCCGATTCGTGAGTGGCCGGGGAACCGGGGCGGTGGAGTCACGTCCTGCGGGGAGCGGGGCTGGACCCCACTGGGGCCGCACAGACCCCGATGGGCCGGAGGGGTGGCAGGGGACGGGGATGTGGACGTGGGGAGCGGAGCTGCAGCCCCCACAGCGTTCCCCTGCCCTGACCCCAGCTCCTTCCCTCAGGGCAAGTACATGGACGTGGAGTTTGACTTCAAGGGGGAGCCCTTGGGAGGGGTCATTAGCAACTGTGAGTACCGACTGCCCATCCTGGGGGGTCCCACCTCGCACACCCCGCTGACACTGACCCCTGCCCGCAGACCTGCTGGAGAAATCCCGCATCGTCCAGCACGTGAAGGGCGAGAGGAACTTCCACATCTTCTACCAGCTCCTGGCCGGGGGCTCAGCGCAGCTGCTCCGTAGGTCCAGGCCCCCCAGCACAGGGGTCGGGGGGACCCGGGAGGCTGGGGGGGGCCATGGCTGAGCCGCCTGCTCCACCCCCCCCAGAGAAGCTGAAGCTCCACCAGGACTGCCGGCACTACGACTACCTGAACCGGGAGAGCTCTGCCCTGCCCGGCGTGGATGACGCAGCCAACTTCCACGCCATGCAGGTACTGCCAGCCGGGGTCGGGGGTCAGGGAGCTGTGACTCCCCCCGACCACCCTGGGGCTGTCCCTGTCCCCTTGTGCTGCCTGTGTCTGTCCCCAGGATGCCATGAGAGTCATCGGCTTCTCGCCGGCCGAGGTGACGGCGCTGCTGGAGGTGACGGCCGTGGTGCTCAAGCTGGGCAACGTGCAGCTGGGCAGCAGCTACCAGGCCAGCGGGATGGAGGCCTGCACCATCGCCGAGCCGCAGGGTAGGGGCAGGGATGGGGGGGACAGGAGGGGGTCCCCCTGCTCGGCCCTGGCACCGCTGCCTCCCCTGCAGAGCTGCAGGAGATCTGCGAGCTGATCGGGCTGGACTCCGGCATGCTGGAGCGGGCACTGTGCTCCCGCACCGTGAAGGCACGGGATGAGATGGTGCTGACCACCCTCAGCGTCCCCCAGGTGAGCGGGACCCTCCCCTGCCATGGGGCTGGTGCCCGGCAGCCCCCGGAGCCGGCACGAGCCCCTTGTCCCCCTCCCCAGGGCTACTACGGCCGGGACGCGCTGGCCAAGAACATCTACAGCCGCCTCTTCGACTGGCTGGTGAACCGCATCAACACCAGCATCCAGGTAAGCACCCGGGGGACAGGCAGCGGCCCCCCACCCCGGACACGGCCCCGGACCCCCACCCCAGACAGGGCCAGGACACAGCTCAGCACCCCGCTGTCTCCCCAGGTGAAGCCGGGCAAGCAGAGGAAGGTGATGGGTGTCCTGGACATCTATGGCTTCGAGATCTTCCAGGTGAGCGCAGGGCCCACCCGGCCCCATCCTGCTGCTGGGGGGCTGGGGGCCGCGGGGGGGACATGACCAGGGCCCAGGGCTGGTGTGCGACCTGCCACGCTGGACCCTTCTCTTGCAGAACAACGGCTTTGAGCAGTTCATCATCAACTACTGCAACGAGAAGCTGCAGCAGATCTTCATCCTGATGACCCTGAAGGAGGAGCAGGAGGAATACGTCCGAGAGGTACCCCTGGCCCGCGCTGGTCGGGCTGGATGCGGCCCCTCTGCCGGCACCAGAGCACGGCCCGAGGAGCCGCGGCCCCGGGGACGGGGAAGTGCCAGAGCCAGCTCTGCGGCGCGTCCCTCCCTCGCCCCGCTCCCCGCCGCGAGCAGGTTCAATGGCAGGAAGGCAGGGAGGGGTTCGGGAGCCCTGGCCTGTGGCCGGACGTCCGGTTCCTGCCCCACATCAGCTGGGGGTGTCCGTGGGGCAGGGTCTGCCTCTGTGTGTCTGGGGGTCCGCGCACCAGACCTCCCCCGACCCTCCTGTCTTCTCCCAGGGCATCCAGTGGACCCCGGTGGAGTTTTTCGACAACACCATCATCTGCAACTTGATCGAGAGCGTGAGTTGTCCCCAGAGCCAGGGGCCCAGGTCGGGGTCCCAGCTCCCCCCCACTGCACCCGGCGCGACTTCGGGCTGAGCAGAGCCCGGAGCAGCCCCGGTTCGGCAAAGTCGCTGCCTGGGGCTGGTCTGGGGTGACGCTGTCCATTGCGGCACAGAGCAAGTGCGGGATCCTGGCCATGCTGGACGAGGAGTGCCTGCGGCCCGGCGTGGTCACCGAGGACACCTTCCTCACCAAGCTGAACCAGCTCTTCGCCACCCACAAGCACTACGAGAGCAAGGAGACCCAGAACGACCGGCGCATCATGGACGCCAGCCTGCCGCCGCAATGCTTCCGCATCCACCACTACGCCGGCAAGGTCTGCCAGCGGCCACGGGCACCCGCAGCCCCGACCCCGCTGGGGGCAACCGGGACCCCCGGGGCCTCTGCCCAGCTTTGCGTTGGAGCTGCGGGGCTGGACTGAGAATGGGCACGCAGACACTGAGCCGTAACCCCCTCGCTCCCTCCTCCCCGCCCAAGCATGGCCCCTCTGCACCCCGCTGAGTGCTGACCCCGCTCCCACACCCAGGTGACCTACAACGTGACAGGCTTCATCGAGAAGAACAACGACCTGCTCTTCCGCGACCTCTCGCAGGCCATGTGGGCCGCCCGGCACGTGCTGCTGCGCTCGCTCTTCCCCGAGGGAGACCCCCAGAAGGTCTCCCTCAAGCTGCCCCCCACCGCCGGCTTCCAGTTCAAGACCTCAGTGGCGACGCTGATGAAGAACCTCTACTCCAAGAACCCCAACTACATCAGGTACCGGCCCTGGGGGAGCCCCTGGGGGAGTCCTGGGGCCAGCGGGAGCCCCCAGCCCACCGCTGCCCTCCCCAGGTGCATCAAGCCCAACGAGACCAAGACGGCGATGCTCTTCACGCCGGAGCTGGTGCTGGCGCAGGTCCGGTACCTGGGGCTGATGGAGAACGTGCGGGTGCGGCGGGCGGGCTACGCCTTCCGCCAGCTCTACGGCTCCTTCCTGGAGCGCTACAAGATGCTCAGCTCCCGGACCTGGCCGCGCTGGGCCGGCAACGACAGGTACGGGGCTGGGCCAGACTGCGGCGTGGCCGGTGGCCCCTGGCCCGGTGGCTGCGGGGCTCTGACCAGCCCCAACCCCGCTGCGGTGCAGGGAGGGGAGCGAGGTGCTGCTGGCAGAGCTGCCGTTCCCCCCTGAGGAGCTGGCCTTTGGCCACACCAAGATCTTCATCCGCTCGCCACGCACCGTGAGTCTGGGGATGGGGGCGCGCGGGGGACCCCACTATGGGGCAGTCAGGCGGCTGCGGGGGTCCCACAGGTCCCCTCGCCTTGCTGGCGGCCCCGAGTCCGTCCTGGGGGTCCTGGGTGACGCTGCAGCCCCTGGAGCGGCGGAGCCCCTGCCCCGCTCGGTGCCCAGCGCTCGCCCGGGCCGTCCACAGCTCTTCGACCTGGAGAGGCGGCGCCGCGAGCGCGTGGCCCAGCTCGCCGCCCTCATCCAGAAGACGTTTCGGGGCTGGCGGTGCCGGACCCAGTACCGGCTGATGCGCAAGAGCCAGATCGTCATCGCCGCCTGGTTCCGGGGCCACACGGTGAGGAAGGGGGGTCCCGGCTGCGGTCCCCCTGCCCATCCCTCCACCCTGGGCAAGGACCCTGGCCCTCCCCAGCCCCCCCGCTCACCGCTCCTCTCCCCACCGCAGCAAAAGAACAGGTACAGGCAGGTGAAGCGCTCGGCACTGATCATCCAGGCGTACGCGCGGGGCTGGAAGGTGAGGGCCGGACGCGCTGGGGCAGCTGGCTGGGGCTGGCAGGTCTCCCAGCACGGGCAGCGGGGTGGGGGTGCTCGGCGAGGGGGGCCGGTGCTCCGCGTGCCCCACGGTGGGACCAGACTCATCTCCGCTCCCCGTCTTCGTCCTCGCCTGCCTCTCTCCCGCCTCTCTGCCTCTCGCTCCGTATCTGTGTCGGTGTCTCCCCACCCCGGGGTCCCCGGGCGCGCACCCCGCAGTCTCGCCGGCTCCTCCGGGAGCTGATGTCCCAGAGCCAGCGTCGCGCAGCCGCCACCACCATCGCCGCGTACTGGAGAGGGTACCAGGTAACGGGGCCAGCCCCGCTGCGGGGCCGCGCGCCCAGCCGCTGCCTCTGTCCTGCTCCCCGCACCGCTGTGTTGGGGCTGTCTGTCTGTCTGTCTGTCTGTCTGTCTGTCTGCCTGCCTGCCTGCCTGCCTGCCTGTCTGCCCACCCTGGCTCCTGCCCGCCCTGTCAGGCTGGAGCGGTTGTCCTCTCCACTGGGGCTGAATGGGATGGGGCAGGGCAGGACCCCTGAGTCCGGAGGCTCAATGGGACGGGGCGGGGCAGGGAGGGACCCCTGAGTCCGGGGGCCTCAATGGGACGGGGCGGGGCAGAGAGGGACCCCCGAGTCCGCAGGGCTGGCAGCAGGGTGCTGGTGAGGCCCCGCACCCCACGCCGATGGCGTCTCCGGCAGGTCCGCAGGGCGTACAGGAGGTGTTTCCGCTCCGGCGCCAGCTCCTGCCTGGCCAACTTCATCTACCGGCGGCTGGTGAGTGGGGCCGGGGGAGAGCGGCCACGGCACCTTCCCGGCCCCCTGCCCCACGGCTGGACCACAGACCGTCCCGACCCCCGGCTGCATTGCTGCCTCCAGGTGCAGAAGTTCCTGGTGGGGCTGGGGAGGAACCTGCCACCGCTGTCGGTGATGGACCGGACCTGGCCCCCCGCGCCGTACAAGTTCCTGGCCAACGCCAACCAGGAGCTGAGGAACATCTTCTACCGCTGGAAGGTGGGAGCAGAGGGTGATGGGGGGGCTCTGGCTGGGACCCTGAGTCCCTCCGTGCCAGCCGCCGGCGGGGGTCTTCAGCAGCCCCGAATCGCCCCCTCCCTTGGCAGTGCAAGAAGTACCGGGAGCAGCTGACGCCGCAGCGCCGGGCCCTGCTGCAGGCCAAGCTCTGTGCCAGCGAGCTCTTCAAGGACAAGAAGGCGCTCTACCCAAGAAGGTGCCGGGGCGGGG
>Ga0065711_1015826_pt1 | contig 12152 bp, 12 predicted proteins | sample Hoacrofraction12_FD_59098 | JGI IMG/M metagenome (GOLD analysis project Ga0065711, IMG submission 59098) | Hoatzin crop microbial communities from Cojedes, Venezuela - Epithelial fraction 12 v2 (version 2) | ecosystem: Host-associated > Birds > Digestive system > Esophagus > Crop | place... | reverse complement strand
AAAATTAAAAAAAAAAAAAAAAAAATCACTTGGAGGAGCCTATCTTCTTAAACCATCTCCCCGCCAGTGCTGTCCCTGGACACCCACAGGACTTGGCCGGGCTCCCAGCATCTCTAACAGCTTCCGAAGCGCAGGCTCGCTTTTCTGTGGCATTTGGAGGCTGATGCATGAAAACACCTTTATTACTGTCGTTTGCTCTTAATTATGATTCCTACTTCGATTGTTTTTCCACTGGAGACAACGACGGTTTGTAGCAGCCTATAGAAAAGAGTGCTATCGCCTCAGAAACATGAAAAGGAAAATCCATACTATACTTGAGGGAAATCACCAACTTTCCCTCAAAAGTAGCTGGCAGCAACTCAAAGATGACAAAAGGAGCAAGAAGGTGGTATTTTGTATTTTCAAGAGAAAGCTGGAAACAAAACTAGAACGTTCATCTCGTTTACGTTACTTGTGTGCATATAAAACCGTTAACGACTGCTGTCCCAACGTGACGGCCTCCCAGCAGCACAGCCGCTTGATCTCGGCAGCCCAGCGACCGAACGGCACGCTGGCCTCACCAGAAGTCAGCTGCTCATCAAAAGGCTTTCTACAGTTCCATCCAGCATGAGGTATCAAATCAGGAGTATTTGTGTTTTCAAGTCTGCCAAGAAGATGATTACGAAACATCCTTGATATGAAATATATTAGAAACCACGATTTCATCTTGCAACAAGCAAGGAGCTGCAGACTAGCACGACTCCTGCACAGATCTTCACCTTTCTGTCCCTGCATTCTCGACCAGTCTCAGCATCTCCTCCGCCCCGCCGGCTTCCGACAGCAGAGCCAGCCAGCGCAGCTCCTGGTGGCTCTCAGGAGGGGACGCAGGTCCTCAAACACACGAACTGGCCACTGGTTCGTGGTCCTCAGGCCACGAACTGATAAAAGCAGCAGGCGCCTACCGAAAGCACACCACACCAGAGGAGAAACTTTACACGGAAGCACGTCAGAAGAGACGTGTCAGAACCTCCCGTCAGCTTTAAGGTATCTGCGTCATAAAATTTTCAGCGATTTCCAGAGCGAGCTGGAACACTCAGCAACACAAATTCAGCCAGGGGATCTCCTCCAAGACAAGTGCAGCAGCAGGCAGACCCGCTTCAAAGCTCTGCTTACGGATTTGCCCAGCGCAGCTGACCTCTGCGTGCTTTATGAAACTTTTATCTCAGCCGTGCGTGGAGCTGGTGAGCCTGAGGTGCCCAAGAAGGGAAGGGCTTAGCTGGACAAGTGAGAGCTTTTATGCCAAAAATCCATACACGAACCAACACAGTACAAGCACATCCATTTGTGCTCTTCAACACCTCCACAACAACAGTATCATAAGAGGAATTTCATGTTCATGTACAGAGATTCCCAAATGCCTATGAAAATCTGATCATGATTTGCGACGTGTGTATATGGATCTAAACAAAGCCCCAAGGCTTCCTCCAGCCTTTGGCAAGAGCCGTGCCCCTCCTCTCCCGACAGCACACCCGCACGCACACGGCAGTGAATAAATCGGCTTTACCACACGGTACAGCACAGAGCATCCTCGCAGGCTTCAGCCAGGAGGCTCCGCGGAGCAGCCACCCAAACGAGAGCCGCGTTATCCCTGTAACGCTCGTCCACACCGCTGGCACGGGAAATGCAGAGCCCAAGGACAGTTCAGAAACTCGCCTTTCGTATCATCAAACACAAAGCTGCTGCCAGTTGCCAGACTGAGTAAACAGGATCTGAAACACTCTGACTACGCTCGCAATTATCTAAAGCAAATGTCATTAAACCTCAGCCGATTTTTTCAGCGTCCGCCATTCCTATGCAGCATGGGAAGCACGGCTCGGCTGGCAGCATACAAATACACGACACACGCGCCAGTGACGGGTACCAAGACACAGAACCCCACCTGGAAACGTCTGGTCCATCAGATTGGCAGCCACGAACGTCACCGTCGGTGCGGACACAGCAGTGACCCGGGCGACCTGCGTTGGCATCAGTGGACCCGCATGGGCATCCATCCTGGAGGCAGAACCTGTATTCAAACCACAAGGAAACCTCTTTTTTTATTCCCAGTAAATAAAAATGCCTTTAACAAATGCACTTGTTTCCCAGCCATCTTTCACAGAATGCTCTTTTAACCTCCTGCGTTTCTCCCTACACCGTTCCGTGGTTGAAGCAACAGGCTTGGTGTTTAGCTGAGTGACTGGTCTGCTCTGCCCACGATGTCCATTGATTCTCAGCAAATAAGCATCGGTGGTAATTTTAAACTAATAAAAATGTGGCCCACAAAACAAGAATTTGCAACAATACACAAATGCTTTCAGAACAGACTACAGCAAGATCAGTTTTCTTGTTTGACGCTAACCAGCACACCGCCGGGCTCTACTGTTACTCACCACAAACTCTTTCCGTCACACCCCGTCCGTGGAAAATTATTTTGCCAAGAAGTTAAACCAGCAGCTTGATCCAAGGGAACCACAGTCTGCTCAGACACTTCACAAAACGGAAAATCTCTAAATTGCTCACATACATTATTCATGATAAAGTCGTAATCCAGGTCTGCTGCTAAAACTATGCTAATTAAACCAGGCTACTTAATCCCCGAGAATTCACGGCTATTGCTGAATGTGGGGTCAAACCTTGAGCATCGTTTTCCCATTAACTGTACATTTAGACATGAAACCTCGTCTCAGAAACTGGAAGACCCAAACCACCTCATCTCCTTCCAGCCGTAAATCCAGGCGTCCCACCGGCAGCCTCCGCACCCCGTTCCGAAGCCACCGTTTCCAAACTGAGCCGGCAGCAGGGACACAGGCCGGACGCTGGGAATAACATCGTATTTCCCAGGCACGAGCCAAGCTGCAGAATTTACTGCCCTAACTTCTCCTTCTCAAACACTTCTCACCCCAACCCCTCAGCCCTTCGCAGTGACAGGGATCGCTGCTGCAAACACCCACCCGCACGCTACAAACCTCGCCACTGATTTTTCTTTCTCCGACTCCAGGTGCCAAAGGAGATCCTTGAATGCCACTCTCCCCAGCACGGGGACACTGGTCATCTTTCTGACTGCAGCAATCATTTTTCATCATTACAAAGGCCACGTTTTCTGCCTCGGATGCAGAGCCCTGGGTACACCCGGGGCCGGCGGTAGCGCCCGCGGGTATCCCCTCCCGGCTCCGGGACGCGGCTCAGCAAACCGGGAGCTGGCAGCGCCGTCCCCGCTGGGGCAGAGGCACCTCCCCGTCCGCACCCAGAGCTGCTCGGGGCACCTGGCAAGGCGCGACGCCTTCAAAACGCAATAAAAACAACGATGACGCTGATTATCCTAATGAAGCGTGCGTTTTGCTGTTAGGCAGACATATATCCTAATGAATATAACCTGAATTACCCGTGTGAGTAAAATAAAAAATGCATCGTGAGATGCTTGGTGATTTTTCCTCTTCTCCACTCCCTTGTCTCCCACCCCAATGACCAGGAAACAGTGGCGGAAGCCATAAAATCCCCAAGAAAAGATAAATCTGAGTATTTTGTAGCAGATTATTCAAATGGAGAATAAAGTAGAAACTGAGACTACAGAAAGTGTAAAGAAAACCCAGCTTACCCACTACCACCAGTTTACCCATTCCCCCCAAAGTCTGAAGAAAACCCCGTTTACCCCACTCAGCGTCTGCCCGGCAGCACGTCCATGAGACTTCACCCTGACCGCCCAAGCCCAGAGATTTCTGCACCGTGCAAAGGTCCCTGGCGAGGCCGAAAACAGCAGTGCCATCTCCAAGGGCTCCTGGTGCTCCAAGCGATGCCGAACATCTGCTGGTGCCCAGCGGGAAGCACCGAGCCCACAATTACTACTGAAACGGGGAAAGCCCGTATGTTCTACCCGGCCCCGGTGACGTTCTCTACAGAAACACAATTCCCTCGACTGTGGGGCTATTTTCTTTCCTAGCCAGCACAGCACGTTTTCAAAGCTGGCGTTTTAATGCACTGTCTCATATCATCAATCACGTGGTGCTGAAGCAGACTGGAATTGAGGCTGCCACCGGACTTTGTGGGATTCGCCCTCATAACCGGTGAAGAATTCAAACCACAGTATGGTCTCCTCCCCGGGACAGCAGCACGGGCTGCCTGGGGGACACGGGAAGATTCATGGCAAGAAGCTGTAGGAAAAACACCAGAATGGGAAAGACTATTATTATTTCTCTTTCTCCTTTTTTTTTAGCTATTAAGTCAGGATAAGAGAAATTCCTGCAAGACATGATCAGTAGCACGATAAAGAAATTACCCTGCAAAGTGCTATGATAAATATAATCCATTTTTGATTTGAAGAAAGAAAGATAAGTAAACATGTACGGAGAAGGAACAGGTCAGCGTGATGCTTGTTGTGCTACCTACAGCACAATACTGTAACTGGAGGCACTTGTAACGTGGCCATCTCTAACACGACAGTGAACCATTCTCCAGCTCCAGTCGATGTTTAGACCTCAGGCAATGACAGTTTCTTTTTTTCTGCTTCTGTCAAAGCCCCTGGCAAAACTATTAACTTTGACGAGCTCGCTGGATACAAAGAAACGCTGAGGAACCACCAATTCCAGCACCGAAGTCGAAGGTGCTTCTGACCATCGGAGCAATCCACGCGATGCAGGCTCGCAGCTGCCCCTCCGGTTTTACAGCAACGCCCAGCAGCACACACGCGTGAACGGACTGTAATCCTGGCTTCCACATCCTTGGAGACCATTTCTTCAGCTGGGATTTCCATCTGTACCTTAGACGTACGTTACTACACGATTAATTCCATGAATAACATTTCATAGAGCAAGAGTAGTTTGGTTCTCCTTGGGTTTTCAAATTAATTTTAATGACAACCAAAAGGAGACTTTCATCCTATCGCTACCAGAGTCATCAAAGACAGATTAAAATGGTATTTCATCACCTGGTTTCTTCTGCTTCTGGAGAGGTATGTGCACAGGTATGTTGTTTGTCTACACCAACCTGCTCGGAAAAGGCTGTGCAGCTCTTCTGAATTTATCCAAACTGACCATCTTTAAAGACAACAACAATGCAAAAACTGCTGGAGACTGGCACGGCCAGGCATCCCTGGCTTGCCCTTCTCCACCTTCAAACCTGCAAAGGAAGGGGGAAAGGCCCCCAAGGGCACAAAGCCACACGCGGCTGCAGAAAGGCCACCGGTGCCATCCCACCGCCGGTTCCCACCCCGATGGACCCTGCTGCACCGGGACTGCGGCCGCCCGGCGCGTCACCCGCACCGGGGCTCCACGGGCAGGCACTCGCGGGATCACGGCCGAGCTCTGAGGTGTGCAGGGATGCCCGGTAGATGCAGGCACCCACGAAGGTATGCACACGAATTTCAGTACGTGAGCAACTCTCTGCATCCAAAAGCGCAGTCATTTTCATAACGCGCTTAATGATCTCCCTACAGTTAGCCACACAGTGCTTGAGATGAGCCCTGCTTCTTTTCTTACCGTTTTTGTGTATGCTGCCTGTTGAAACGTGACCTGCCATTATATAATTTCAACTGCTTCTTTATGTTGATTTATTACCCCATCCAGGAACAATAAAATTATCAGTGCATCTTTTGATGTGATGGAAGCAATTAGCTCACAGCTTCCATCCACACTGGAGTTAAGCCTATACATACACACACACATATATATATTATTTCACACATGCAGATCGAGTTCAGCTGCTTAGTTTAATTATATCTGATGCTCACCAAATAAGCTTGAATGATTTAAGGCAATCATAACCTTTAAGGAATAAATATTTATGCTTTCTAGTTCTGTGCGCTCGTAAGAAGCAGTCCTTGCAATGGATGGATCTGGAATACAAATCAGCTCCGCGGACTGAGTTCAATGCCGTACTGCGATACAAGCAGCGTGAGCTGAACGTAACCCGGGCTGGACCAACACCTAAACCCGAACCGTAAAGAACCTAACACGCACCCACACACACTCCGCGCATTTTACCATTAAGTCTCGGCAGATTTTACTACAAAACAACAGTGAGAAGAGGGAGGATAAAAGCGATCGTTCCTCTGAAGTTCCTGATTCTGGCAGAGCCAAGGCGCCCTGCCTAGCCAGCCGTGCGTTTTGAGAACATCTGTCCGTTTTTAAGATTAGTTCAGTGCAGATGCGTTTTACTGTGGCTTACAAACACCGCAACCGACGCCCCAGTTTAACTGCAGCGAGGACATTACAAGGACAAAGGAGGACAACAGCCGACGAGTGGAAGGTCCAGAAACCCAATGGTCCCATGTAAGCGACACGCCGCCCTGACTCGCGTCGCTGATGAGCAGTTGCTGTTCTGCACCCCCGATGGTGGCACCCAGCGTGGAGAGCGGGGGTGCCCGAGGCTCCGCTGCCATGGCTGGGGCTCCCTGCCCTGTGTGCGGGGCTCGGGGGGACCACGGACCCTCCTCCCGCAAGCAGCTTCGGGCAAGGTCAACCTCATGCCCCATCCCCAGACATGTTCCAGGCCAGGTTGGACTGGGCTCCGAGCAACCTGAGCCAGTTGAAGATGTCCCTGTTCATGGCAGGGGTTTGGACCAGATGGCCTTTAAGGGTCCCTTCCCACCCAAACTATTCTACGGTTCCATGATAACCCCCAGGAAATGTTTTCTCTCCTCTCTGCTCCCAAGCACGGGCAGCTCAGGGAAGCCAAGTCCCATAATGCTCTGGCCAAACTGGGAACGGCTACAGCTGCATTGGCTGAACTGGGAATGGTTATAATGGACAACCTCGTCACCCAGCATGTCTGAATTGGCATTTTTACGCTGTTGCTTAAGCACCCGGAGAATGGAAATTTCCCCATCACACAGCTGACAGCCTGCGCTCACCTCCAGCAGAAACCACTGTCCCCAGGCATGCACCAGGAGTCAAATTAAATTAGCTCGTAGATTTTTCCTGGAGCAGACAACTAACTTTTCCACCTTTGTTATTTCTACCAAAGAGCATTTAAAGGCGATTTCTTGTTTCACCCCGTACCATACAGACAGCTCACTGTTGCTAGCTCCCTCCCCTACTTGCTCGTGGCCAAAACAGAGCTCAGGAGAGGGAGCAGACACATTACTGACGCTCGTGACCAGGTTGAAGGGGATAGCACAGATTCTCAGGGCAGAACTGTTCTTTGCAAATGTTTACTCTGCGCCTCAGCAGACCCATCGGCTCTCATCGCTCCATTACACGGCGCACGCATGTTAACGACCCGCGTTGCAGGGAGCCATGCTGCCCACGGCAAAACAACGCGGCGCTGGTCCTGGACTGCACCACAGCTGGCTACGGCGGAGTTGGCTGGCTGTTCAGTTTTAATTCTTACCTTTTCCAATTAAACCATGGTACTTCCCACATTATCTTCAAGCTAGGTTCGCAGTTTGGCAAGGGTTTAAGCCTGATTGTCCTCAGTGTGGTTCAAGGAGCCTTTAACAGCACTGCACCCAAAAGAACAGGGGCCATATAGTTTGTTTTAACGTATTCATATTGCAAATATCTGTAGCGTGGGCTTAATCTCACCCCCGGTGAAGTCAGCGCAATTTGAGCTTTATGGGCACTGAATCACGCTCCCGAAACCAAAGCTTTGCTTCCTGTAACGCATTTGCCTCCTGCAAAGCTAGTTGTTACGCCGTGGGACAAAAGATCTTAATGCATCGTTGAACAGCGTAGTCTGTCATTCATATTTATTTTAGCTAAATATATCTCAGGACTTGTTTTTAATAACGGCTTTGTAAGGTTGCCGCACGAATGGCATTGACCGTAAGAGCACAACGTGCCCGGGTGACGGCAGCGGCACCAGGCACCTCGCACGCAAAGCCAACGCAGCGAGACGCTCAGCCCGTGTGGGAATCGACCAGGGTAATGTTTATAAGAACCTCTAAAATTCAGCTGCACAATCGACATACTTGTTTGGTGAGAAACCCACAACGGAAGAGGAAACGGTCCTTGCTGCAGAGAAGGAAACACCTCCACCTAATCACAAACCAGCTTCTAAACACAACTGCTTCGTTGCCTTGGTGCATTTCAAATTAATTCTATGGCATTTTACAAAATTGAGATGCACCACTAATCTACTTGCTATTTAAAAACCATCTTTAAAACAGGCAAGTTATATTTCAAGTAAGACTACTATCCAAATACCACCCATCATAAAGTTCACCGACTTAAAACACGAAAAATCGCCATGCATTCTCTGCAGGGAGATGGAGACTGGACGCGGGTGTTACTTGGTACTGAAAAGCTCTCATCAGAACTGACTGGAGTCAAGGGCAAGACACACAGAGCCTCAGAAAGAGGACAGAAATATTTAATGCTTACTCACACCTTAAATAGCTCAGAATCATAGAATCATAGGTTGGAAAAGACCTCTAAGATCATCAGGTCCAACCATCAACCTGACACCCCCATGCCTGCTGAACCACAGCTGCTGTCCCTGCTGTCCTCCGGGACGAGCGCCGGGCTCGGGCACTCCCTGCCGCAGAGACCCGGACAGCTCTGTGTCCGTGTGGGACCTCTGTCCCGGTCCCCACACCCCTTCTGCTGATGGCTTCCGCGNGGGTGGAAACCACNGCTAGAACATCTCCTGGGAGGGCNATGTCCACCAGTCNGGCTGCCAGGAGGGGGACTGGCTCGCACCCCCTGAGGGCTGCTCTTCTACCTGCGGCGCTTTGGCCGCTGTCACACTCGTCCCGGTGCCCACTCGTTAGCAGCTCTCTCTTTCCCACCCAGGGGGATGGGAGGGCTGAGGTTTCCTCTCTCTCCCGGTGCTTTTTCCACCATGGTTTTGCCACTTCAGGAAGGGTTCCTCGGCACGAACCTCCGCTCCGGAGCCCTTCGCCTTCGGTGGCTTCAACAAACGGCAGCGCCAGCACAGCTGGTCTCAGGTGTGGGAAAATGGGGAAATCGCTTCCTTTCCTATAACTCTGAAATCTCACCCAGCACCTTGCTTTGCTGCTGGCCCACCAGAGTTTGAATCCCTCTGCTTTGGCAGAAGCCTTATCCTTGCTTGCTTCTATGTATATTCATTGCATTCTGCTGTGTACAGACAGGACCACCTCTGGTTTCTAAAGACAGCGAGAATTTTCAGTGGTATAAAGCCCAAGAACGTAATTTTCGACAGTGTGCCCGTGACCACAGAACAGAAAACCTATTAGCACTATAATTTTGTTGAGTTTCAAGTCACTGATGCAACACCGAAAATCCCACACTCAATAAGAAGCCCAGCAGGTACTCCAAGATATGCTTATTTCTAAGTCAAATGTGAGCCGCAACGATTCTTTTTTACATTCAAATTGAAATGTAATGAGGTTGTATTAACAAAGAGTATTAAATATTCAGCGGCCTGGCTCTGCTCGGGAGAGGCATCGCCTTCACACTCGCAGCGGGACCCGCAGTGCGGTGCCAACACCAGGCAGGCTGTGGGCTTTGCCCCGTGATGCTGTGCAGGGGAATTCCACTTCTGCACGGAGCGACCCAACAGAGCCCAACAGCAGCAAAGCCTGGAGCAGGAGACAACCTATCGATAGGAAACAAACCACTGGCAGTGAATCTCAGCACTCCAAAGAGCTTTCCTCAGAGCGGCAGATTTAGCTGATGTTTCCTTTCGTGGCGAGTACCCACAGAAAGCAACTGTTTCGGGAGAAGAGCACATTTCTCACAAACTTGTCACCAATTCCTGATTTCCTACTGATGTTAATCCTGAATGCGTAGAAACTCATGGAGCGGACGAACATAGTGCTGCCAAACCTGGTCCAGAGACGAGAGGAGAAATTCTGCCACTGAGCACACCAAACTGTCCCTTGTCTGCCAAGGGACAGAATTTTAATCCAAATTTTCCTGGGTTCTGTGGATTTTTCAGATTCAAATCTGTGCTCAGCAAAGGATGGAGCACTTCTTGATAATCTGACATCAAATTAAGAGAAAACATAACAGAGGAACAAGGTCCTCTACAGCCTACTGTAGGTGACCCTGCTTCGGCAGGAGGGTTGGACTGAGTGACCCACAGAGGTCCCTTCCAACCCTGACCATTCTGTGATTCTGTAACAACCTCTGCGGATCCCTGAAAAACAGCCCTAAGTGCACCGGGCACGCTGCGACCGGGCGGCTCCTGCCGACTGCCGGGAGAGCCCTGGGCTGGACGGCGATCTCGCCGCGCAAACACGAGCACACGCGCTGCACCGCTGCGGGCCTGGAAACGTCCAGCGCCAGAGGGACAGACCACGTCGGCCCAAAGGGCCTCCCCGAGCAGCGCCCGGCTCCCAGCCACGGCGAATGGTAAATGCCGCAGGAGGAGTGTAGGAACGGAGCCAGGACGTAGCGACAGACACAGAAAAAGGCAAGAAAAGATGACGGAGAAAACACAATATTTCAGTCGGATACTCTTCCAATCCTTCAAATACCCACGGCTGAAAGAACTGAATAAACCTTAACGGGTTTTGGTTATTTGGGGGAAGGAGTTCCAAGTATTCTACGTCTTGTTTGTTCAGCACCTGGTACCGTCGTGCCTTCGGGAGAGGCTGACACTCACTGACACTCCCCGCATCTCCCCCAGCCTTACAGGTCTCTGCCCGTCCTCTCCCACCCTGCCCTCCGTCCCTGGTCCAGCTGAAGGGACCAGGGGGCACAGGGCTGCTCCTCTGTCCTGGGGCTGTCCCAGACACCGCGCAGCCAAACGGTCATCGACAAACGGGAATCCAGGCCTGTATTTAGGCAGGGAGATACACACATATATATCTGGCTCCTCAAAAATAACCCAACTATTCTAACACGGCCAAATTACACAACTGGTGTAAAGAGAAGCATTAAACTGGGAAGGAACCTCACCCGGATTCCTGGAAACTGCTGGGCGCCTGAGGCAGCACCCAGGTCGCCCGGTCGCTGCGGCGGCTGAGCGATTCCACACACCGCTCCTCGCCATCCGAGGCACCGAGCCCGCGAGGGATTTGTACCGGGCACTCACAGAGCCCTCGTCCGATGTGAGAAACGCCGGCAATGCCGGCAGCACCGCGGTCCGGAGCCAGCTACTGGGAACGAACACCCAGCGCACGGGGCTGCGGGGAAGCCACAGCTCGCTTATCAAAATCTCTGACAGCATTTCACGTTTAACTCGGTTCTGTTGTCTCTCTAACGTCTCCTGTGGGATTTGGGCTTGAATTGAGAGGAAGAAACAGGGATAAAGTTCAAAAATGCTGAGAAAGAAGATAATAACCTGCAGAACTGTGTAACTAGGATGGAGCAGGTCAGGCAAGCAGCGTCAGCACGAACCCACCACTCGAGATGCACCAAGCCCAGCAGCGAAAGGCAGCCTGTCTGCTGGCGAGGAAGAGGAGCCCACAGCAGGACAGCGCAGTACCAAGGCACCACGAGCAAGCCGTATCCGACCCAACTCTTCCACTACTGAAACACTGCTCGGGAGGACTTTGCCTGTTCCAGCCCCAAGGGTGCTGAGCTGGGCAAAAGACACGGCCACCAGACCCTTGCCACCCTGGTACCCCGCAAGGAACCCCTTCGCCCACCTTGGTGCGGCCAAACGTCCATCAGCCACAGGGAGGGTCAGTCTGTGATAACGCCCGGGACATAAACAAGCCTTTTACCATCAAAAAGAGGAGAGCAATGAAATTAATAATTTCAGTCAGTAACAGAGTCAGACAGAGACACACCAATTCATTTTTACTATTGCTCTTATCATTTTATGACCCCAGAAGTTAGTGAAGATCAGGGACTTGCTTCCCTCAGAAGCAACATCCGTCACGATGAGGTAATTTGAGGCAACGCTGCTTATTTGCAAAGGACAAGAGAAGTCTCTTTGCTTGAACAAAGGAGGAACGGAACAGTAATAAAAAACAAATCAGTTTTTACAAACCACGTAGACTCCTCCAGCTACATTCAGCCCCTCAGCTCTGCTTGCACCTTCTCCTCAAGGCCACACCGTGCTTCTCCTCAAGGCCATTTTCCGCTGGCTAAAGCTGAGGCTGCCTAGAAGCCACCTTTGCCGAATTCTCTCTCCTTACTCCGCTTCTCTGAAAGGCCCAGATACGTTCATTAAGAACATTCAGCACTTTTTGAGTCTGATTATCATCTTCCCCCCGCTTCAGACCGCAAAACGTGTTCCGTATTTCGAGCAGAGGCTGCCCTCGC
>Ga0065711_1047761_pt1 | contig 12153 bp, 12 predicted proteins | sample Hoacrofraction12_FD_59098 | JGI IMG/M metagenome (GOLD analysis project Ga0065711, IMG submission 59098) | Hoatzin crop microbial communities from Cojedes, Venezuela - Epithelial fraction 12 v2 (version 2) | ecosystem: Host-associated > Birds > Digestive system > Esophagus > Crop | place... | reverse complement strand
CCTCCCTTCCTTCCTTTCTTCTTCCCTCCCTCCCTCCCTTCCTTCCTTCCTTTCTTCTTCCCTCCCTCCCTCCCTTCCTTCCTTCCTTCCTTCCTTCCTCCCTTCCAGCAGTCTTCAAGCTGAGGTATCCCTCAGCGAGGGGCTCACAAGGCCAAACTCGGCAGCCTGTCCCGTGCAAGGTGGGTTGTGAATCACAGTGTCCAAGAAGGTGAGAACGGGAGCACAGGACATAGGTTCAGCACAGTCCACAAAAAGACTCCTCCAGCAGCTTCAGTTGGCCTTGCCTTGGAAGCCAAGGCTTTCCCCAGCAGACACTTCACAGAAAACTGCGGGCTACGCACCAGAGGCAGCTGCCCTGGGATGAATTACGCTCCCTGGAGAGCACAGTGGGTGCCGCTGAGGCAGGGCAGGGGGATGCTCCAGCTGACCTGCACCACACCGCAACGAAGCTGCAGCAACTTTTGAGCAATCCAGTTGAGTGACACAATCACTGCCCATGTACAGACATACAAAGACCTCCCAGCCGGAGGCTCCCAGACCCCAGAAGAGATGGAAATGTCTGCTTTGAAGCATCTTTATTTCACGAGGAGGCGTCGCTTGGCGTGCGCGACCGCGACAGTCAGCGCACCGTCACCTCCTGTCCACAGACCAGGAGAGCGACCGCATGGCTGCGATCGCAGCACCATCAAGCAGCCGTTAAAAGGCCGTAAGTTGAACCACACACAAAATAGCTCAGTGGAGATGGCTGGCCATAGCATCAGGAGCATTGTGGTCTGAATTGGACAAAATCTCCTAGATATTTAAGTAGATAGTCACATTAATGTTGTTAATATATTTACAGTAATTGTAAATGCCAACTGATGCTTTAAAATACTTTCATCAAAGATTTCTAAATCTGCTACATCTGTGTTAATCCTCAATTAATACGTTTTTAATATGCAATGGGGCTTTTATTAGCAGAACAAATAACTGTCTTATTAAATCTAAATTAAATGCATAGTTGGGACTCTAATTTAAAATGTTACTTTTAAATCTTTCACACAAGAAGACCTATGGCTAAATTAATCTCAAATACTACATGTCGTTGGCCATAATTCTATAATGCACCAACACCTCAGTCTTAACTACACGCCAGGGTACTTGAAGTCAGAAACGGAAGAAGTTCAACAAAACTTCAGCCTCTTCACCCAGGTATCTCTACCTCCTTCACAGGAAAATGAAAATACACAGGAGAAAGCACTGAATCTTCAAATTATATCCAGTTCTGCTCATTGACTTGGATGGGATAGTGTGCCAAAATTATTTAATGAATTGTGGGTGTTAATCACCGTATTTATGACATGAGGTAGAATCCATATGTCAGCAGTAGAATGTAACATATACATTCTGTGAACAATTTGTTATGATGAGATAAAGAACAATGTATGCAGTTTAAATACCTTGACTGAAAAAAACCTTGAGCATGGTTCAGTTAATTACTCAGCTAATTACTCTTGTTCCAATAACAGACATTGACTTGCTCCACATTACTATATATTTAAATTTTAGACTTACTGCTGCTAATAAAATTAGTAGTTAGCTTAGATCTAATATAAATAAAACTAACACACGTCCAGGATATAGTCAGCATTTAGCAATGTCTTATTTTTATAGCAGAAGTCAGTTGTCTGTCTTTTGCCAATTATCGATCACACTGCCTGCGAAATCACAAATTATTTTTTCAGGGTATTTCCAAACCAAGTGTAAGTTAGTCAAAAGTAGATGGGAGTGAGGAGAAGAGGAGGCGATTTCTTTCATGAAAAATGTACATTAAAAGCTTTTGCAAGAAACATTCTAAAGTAAAGACAGAAGATGGCTTATTTTCCCAACTCAAAAACCTATTTACATTTTTTAAAAAAAGTTTTCATTTCTAAAACACGTGGATATCAGAGGAAACAAAATATACATTTCCACTGTGTTCAGAAGCTCCACAGAGGGGGGAAGAACAAAAAATGTGAAAAACTATTACTAACCAGATCCCAGTTACATCACTGGCTTTCATTTTCCAGTCAAAATTTTTTACCATTTTTAACAGATATTAAAGATATTGAAGGATTTTACAACATGTTTGTATCCGGTCGTTACACTACACCAACTTTCTTGCCTAGCATCTAGACACTATAGTTCATGTTTATAGGGAAAAAAACAAAACAAAACACAAAGAGACACAAGCATTTACTCCAACAAGATTATGTTATGTCTAAAATTAAATTATAAAGAACAAGAGTAACTATCAACATGTGGAAGAGTGGAAGAAAGCACGAGGGCTGCAGTAATAAGGTCGCCCAGCTAATTTCAGGCTCCAGTGCCCTGCAGCTGCTGGGAGGCAGGGCTTGCCTGCGGAGGGAGTGACCAGGGAAGAAAGGTCCAAGGCTGGGCTGGAATTCTTCTTAGGAACTGCTTCTCTCAGTGCGTTTTGACATTTACGCTCAGCCTCTCCCAGAGTTACACTGTACAGGGACGTGAAGATGAGGGAGAGGAAGCAAAAGACATCTTAAAAAATTTGCTACCTCTTTCCAGACCTAGAAAGACGCAGAACTGCTTGTGGCTCCTGGGTCAGCGTTCGCCTCGTGCTTCCTTCGGCACGCTCAGGCATCCCCACCTCTTAGGTTCATGTTGTCAGACCTCTAAAACACCGCTGAAGCCCGATTAATTCTGATTAATTGTCCAAAGACTGAATCAATAATAAATGAGCTAATTACAAGCAGTTGCCCCTGTGGGACTGTCACAAGGCTGATAAAGATCGGCGAGTTGCGGGAACAAGCCATCACAGATCCTTACTCTTCCCTAAAGAACAATTTAAATTTATACTAAACCTCAAATTGCCACTGATGGATAACACGCTAAATGCACGTACCTTAGTCTCTGCAAGAATCATAAAATATTTAGCTCCACAATACTGGCCAGAGGAACAGGCAGAGGAGCACAGCGGAGCAGCCCTCCTGCCGCTCTCTTTACCCCAGGAGCCACATGGAGCAGATGAAATGGGATAGCAGAGGTGCTGGACCCTCTGCAGCCTGCTTCAACCCACAGAAGACAGTGCCTCCTTTTGAAAAAGAAAAAAATAAATGTATGATAAATGCATAGGGAAAAAATAATTTTGAAATGTCATGTCCCAGTGTTCAGACAGGGGTATGATAGATGTATAGATTTTCATGTCTTGCACACTGTATTGCTAACATAAATCATGACAGCAGTGAATGAAGACATAAAGGGGAAAGAAAGAAAGGGAGAGGGAGAGACTAGGGAAAGAGAAGGTGGTCTCACGAGCCAGGGACAGTGGAACAAATTCACTGCTGCAGGAACAAAATCACTGAAGAGAGCAAGTGCTGCTTTCAGAGGAGCTTTACCCACCTGCAGCTCCATGCAGCTTGGTCCATTGACTCTTCCCAGCTTAAAACAATTCCTAAAAGCTGAACTGCTAGTATGTTCTCTGCCTCCAGAAAAAATGAGAAGCATTCCTATGAACGGCTTTCTGAGGTTTTCTGAGGGTATTTTATCGGAGATACATGTCAAGGTCACACACACGTCTATGGCTGTTTGCAGTGAGATATTGTTACTAACAGGCGTCTTTTCCTTTACAGAAACGTTCAAGTGCTCCAGAGTTTTCAGTGATGTGCTTTGACTGTGCTTCTCCACAGATGAAGAAGGGGAGAAGTAACACGAAAGAGCTCCTTCAGCAGCGAGAGCTGCGGGGTCAGCTCAGCGGTGGAGCAGGAGCGCTGCCTGGAGAATACCTGGAGAGCCCCTAACACGTCGCCAGCCCTGGACGTGCACAGAAAGGGTTGGAAATCTTCCCTTGCACATTCTCTGCACGCATCTGTTCTCCTTCCAGCTCTTCCAGGTGAGGAGCTATGGTCCAGTGATAGGAGCCTGGGTTGGAACTCTGTCACAAAACTGCTGTACGACATTAAATGATAAAAGGAAAACCAAGAGAGTCCCACGCTTGTGGCTCAGGTTTCTCAGCACAGGTTTCATAACTGTTGTTGTGCAAATACCTGTGAAGTTTAAAAAATGCGCACACTTTCTGTGTTTTCTTTTCGTGGTATATCCTAAATTTTAGAGATTCCCATAAGAGTAAATTTTAGGCAAGTATTCTTTATTAATACTTTATAACAAATATTAGTCTACAACTAACACTACTTGAAAGATGAAAAGATAAGGTAAATACTACTGAGCAATGATTTTTTAAATCAGGCCCCTAGTCACACTGGGTTACTTATGCATCTGATCAGCTTGATCAGTATAAAGACCAAGAATTGCTCAGCAGTTATTCTTTAGAAGAACTACCAAGGAAGCGGAGGAAGTGCTGGACTGGACACCCCACAAAGAGAAAAATCTCACATCTGTAACAGAGATTATGCATGGAGATCTTATACAAATTGGAAAAAATGGGTATCTGGCAAAATATAGTCAGAGTAAACCTAGTTACTTCGTAAATGCTTCAAGATCCTCGGTTGCCAGGTGCTACCAAGATGCAGAATATTACAGTGATTCATTTATTCTAATGGCACACATTTTGTAACAAGAGTTTCCAAGTGGCTGTATGTGCTGCGTTTAACTGGCCCATAACCAAACTTACAGTCAGACATTATGGTAGCAAATTTGGTATAAAAGTTTAGATAGATCGTAAAACGCAGAAATAGAAGCACTTACTTATAGTGTGCCAAATCAAAGCAGTTGTGCACTTTCTTGGAGACCAAAGGGCATCTGGCATCCGACACTGCTGCACAAAGGGTCAAGCATCCACTATGCGGACCCCTCAGCTTTTCCTTCAGAAAGGAAAGAAAAAAGAATCTGGAAGACTCGTTCATTTTTTCAGACCAGGCATCCTTCCAGGCTTGCCTGGAAATGTACATTTTCTTTTGCTCAAGCCAAGGAAGCTTCGTCAAGGTGACAAAATTCCCTCCTCCAGGCCAGGCGGGCGCACGGCGGGTGCCCTGTCTGCTGGTGGAACTGGCACCGATGTCCCAGGCATGGCTGCTCCCCCGGCAAGCACGGAGCCAGCACGGAGGAGTCCCCACAGAGCAGCGGGGGTCAGAGGTGGTGACTGTCTTCAGCTTGTTTCAGGGTTTGAAGGCTTTTCCCCAGAGGCTAGTTATTGAGAAAAATAGCAAGGAACAAGAGATGCCACAAACACTTTGTCAACTTCAGATCTTTCTAGCTTAAAGACGTTGGAGAGCGCGGTTCCCAGCTGCGTCAGACAGTGCAATGGCTGTACTGATAGACTGGGGGGGAGGAATCTGTCCTGACTCAAATGCGTTGTGTGCCATAGAAAGCTGGGTTTTGGCCAGAAATCCGACATGGAAATGTCTTAACAGCATTAAATAGCGCCTAGTAGGTCAGACCTACCAGCATGTGCTGTATCTCCACAGAAGCAGAGACATGTGTAACAGTTTGGGTTTTGATGTGGCTCGTTACTCAGAACAAACCAAAACCTCTTCAAGGTGTGCTTAGAAAGCATAAAAATATCTGTCTGCAAACACAGCTTGCTAAAAACCACAGCTACTGTGGTGCAGATGCGGGGCAAGTATCCCTGTGCCACAGGTCAAGGAACCGAGGCACAGCCTGTGAATTCTCTGTAAGATCATGGACTTCTTGTACCTTGAAACCCTCACAAACATTCGCTATGAGTCCTTGCCCGGTGTCTTTTCTGAGTGGTGGGCACTTCTCTGTCCCAGAGTAGATTGCTCAGTCAGGACTACCAGCACCAGCACCGAGCTCGACTAGGAGGAACAGAAATATAAAGAAACGTTTTTCTCCAAGGGCTCTGAGGAACGGAGCAGGGTGAGGGAAAGCAGGAGGTGAGGCAGATCTCAGGGAGGAGAGGGAGACCAGAAGGCGTTTGCTTGCACTGCAGGGCACCATTTTCCTGCAGGAAAGTGAGCAGAGCTGATCGTGAGGAACCCTGGGCTGCAGATGTCAGGAAAGGAACCCCTGCGTGCTGCTGGGACCTCGGCTCGGAAAGCAGTCCTAGAAAGACTCCACGCCAAGGCAAAAATGTTCCTAGAAACCCAAACCAGAGACAGCCCCTGGACTGTGCCCAGACCATGACAGCTTGGCGAGACGTGGCTGCAGGCTGGGGCACGTCCGAGAGGGAAAGGCTGAGCAGCCCTGAGAGTTGTGTGCTTTGCTGTCACGTTTATGGCTGTGGCCCCACAGCACCTGGCAAGCGCTTGGAAGACGCTGGAGACTGAACAGTGTGGAGAGTTTCCACGGTGAAGAGCTGATCCTTTTCTGTGGTATTTTACTCCCAAAATAATCTAGCCCTTCCTAGGTAACCATCCCCCAGCCTGCGTGCTACATGGCAGAAAGTGCCCAGGTAGGAAAAAGCAATACTGCTGGAAACCTCTCCCAACAAAATCTTCAAGCCTCGCTTTTAGTTCCTCACGCTTTCTCAAGGTGTGTGGGTGATGGCTCTGTACCACGCGGAGAACTGTCCCAGCTGTGCAGATGTTGCCCTTGCTTGCGTCACTGCCCGTCGACACCGAGAGCTCCTCTCCCCGCTGCCGTGACGCGTCAGTTCGGACGGTTCGCGACATCTTCCTTTCAGTGGGTCAACAAACTTCTCATTTAAAGGGAAACAAAACCAAAACCCAGCAACCCATATCTAATGAAAATGCATGTGGATGGCTTTATGCCAGAGAACCTCAAATTTCCTGTTTTCTCGCCTTTTCTGGCAAATCATTTGGAAGTAAGGTTTCTGCTTGCTAGCGTCACGCTAGAGAGCACTGAAGGGGTGGCTGTAATGAAACTGCCTGGAAAGAAACACAAAACTGTTTCTGATGTAGCATCCAAAGAGACAAAACAGCTAAAAATGGAAACAGGGACAGTTACCAGATTAGGGACGTGTCTTTTCTCACAGGCTTCCCTGGAGTGGGAGCTGCACTGCACCCAGCTGCCCCAGCTTCAGCGCAGACTAGAGCTGGTCAGAAATACCCTCCTCACGTCCAAAGCCTTTCACTTGCTGCTGAGTTGGTTACAAGACTCATTTTAAGGTCCTGTTGATTTTTAGAGCACTGCTCAATTTAGGCTTCCGTATAACTAGATGAGGTTTTGGTTCCCTGTTGCCCAGGTCGTGTTCTGTACTCGGCAGATATTGGGCTGCGGCTTACGCAGAAACACCGTCGTGCTATAAATCACCAGGTGTCAGAGCCTTTTCGGATTATGTCCAGCAGCCCTGGAGCATGCTGCTTGCAGAGATTCAGGAAACATCAATCCTGTACGTACTGTCACACCAAGGTTAAAAGCACATTTCGACAATAATTTCTTTTCTAATCCTCGCAGCAGTAATTATTTTGGACTTCAATCATAAGCTGTCCCGTTATTTTCAACACGGAGAGCACGGTTTTAGACGTGTACGTGTCGCAGTCAAAGCGGGGTTGCATGAAATAAAGGGAAAATTTCCCATACAGCCTGTCACGTGGGGTCCGAGGAGACTTCATTTCTGAGCTGAAAAGATTTCCCTGCATTTTCCTGGTCTGGTTTGCGAGGAACTGGCACTGCTGCCAGTGCAGAGCCCAGTGTTCAGAAGGGCAGAAGCACCCTTTGTCACCCTTCATTGCGAATTCAGACGGGTTGCCCGACACATCACGTGAGATCATAAAAACCCACAGCTATTAACTTATAGACAATAATTACTGAATCTGACCCGTGCACGGCAGACAAAGTCACAGCGCTGCAGAGAGTCACATCAGACTTTGCTGTGAATACGGAAGGCAAATATTTCCAAAACCGAGCCACGGGCCAGGCCCAGAGCACGTGGGAATGACGTAAAACGAAATTACTGGGAACCAAAGAAAAAGGCAGACCACTCCGGCTCTCCCGTTAGCATGCAGGTGACTTTTCCAGACCTGGGAGCAGGCTCGGAGAGCTCCTCGGAGCCACGGCCTCCCCGGGAGCCCAGGGGCCAGGCTGCGGTCGGGGGGCACCCGAGGAGCCCACCGCAGGGACATCCTCCATGGCTTGGCCACGGTGCCCACCATCACGGCTGGCTCAGGCTTGGTGCCCAGCCCAGGTACCCTGCAACTCAGGAAAGTCTTGACCTTTCCCACGCAGGCTTTTGGAAGAAAACTAGACCCCAAATTTTGAAACACTTCAGACTGCCGCTGGAACAAAGCTTTTTGTTCCTCCTTAATTGTGGAAAATCACAGCATGTTATCTATTGGCCTTGGTCCAGTAATAGCATACTGTGGGCTCTTCTTTGCTGGCCCTGGAGAAAACAGATATCAATGATGTAAACATGTTTCCCACTGAAAACATTGGAGATTTTGCCATGACAAAGTTAAAAATAATATTGTCTCCGAAAAAAATTTGTGAAGGGTAATACATATACATAGAAAGCTAAGAAAAAAGGTGTAGTGACCCTGCTACAGCCAGTTTTTCCCAACTGAAATGGGAGAAAAAAAAAAAAGGAAACAAAAAAAAAAAACCACTTCCCATTGCACACCCACTTTTGAGAAATCTTTTCCCTCCAATTCAGGCTGACCTGCTGAATCGTGCCTGGATGTGATTATCCCCTCAAGGACCCAGAAGACACAATATACCATGGGTGTCACACACGAATGACTAGCCTTTACCTGGCCCGTCCCACTCAGCTTTGCCTTTGCTATTGACAAAACATCGTTACAAAAAAGGTCAAAACAACAAATTGCTAGAATATTAGAAGAAGATATTTTCTAGTCAAGAGATTCATTTTCCCTGCAACGTAAACACTAACATATGCTACAACATACCCACAACAAGAAAGCTAAATGTTAGCTTCTACATAATAAAAATACAAATTTACCGAAGGTCTGTGCACACTTGCATAAACCAACAGCACGTGAGCCAGGGAGTCTCACACAAGCACTAGAGCATATGGTAAATTACAGTAGGCAGGCAGGCAGGCCATTAGACCTTCAGATTAACCGTGATTATTTACATGCTCGCCTCCTAGTCTTTCTTTCTCTCCACTCTCATGTTCTACAGCACTGTCCCAGGCTTCTCTAATTAAAGCAAACCAACATCAAAGCTCGGGGTGATGGGTGCTGTCGAGAAGGACCCCGAAGACCCGTCTGTGTGCACCGCACGCTTTGGCCATGCCAAGCCCTTACCCTCTGCAGAGGGGACCCTTCCGCCGCGGTGCGTGTTCTGGGTGTCCCCCCTTGTCCCCAGCCCCGCCGCCCGGAGCAGCCCCAGTGCCAGGGATGGAGCCCGGGAGCAGCCCCGGCTGCCACCCCCGTGGCTCCCCTCCCAGCAAAGATGTCACCGGGCAAAAAAACAGCAGGCAAGCTGCAGCGGAGTCGGCCAAAGGGAATTTTGCTCTTCAAACTACACCGAGAGGATATCTGCAATGCAGCTCCAGCAGGCCAATGCATTTAATGAAGCAGCAGCACAGCAGTTTCCGTGTCATTTGTGCTTTCTGCTAGCAAAATCTTTTCCTGTCTTTCCTTTTTTTTTTTTCTTTTTTCATTTTAACCCATCCAGAGGTCTGCGTGCGAGAGGAGACCCAGCACCCAGGGCAGGCAGGTTGCCCATCGCAGCGCGGGGCAGGCTCACGGCGGGTGGGCTGCCGGTCCCAGAGCAGCCCCCGGAGCGGAGCAGCCCCTTCCCCACCTGTGCCAGCCCTCTGGAGTGGGTTCCCCAAGGAACAGCCCTTCTGAGAGGGCATCCACCCAAACAGCCCCTCTGAGAGGGCATCAGCGCCGGGTTAACGCCAGCCAGCTCGCACACCCCCAGCTTTCCAACCTCTTTCTGCCTCTCCTCCTTCATACATATAGAGGTACGGATCTAGATACATATTTCAAAAGTCCCCAGATTAAACGAGCGTAGGCATAAAATCAATCCCCGAGCCTATGGTCTAGCCACACCTTTGTCTGGCTTGTAATGGAAAAGTCAGTAGTAAAATTAAAAGTGTTGTTAACTTCCAAGCAGCGCTTGCTGTTGTTTTATGTTTGGCGTAACTGACCAAATGGGACGTGTTCACTTTTAATGGTGGTTTTATTTATTTTTCCTACAGTATTTCTTTAGTACTTTTTCCTTTTATATGACATATTAATACATAATTCAGTGGTTTTATGACTCCCTGCACAGTCTGCATGATTTCTTGTGCTATTGAACACTACTATTTATGACCAAATGGCCAAAATGTCTTTTTTTATTAATCTTTCTCGGCCATGGGTTTGCTTGTTTGTTCTTTTGTTTTCTTGCCATTTTCAGAGCCTGCCAGAGTGCTCAACTCCCCGGTTTCCCCGTCAGGAACCGCTCCCCCCAGAGGGTCAGAATTTGCATGTTTACCAAGAAAAGTCCGTCAGCCGGCAGCGGCTGTAAATACAGCAGAGGCATCGCTGTGCGCTGAGCTGTTGTCGGCCAAGGTCCCTCGCGTCGCTGCGACACGTGAGGGTCACACAGGAGCATGTCAGCCAGGTGCCCAGTTGCTCCAAGGCAGGCAGCTCCACCGCCCGTTCCCCGGGCACCAGCCCCGTGGCACCGTCTGGGGCACTGGAACCAGCGCGGCACGGCGGGCTGCGAGCCCGACTTGGCGGGCCGGTGGCCAGACCACATCCAGTGGCCCCAGAACAATGAAACCGAGCACCACCTCCTGCATAAATGCTTGTTTCAGCCATGTCTCCCTTGGTTATCAGCATCTAGTGTGCACTTTTTAACTGAGTAATTACTTTATCCATAGGTTAAGCACCCGCTGAATCCAATCATTATATCACCACGCAGTCAGTAGATGGTGTCTAACCTTACATGCCATTTCTGGGATGTTTTCCATCTGTACATCCTCCTCAGGCAACAGCAGAGGACACAGAGACCTTCATTAGCCCTTATATGGACTGCAGGCGTCCTGCTTGTTAGTCTGTTATCTAACTGCTTATCAGTCACATTCTCAGGCTCTCATTATTTTACTTTCACACTGCCGTAATTAGCCTCTGCATTTTTCAGGCACTCATAGTCTTGCTTCAGCCTACACACACAGATTGTACGGAAAGGAGGTTCAAATACTGAAGCCAGAGATGCAAACCTTTTAAAGGTGACCTGTAAAGAACTGCTGATAAAAGAAGCTGGGAAGTTTCTTTTGTGTTTGTTTTCATTTCCTGCAGGCATAGGCTGCTTCTCCTCTGAGCCCTTTGAACGTAGCCAGGGGACAAATCCTGCTCACCCACATGGTGCAAAGAATTTCACTGATATAAGGTAGCTGCTCACAAAAGGTGAGCAGGATTCAGCCGGACTCAGGCAAGGAAGATGCTTTCCTCCTTGTTCCGTTCCTTGCAGGTATCTTTTCTCTCTTTTTTTCCACTTTTTTAAGGCATGGTCTCAAATGTTATTCTTCAGAATGTACCTTCCTGCCTAAACACAACAAGGGGAATGATTTGGAGACAGCAGGGAGAAATCTATCTACTGCTTTCTCTGAGGTCTGAGGTTCCCTTCCCATAACCAAGCTTTCATGATAATAAGATACGATGCTGGATGGTCCATTGCACCTTGAAAGGCCTGCAATGGTAGCAGCAAGCGTCAGCACACGAGCAGGACCTCAGATATCGTCAGTGCAGGAGGAGCTGCTGCCTCGAGATCTGACTCTGTCCACCAGCAATCCCTCTCTGTTTTCTTCTGGAACAGCAGAAAAAGTAATAAGCAAAATGTGCTGCTGCTGAGGAACAGGCTCAGCATCAGCACCGCGAACTCACAGCACACACAAAACCCAGCAGATGGGGAGCAGCCATTCCTTCCTCTAAGGAGGCTGCATTCTTCTGAGTGCTTCGTGGTCCATTTGCAGCCTTTTGTGGCTTGGATTTGGCTCTGCTGACTTCTTCTAAAATAATTTCCGAGTTCCCCCAGGATCTCACCAGTTCCCAGGGATCAATTCTCCAGGCAGCTTTCCTCTCTCGGTCCAAACCGCCTGTGTCTTTCAGCTCGTTGCACCTCCTCTTCTCCCCGCACCGGAGATCACCCCGGTCTGCTCCCCAGTTCAAGAAAGATGAAGAGCTACTGGAGAGAGCCCAGCGGAGGGCTACAAGGATGGTGAGGGGACTGGAGCATCTCCCCTACGAGGAGAGGTTGAGGGAACTGGGCTTGTTCAGCCTGGAGAAGAGAAGGCTGCGAGGGGACCTTATAAATGCCTACAAATAT
>Ga0065711_1047760_pt1 | contig 12153 bp, 6 predicted proteins | sample Hoacrofraction12_FD_59098 | JGI IMG/M metagenome (GOLD analysis project Ga0065711, IMG submission 59098) | Hoatzin crop microbial communities from Cojedes, Venezuela - Epithelial fraction 12 v2 (version 2) | ecosystem: Host-associated > Birds > Digestive system > Esophagus > Crop | place... | reverse complement strand
GTGCCGGGAGCGGGGGCCCCAGATCCATGGATAAGTGTCATTGGGGGTGGGAGGGTGGCGGGGCTGCGGGGGCCACCTGGGAGCGGGAGAAGTTAAACTCGAGTGAGGCAAGAGCTGGCAGAGGGGCCCAGAGGCACCGAGGGGCAGGTGAACATGTAATTTTTGGGATTTTCCCTTCATTTACGCACCTGAGACTATCCTGTACTGCACAGCATCTCTCTGCGATTTTATTTTGTTCTTCCTTCCGTGCTGCCGTGAGAGCTGTAAATACTGACACTGAAGTCTTTCACCTGCTGCAGCAGCAGATCACTGCTAGCGCATGTGAAGAGCACCTACATTGTTTAGGTTTTGTGAGTTGGCCTTTGGCATGGAAAACAGCCTTGGGGGTACTTGCACCCAAGATGCTCTTGGAATGTGGCTAGTTTACTTAGATTTGAGGCATGATGCAGTTAAGCTGTAGTTTCATTCTCTTTTTCTTCATTTGTTGATATTTCTAAGTCTTTTTGGCTGGAAACATAAGATTTAGAAATGAAAGCAAGCTGGTGCCAGCTGGTTTAATGTAAATTTCGGGTGCCCAGAAATGTTGTTTTCCCTGAGGATATAGTTTAAATGACTGGCAACACATGCTAAAAGTTTGGGTTGGATTAGTGCTACCAGTGGTACAGAATGACATCGAAGCTCACCAAGAGGAAGCAATTCTATGAAACCTTCAGAACATATGGCCAAAATGAAGTAGAGGAAACACTAGTTGCAAATTTTAATTTTTAATTGAGCTTCAAAACACTTGTTTGGCTTCCGTTTTTTAATCTTGTAGAACTTGTTTCTCTTGAGACTTTTTGACCCTCTCACTAGTAGTCTTCAAGTTTGTCAGATTTATAGAGTCTCAGCTCAGTGAAGTGGGAAAATGCTGTGGATACCTAAATAGGCAAGGTAGCAATTAGTAATAATGAACTATCCTCTTTGGTGTGTGATTGGCCGAAGGAGTGTCCCAGATCCGGTTGCACTTGTGTTTGGACAAGCTTGGTAATTACAACCTGCCTCTAGATAGTGAGTTTCATATACTGAAAAGTTTCTGCTGAAAAGTTTAGTCTCCTGCCAAACAGCATTGTGAATGTGCTGTGCTGACTTCTTGTATGTTGCTTTTTTTACCTCCTGTGCCGAGATTCCCATCCAAGGTCTTAGTCCAGGCATTTGAGATCTTCCACAAGATTGGGCCTGCGACCGGAGGGAATCGCTGTCTGTCTTGCAGCTGGCTGTGCTCCATTCAAACAATAAAGCTCCCCGACACTAGGGAGAGACCTGAGTGTGAGAGCGAGCTGCTCTTGCAGGAGATGCATCTATTAAGAGCACCAGATAAAGGGAGGAATTATCAAGATCAGGCTGCACTGAGAACTAAAAGCTAAACCAAGTTCCTCAATGTTTCATTAAAAAGCCTCTTGTATGCAAAATGCTTGTAAAAAGTGCAGTGAAAGATGTGGCTTCCCTCTGTCCCCTCTGAAGTTTTTAGGGTATTTTTGCTTGCAGGTTCAGAGTGAGAATAGCTGTTGTTTAAGGCATCTCATGCTTTCACATTAGCGCACGTCTGTCCAGAGCATAGCTCTTACTTTAATGATGCTGATGAAGTAAAGTTTTTGTCAGGCTTTGTGGGGCCTTTTGGTGTTTGTGGAGGTGAGGCACAGGTGTGTTGTTTTGGTACGTGAGGTATCAGTTGCAAGCTGTCAGCTTGTCCCTCCTAGGAAGCGTCTTGTTTCTGCCTTTCAGCACCCAGAAAGTGCTTAGCTACTGCGGTAATGGCATTGGTACAATTATCTACATAGCAGTAGTAGATCAGCTCGTGCATCCTCTCAGCTAATGCTGAATCATTCACAGTGTATTATCGTGTTCATCCAAGTGTGTGATACGCTTCATGTACATCCTCCTCATTAGGTGGCTTGCAGTTTGGGTTGAGGTGGGCTTTGCTATTAATTATTGATTTTCCTGAGAGTTTCCCAAGTGCCATCATAGGTAAATATTCAAGTATCTTTTAGAGGCATGAGAGCTATTCCCTCTCCAGCTTTTGGTAGTTTTGTTTTTGATATGGATTTGTGGTAGGCTTCATTTCACGTTGAAAAGCAGCCCTGTAGGTGGTAGTAATTTTGTGCTCCTCTAGAAAATAATACTTTTTCCACTTAAAAATGTCAATAATTATTTTTTGGCATTGACTTTGAGCAGCTCTCTTCAGTCACAAGGTATCAGGCAAGACTGACCTAGTAATTTTTTTTTTTATTTTAATGTCTAGCTCTAATAGAAAAATGTCACATGGAGACTTCATCCAATGCTAATATTATGAATGAAATTATCTAGCTTTAAAGTATCTGTATTTGATGCTTTGAAAGACAAACCAGACTCTGTTTTTTTTTCTGTGTGCTCATGTCGATGCAACTTTTTGACGGGAGTAAAAGAAGGCTGCCGCCTTACTGGCTGGTATTGGCTTGGTTGCTTGCCGATGAAATAATATTGCATTTAGCTAATATCTGCTACGAGTTTCCTAGTTATCCACGGTCAGCTACAATATGTATAATCTAATACTTTAAGGTTTAAGTCATTTATTAAACTTAATTTGCCTACTCAGTTTACATCTACATCTTAAGAAGGCCTAATTTATTTCTGATACTAAAGTACTGTGTATTAGCATTATGCAATTCTAAGCAATTGCTCACCAGGGAAGACTGTTTTTGTTGGTGAATGAGTGTTTTCTGTTGTGTATTGTTCATGCCATCTTTCAAAGATTTTTTTGAATGAAAGCCAGTTCGTAGATTTAAAATATGATCTTGTAAATGATATAGTCCAGTATTCTGCAGCTACACCAAGGATTTTGCCAGAGTGGAACTTGCCTCAGTTCACCTCAGCCCCTTTTCGTGTTTCTGCAATACTACAGATGGAACTACACTGTTTGTAAAGTATGTTGTGTAAGAGGCTGATGCACAAGATGAAAGGAGAGGCGAATGTGTCCATTAGCTTAAAAAAACCCACACAAAAACCCTTTCCCTGGAGAGCTCTGTTTTTATGCCTTCAAGAATATGGGATTTTGGTTGTCATAGCCATTTACAAAAGTACTAGAAATGAGGTGCTCAATAAGTAACTTTCATATTTGAATAAAGTGTTTAAAACTGTAGATACAGTATTTAAAGTATGAGTGCAATAGGCTCAACTGAGACTTTGATTAAATGTCATATAAAGCAAACTACATATGCCTGCATAGAATAGTAGATATTTTTTCAAAGTAGCTTCAAATGGTTCTGTTAAGTGTACGAATGTTCTGATGATTATCTTTTTAATTAAAATGAGAAATCTTTGTTTAAAGTGGCATTCTTTTTTACGGCCTGTTACTGTCTGTGTAACAATCATTTCTTAAGTCTGAACGTTTTTAATTCCAGGAATCCATTTATATAAAACTATGTTTAGACTTAATTAAGGAATGATTCTTACCAAGCTTGTAAATAGCCAGGAAAAAAGGGACAGAAAATAAAACTGACATTCACACTTAACAGAATGATTGTTACAAGGTATGTAATATGCTATAAAAATACAATAAAGCCCTTTTTATAAGAGTTCATATTTTTTGTTCCTCATTTTGAAAGGTATTTAAGAAAAATATCAAAGCTCTGTGAAGCAACATCTGTTTTCTTCAATGGACTAGTGACAACTTCAGTTGTGTTTAATTAGCAGTGCTTGGAGCTGTACCTGACCAGTTTGGGATCCTGTCTAGGATGGTTTGAGAGGCAATAGCTTGATACTTAATGAAGTTTCACTTTCTTAGTTTTTCTGAATGAATCAATTTGCAGTATGTAATTTAACTTCCTGGCTTGTGAATAGAAAGATGTTGATACTAGCGTTCTTCGTGGTGCCTTTTTTCAATTTCTCCCCCAGACCGCCGTTTTCTTTCTGGGTGACATGATTCTAGGAGGTCCTGATGTCCTTCCAGTTTCACAGGAGAATCAAAACCTGTTGTCTTTTAAGATGAATCTGTGAGTTGTTTTTGATTGTGGTGGGGTTTTCTTTATTTTTTGTTTTTTAACGAGAGAAAACACTGAACTTCCTTAATTTTTATATTCTCATGCTTGTAGGAGATTGCACGTAACTGACAGATAATATAGTAAGGAATAGTCAGCGTAATGGGAGGCTGAAGGGTAATAAACTTGGAATCTCTTGGGTTTTTTCTTCTATTTGTGTGTGTGTGTATATATGGAACAGATGGATGAAGGCTTAGGCTTTAAAAGAGGTTCTGTTTGCCCTGAACCTCTATGATTTATGGTGTCAGTAGGACTGGGTTTTTAAGACCTAGGACTTGTTAGCTATTGTTTTAAAACTCTGCTTTGAGAACCTTACAGTCTTCCTAATACCATATTTGTGTCGTAATCGTTGTGGCAGAGAACCCTGGGTGTCCGAAGCAAGGGTGGCATGAAAGCAATGAAAATAATTTTGTAAAACAGCTGGGATAACAGAAAGTTGCCTCCTAAATGCGGGGTTGCAAGTCCCGCTTGAATATTAAACATATGCTTAGTAATTTTTTCCAATAGAAATGAAATGACATCCTCTTAGTTTGATGATTTGTTGGGACTAATATATTGTAAAGAAAATACTGATTTATTTTATTCTACCCCAAATGTTATGCCATAGATTCTTTTGCGCTTGTTGCAGGCCTTTGGTACTTTAGTAACTTCACCCCCACTTCTCTGGTAGTGTTTCATCTCAGCCACTTTGCTCCATTAAATGTATGCAATTAGAAAAGCAAATGGCAAATTTGCTATCGCATCACTGAAGTATTTAGTTTCATAGACTTAAAAAGCAGAATTTGTTGCACCGTGCTCTCCGCACTGTGATATATACTATAAACAGCAGAGAGAATAGGCTGACCTTAATATTTGCTTCCCAGACTAAATCGCCGCCTTGCAGCAGTTATTTTCTACTGAATAAAAAGTTTAATTTCACGCCCTGATTAGTGCTAGTATGTGCAGGTGGATATTTATTTTATGCAGCTAAACTAATCTGCCTTGGCAAATAATTTGCCAGTCAGCAGAGCTATAACTCCTCATTAGTATTTGGTACTAAATTATCGTTCTCATTAGTAAGATAAAGCAGACTGTTCTAACCACAAAGTTTGATTAGGCAAAGGGTTTCCTAAATAATCCTTGGAAGAAACAGGACATGCACAGTGGCCTCCACATTCTCAATATTCTGTAGTGGTTTGTGATATGAAAAGAGGTAATGAAGACTTCAGAGGCAGAAAATAAAATTATTCTGTGTTATGTCTAGAGGTAAGGTGGGAATGTCCAGTGCTTGGAGATCGCCTCTGTGAGAGGTGCCTGATGGAGAAAGAGTGAAATGGTGATCTGCGGAGTATTGCCAGTGACCAACCACGCTCTGATCTCTGGGCCATAAATGCCATGGAAGTGTAGTTACATTGTTTTCTTGTTTATTTTCAGTGTTAGTAGCCACTGAGGTACTAGAAATAATGACTTGAGACTAGAAGTTAAATGGCAGAGGAAACTTCATGGTCTGGTCTCATTTAAAATACACATTCTAAAAACATTTAAAGTGGCGATCAGAAACCATTTCCTGATGTATGGATGTTAACTTAATATGCTTGTCAAGTGGATGTGTTCATCCACTGTTTTGTTTTCTTTGGATTTTAATGTGCTGGTAGTTTTTATCATAAAACTTGCTAATGAAAAGTACTTGTTTTCTATTACAAGGAAAGCTAGATTTTCGTTAAGAATTAAGTGAAGGGATTCCACTGACTATTTTCATCTGTATAGATGCATTTCTCGTCATATTCATTTTCCCAGTGATCCCTGCAACAATATTTAGGGTGTGAATGATCAGATCACATATAAGACCAGCAAAACCAGCAAGCTGAGCAACTTGATTATTTTGTGTAAGAATTTTCATGCTCAATTCAATAATGCAGATGGAATAAGATGTTTTCTCACTTCCTTGTCTGCTTACATTGTGTCATCTCTAGCCTCCATGTGTGCTGGTGAGATTTATGTGATATTTAACCATTCTCAGTGGCAAACTTAACTAGTGTTTCTAATGTTTGATATTTTCTTCAGTCTTCCTCATTTCCTTCTTCCTACCTTTCAGGAGATGCTCAGCAAGGTGTATTATTTATGTATTTTAAGTGATTTTGCACAGGAAGACTGAATGCAGTGTGTGTTTAGCTGTGGAAACTGAAAGCGACTTGTACTATTGCAGAGTCCAGTCGCTGCGGCTAAGTGTTTAGTGCTCAAAATACAAATAAGCAATCACACATGAAGCTGTTTTGTTGACAGGATGCTGATTAGTGCTGAGAAGAACTTCTTGATCCCACAGAAACTGTTGAAAATAAACGTCCTGGGAGTTCCATTAAATATGTCCCTGCTTATTAAAAAACAATACTTTCTAATGTCTCTTTATCTGAGGTCTTGGGGAACTCTAGGGTTGGACAAATATTACGTCTGCTTTGCAGAGAAAGCTGAACCTCAGAAATTTGCCTGGGGTCATGGACTGGAGAAATTTGTATAGGGTCATATGGTATGCTGATAATAGAAGACACAATAAAAAAAATGGTTCTTCTAATAGCTAACCTTGTGCTTCTGACCATGTTTTGGTTAATTTTACAATTGGCTAGCCACCTGTTAAGATAACACATTTTATCATTAAACAAAATTAATTTTAAAAATGGCTTGAAACTGTCTGTTTTTAATGAGATCTGAATATTCTTAGTTTTAATCTGCCTCATGAGGCTTGTCTTTCTTCTGGGAAGTATGTTGTTACATCATTAAAATATCATCCCCTACTGAGAGAGAAATCGGTCCCATTCACTAAATGGCAATACTGAAACAATGACAAGTATTTCTAAAAACTGCATTAAAATGCATTTTTTCTTTCATCTGCAAGTTCCATGGTTCCATTAACCAATGGGTGCTCAGCCTGCTTGCAGCTCTGTGTGCACAGCCGATTTTGGTAGCTGTGATGGCAGAGGGTTTGAGAAGCGGCAATGAAGACTTTCAGTTTTAAATTATTTCACTTTTCCACAGTGATTTTGCTTGGAAACAAACAATTGATCATAATTTTGTGCTCTCTAGCTGCTGCTAGTCCTTTTCTGTACTAAGAATTGAGAAACATCTGATTTAGTTTTCCCTCCTCTCACTGCTGAAACAGGGTCTGTGCATTCGTCTTGATGAGAGCAGGAGGAAGGAGAGAATGAGGAAGAATGGGAAGGCTCAGCAAGGGGTCTTTCCAGTCTTCTTGAGGGAAGGACCAAAGTGGTTACAGTCTGTGAGCAGGAGCCGTGCAACCTCTCGGCTGAATCCACTGGAGTAACCAGTTTGGACTAGCAAATTGCCTTAGTGCTGGTTTAATTTCCTTCATCCCATGGTAAGAAAGGAAAAGTTGCAGGGACATACTATGAAGGAATGAAGAAGAAGTTCTTACTTGCAGTTGTATGTTAATAGAACAGTAATAAGTGTACTTCTAACTGTAATCTAGATGGCCCATCTTTCTCAGAAGCACCTGGAGCAAAACTGATCTGAAGAAGGCTGTAGAAAGGGAGCTTGGGAGATACCAGCCAGTGCAGAACTCTGCTGTGGTTTTTGCATCGGCTGGCTTTGTGCCTACGTGTGGATTCTCTCAGTTTGCAGGAGTCCTCTCTCTTGATGTTTCCAGCTAAGGAAGTAGTTATTCTTACAGATTGTGAGATGATGTGGGTTTTTGTTGAGTTTTTTTTTGAATATGGGAGGATGGGTTAAATACCAGGAGAAAGGTGATGGCTGTCTTTGCCTGGATACAAAGCAGGGCTAGACTGCACTCTGACTTAGAAAAGAAAATCTTAACCTATTCAGGCTTGCCCATGTAGCAACCAAAACAATCTCTAGTTGTTTCACAGAAAATTGGTCTAGCATGGAAGTCTGTCATACAGTATAGTCACTCTCCCTCTCTACACACGTCATTTGTAATTTATTGTGAGAGCGATACAGAATGGAGCAGTGTTTACAGAGGAGTTGCTTTTAGTTTATGGATAGTTGGCCTCAAATTCTGTCTGTTAGGAAGATGCTGGCGATTCTCCAGGTGAATTGTTCATTGGGTCTGCTCAATGCCTTTCCTTCCTGTATGCCAAAACTCTCAATGGGATTGGGAAGTGCAGCCAGCTATCATTCATCTCCTGCAAATTAGAACAATGAGAAGTGGGTGTAGTCTCAAGAAATGATGGATCAATCTGGTTTTAGAAGATGGGTCTTGGAAGCATCTCTGCAGTTTTCTGAAGAAATCCAGACAATAGTAACACCTTCTTCAAATATGACAGATGGTGTTTTGTGTTGCTAATAGATTCTAAAGAACAAAAATCTACATTCCCTGTTAATTTTCTTTTTGTAATTTTTTTCCTTTTTGTTCTTCTCTTCTGGATGACTCCAGTGAAGTGTGTTGCCCCTGTACTTTGTCACAGCTGTTGTTCATAAACAAGCATAAATGTCCTGAAAGTTTTTTTTACCGACAAGAAGATATTCCTATATATCTGTATCTCACTGATCTTAAAGTAAGACTTTATGCAGAGGCAAAACATTCAGAGCCCATCAGTGAGAGGAAACATCTAGTCCCTTTTGAAAGCTACTCAGAGCACTTAAGTGAGTAGCATTTTCTTTGCTATGCCACTAGAGCTATTCCAAATTTAACTACTTTGAAAGCTAGAATCCTCGTTCTTATTTTCCAGCTTAACTTAGTTCATGGCTGATTCATTCTCATTTGTTCTTGTGCCAGTGTTGTCCTTGACCTTAAACAACTCTTCTAGCTCCCCTGTGTTCATCTGCATGTATTTGTGGAGAGCAGTCATATTCTCCTCTGAGTTGGATGTGTTCAGGCTGTACAAGCCTTCTTTCGTCACGGCATTTCCTATAATGCTTGATCATTTTAGCAGACCTTTTTAAACAGCTGCAGAATTTGATTAATCTACCTGGAACATGAGTGACCAGAGCTATACAGAATATTCCAGGAAAAGTTTTATTTGTTCCTTGTACAAAAGCAGTAATCCCAGTTTCTCTCTTCTAGGAATTTTTCATTTTTATACAATATCCTATAATAGTATTTGCCATCTTCATAGCTGCATCTTATTAGTGAACCATCGTTATCTAATGAGTAACATATCCAAGGGCCTCTTCCACTTTTCTCAGTTACTGAGTCCCTAGTTTATAAGGGAAATAATGTTACTTTTAGATTTATGTACATCCTGTGTTGGTTCTGTTAACCCAGGTCTTCAAGATGGCATGTCCTATGCACTTATGGTGTCTCTTAACTTTGTCTTCAGCCAATTTCATTAGCATATTGGTAATTCTTGGTTTTTTTAGCCATTAATTAGACTATTTTAACATTAATTTCAACACCAGTAATGGATTTCAACAAGGATCAATTTCTGTACAGCTTCATGGTTCCCTTTTCAAAATAACCTGTGATCCCCTACTCTTTTTAGTTTCTTATCCTCCTTACAACTCTGGTATTAATCCTAATCCTCTCCATTTTAACCAGTAACTTCCTACATGTCATCTATCAAATGCTTAACTACTTCTTATTTGTCTAGACTTCCGTGATCTTCTTAAAGAAGAAGATTGGGTTAGTCTAGCACTAATTCTAATTTGTTCTAAATTGGGAGTAGATCTACTTAGACCTCACATGGTGACTGCTTGGTTTTGGCAATAGTTATCAGTACTCAGTCTCAGTAGATTTCCTTTCTTAGGAGACAGGACAAAAGGACATACTGTTTGTCTGTTTGTGCTTTAGTTTTTGGTGGTTTTTTTTCTTTTTAAAGGTTAGCCAGTCAATTCTGCAACAGTTTAGACTCATTCTGGTTAGTCTTCTTACAGATACTTGTTCTCCGTGGGGATGCTGCCAGAGGCTGAGTGTTAGGTATCTTCAGCTCCTTGTCTTGCCCCTGCTTCATTCTTGCATCACAGTCTTCTGAGACAGCAGGTTTCTTTGATACTTCTCATTTTAAGGAGGAGTTTCGTCTAGTTAAGCCAAGCAAAGGAGCATTTACATCTTGTGCCAGTCTCAAGGACTTGAGAACCGTGATAGAGCTGAACTCGGTACAGGGCATTTAGATCAGGAAAGGAAATTTAATATTTCTTGGTAAGTACTTGAGGCATTTAGTTATGGATTCCAAGTTGCTTATGATGGGTGAGTAGGTCCCACATTGTAATTGTAGCACAGTGCTTTGTGAGGGAAGTGAATTGGGGTAGAAGGGCCGTTTTGCAAACAGGAAGTTTTTTTAGTTGCTTAATTGAACGGAAAAATGTTTGCCTTGAGTTCTGGAGTCTGCTTTTGAAAGCATTTCCATTTCTGCAGAAAAAAATCCAGTATTCCTCTTACAAATCTGTCTGCTTAGTGTATGAACTGCAGATTTCCTTCCAGGATAGTTGGCGCAGACCTCTAGCCTGTGTCTTTTGCATGATTTTTTTGTCCGCTGCCTAAAATTCAGCAGGGGATCAGAAAGGTGAAAGTTAGCATTGTAGGTTTTTCTGTTGATTATGGAGATCATAGTTTTTCAGACTTCATAATTGTGTTCACGCTGGCTGTATTTTTTTTTTTGAGTACAGAATTTTCTATTCCTGATACTCTGAGTCTCGATGAAAAATTAGAATCCAGGTGAGCTCTCTGACTTTTCTATGGACTTAGGAAAGAGACAGGATACTTAAAAGGCATCAGCTGCATTTTATTGATCTCTAGACAAGCTTCCAGCTGCTGTTTTATACATGATGTTTGCATTGTGGATGCCACTGTTCTTGTTGGATACTTACCTGGCACAAGTTCAGACAGTAGCATGAGAAATGTAGCTTCTCTTTTCTTCACCACGGATCTTGCAGTCTTGAAGGAGGCTGAAAACAGGACTTGAATTTCGGACTCAGGATGTCAAGTGGTTGTGAAATCAAGCGTGTTCTTACTCATGGGCACAAAGAGGATCTCTTTATGCTGCTGTAGTAAGCATATTCACAGAACTTGCTGTTACTTTGTCCAAAGATTAATGGAGTGCTGTCACAGATCTCCATTTGGTTTTGAATACTGTAGCTTAGAATTCTTGTGAGCCCTTAAGAAGATATCCAGGTGTTTCACATTACAAAAGTAGTTTTCCTGGTAGCTGCTGCCTTTTTATCTGTCAAGGAATATAAATAGACATTCTTCAGTGGGAGTTGTTTCGGAGCACATCCTCCAAACAATTCACTGGAGAACAAGAGTAGCCATGTTCACCATGCGCGGTGAATTCATTAAGTTTCCAGGCAGTCGGAGCCTACTGTTTGAGAGTGCCGTGTCCTTCTGAAGGAGTTTGTATCAAACTGTGAGATCTGAAAGTCAGCCGACTCAGAGTTCGTTCATTCCTTCTACAAGATCTCACAAAAAACATGCTTAAATATTGTCAGATTATGGGTTTAGAATTGGAGAGCTCATGGTTTTCTCTCCTAATAACAGCAAAAGATTTTGAAATCCTGTCTTTGGTTTTGTTGAATGAAAGTCTTCAGATCTGACTGTGCTTAATTTTGACTGTTGCTTTGGGCAGTGGAGTGAGGTACCTATTTGGGCCATGAAGCTGTATATTCTGTAGTAGGAATTCTATTTATTGCTGTAGTGCATACAAACTCATTAACAGGTTCTGGGCCACAGGGGCTATTTTCCTTTGCTGCGGGAGTCATCTCAACGGGACGATCTTCAGCACGACTGACCATGCCCTCCCATGTCAGTGACTGACAGATCTAATTCTGCCTCTGTAGCTGAAAGCCTGTTAGTTAATGGATTCGTGAATATTGTTACTCAGAGGCAACCTTCAGAGTATTAAAATGCAATATTCCTATTCTTCACTTGATATTTATCAAGCAAGGTTGTATATATAATGAATGCAATGTTATCATCAAATAAATACTGTGTGTAGATCATAACTTAAAAGGACTGAAAATATGAGTAGCTTCACTGTTGCTTTGCAGTGAGAGAGAGAGATGGGTTTAGCTTGCCTGTTTAAATCATATGTGATGGAAACCCAGAGTGAACGTCCTCTCTGAGGGAGAAGGAAGCATTATGGGTTATAGGACCAGATTCATAAGATCCTTAGTACATATATATTTCATACGGGTCTCAACTTCCCCCCCCCCCCCC
>Ga0065711_1047758_pt1 | contig 12154 bp, 15 predicted proteins | sample Hoacrofraction12_FD_59098 | JGI IMG/M metagenome (GOLD analysis project Ga0065711, IMG submission 59098) | Hoatzin crop microbial communities from Cojedes, Venezuela - Epithelial fraction 12 v2 (version 2) | ecosystem: Host-associated > Birds > Digestive system > Esophagus > Crop | place... | reverse complement strand
CTTACAAATATCTTAAGGGTGAGTGTCAGGAGGATGGGGCCAGACTCTTTTCAGTGGTGCCCAGCGACAGGACAAGGGGCAATGGGCACAAACTGAGGCACAGGAAGTTCAGTCTGAACATGAGGAAGAATTTCTTCCCTCTGAGGGTGACGGAGTCCTGGAACAGTCTTCCCAGGGAAGTTGTGGATTGTCCTTCTCTGGAGATGTTCAAGACCTGCCTGGACGTGGTCCTGTGCAACCTGCTCTAGGTTAACTTGCTTTGGCAGAGGGTTGGACTAGATGATCTCCAGAAGTCCCTTCCAACCCCTAACCTCCTGTCACTGTGTGCAGAAACATCACAGCCACTATTGGTACACTGCACCAGTGGTTTGGCAATGATTAAGCTCAGGTACAGTCTCATGCGAACACAATTTTTCTAGTCCCAGGTGAGCTAGCTCACTTTGAGGAATCACTTTCAGGAGCTAAGCTGTCTCTGTACAGAGCCACTGGGGACCTGTAAATTGTTCCCTGGTAGTCCCAGTTTTGAGGGGTTTCTTAGCTAGTACACAGTGGTAAGCACAAGACGAATTTGTGCCTTGGTTAGCTTCACTGGATAATCTAAATATGAAATTCCTTGTAGAGCTTTTCTATGTATTACAATTCAGCAGCCCGGATGAAATATAGCCTGTCTGTGCCACCTTAGCCATTACACATAGGAAGTTCTCACTTTCATCACGGACAGTTACTATCACAAAGTGAATTATTGAAACAGCCAGTCATATAGCACCTTTCTGTATCAAATCTCGTGTCCAGGAAAAGATAACAAAAGTAAATAGAATCTGCACAATCTAGAATGTGAAGAAAAAAAGAACAGACTGCAGTACTGGTTTGTAGTAGCCTAATGCCTCATAAAAGTACATTCAGTTAATAAGAGGTTTCATTAGGGCCTGAGATCTGGATTCAACTAGCCATGCATCCTGCTGAATCTGCAGGTTCTGCATCAGAAACCCAGCTGTTCGTCCTGTTGTGGCATTAGGGCAGAAATCTCTGTATGGTCATCTGTAAGGAAGATTTGTTCTGGGAAAGAGAGATTTGCTGTAATAAGAGAGTTTAGAATAACTTGTACTATTATTATAGCCTTAAGAGTTTTATTTGTTTGGGTTTTTTTTTTTCGCTAAAACTTGTTCAGTTAGTTTGTGTTCTAATTTAGATACAGAAATTTGAATACAAGTCTGGGGACGCCAGAGATATCACTTTCCCTGTAGATTTCTAATCGTAGTTAATGTTTCAGTTACTACCTTAATAATTCCACTACCAATCCAGTCACTATAAAATGAATGAATTTACAGTACAGTAAATCCAGGTATACAGGTTTTATAATTATTCATAATCGTATATGATTGCAGGATACTTGGCTGTGTGCTGTTCACCAGAGTAGAGCTGCACATTCCTCATGCCTTGGAGATTATAGCTAGCAATGGCCCAATATCACAGGCTGTTTCAGTTGTTATGGGCAGATGTTTTGGTTTTGAGAGTTTTTTTCCTGGTAGATCACTTCTGAAATGATGGTTAGCACTAGGTGCTCATGGGGAGTGAATGTTACCAAGAATTTCAAGGAAGTCAGTTACTTTGTTTAGCTTAGAATTTTTTTGTAGCCACACTAGCAGCCTTTGTTTGCAACTATTGTCCCAATATAAATGGTGGGTCATAATAATAAAGCAAGGAGACAGATATCATGTGATCTGGGCAAAGATTCATGGTAAACTGATGCCATAACACATTTATAATGTTTGATACATTTTACTCAATGACTCTACAGTTTATGTATGTTTGAGAGCTTTACACACTCATTTCAAATTTTTCTTCCAGGGCTACTTCCCAATATTTCGAACATGCAATCTTTATGAAACAATCTGCTGCAAAAATCTGACTGTTTTCTTTACTTATTACTTACCAGCGTCTCTTAAAGCTATTATTTTCTAATCAAGAATTAGCTAAATATGTCAGTCTCTGCTATTTACTTTGACCAATACCTTAAGACATGAGTTTAAACCTGTCTTGGAGTTTGTTTTCAGTGATAGACTGCTCTTCAGAACAAAACCCTGGCTATTAGCTTCTCCTAATTTCTTTGATGCTATCAACAAGAAGGAGTATCAAAGGATTAATTTTTCATAATGCATGTAAGCAGACAAAAGTGAACTTTCATGCTATAGAGTTCTTCATCTATTTGTAGAAACAGACCAAAGTCCTGATAACAAATCTCTCTGGATTGTAGAGCTTTCCCTTGCAATTTTGTTTAATTACAGTTTAAGTATGATTGATTTGCTTTGGAAAGGCTTGGTATTAGTGAATCTCATGATGTTATGGCACTGTGAGGTTTTACAAAGGACAAATATTGGAACAAATTTGGGTTTTTTCATCACGCTTTTGAAGGTGGCAATCAGGATACTTGTTTGTCTTCCTGTGAGTAGTGTTGATTTGTAACCTGATTTTGAATACTGACATCTGTCATTCCTATTTCTATGAGACTAAGAAGAAGTGTATAATGACTAAGGAGCAGTAAAAACTCATTGTATTATTTCATTTTTTTAAAGATTTGAACTAAAGCTTTTAGAGAAAAGAGATTTATAGAACAACTATATGCATGCATGTCTGTCTTACCTGATGCCTTATCATACCTTCATGGGAAACCTAACAAATCTAAGGTTTTTAAGAAGCTTTATACAAATCCTGCACCCTTCTGAGACTATAATGAGAGGTGGAAAATAAGAACCTGAGGTTACTAGACTTTTCTGGTCCTTTTTCTTAGAATCAGTATTTTAGATATGCAGCAGCCAAAGCTGAAGTCATTGAATGAATATACATGGCAACATTCCTGAAACTTTCAGCAATCAGAAATTTTTATGTTGTACTTTAAGTGAAAATGTATTTTCTTGTCTTACCAATAGCTCCGTACAAAATCAGTCTTTGGCATTTATATGGTAGAAGCTCAATGGTCTACCTCAAAAATCAAAACTGTCCTGGCCGTCATCTCAATTTCAGTCACAGCCTTTGAATAGAAGTCATGGCTTCTCAGCCTGTTTTTCCATGGAAGGCAGGCTCAGGCAATCCATCTGTCCTATTCTATACCAGTCCTTCTTAGTAAATTTAGAGCTACTTTACCCAGACCTGGCGAGGAGGAGAAGATTATTAAGATTCTGAATGTTTTATGAAAACAAGCAGCATGGTAAAGAGGCCATTCTTTCCTGGATTACGGGAAAAATGAATTCACATGTGATTAGCAAGAGTCCTCATTACTGTGCCAGCTAGGATGGGGGCTTGCACACTCTGAAATTTAAAAGTCAGTTAAACACAACAAAGTAGTCCACCAGAAAACAGGATTCACTAGTTTCTGATGTCCACAGAATTATCTGCTTTTTTTGTGTGGAGAATAATGCACAAAAATGCTGGCCCAGGCCTTTAAATATACATGTAATAGGCACGCAAACATAAAAATCGATATTTCTGTATGTTCAAAGCAAAATAATATTTAGGAAAAGCTAGAATGAAGGATTTTGACAATACCCTGCTACAAAAGAAACTGATGACAGGTGGAGAAAGTTATATACAACCAGTATTTAATTTTGGGCCCATGGAAAACTGCTACTTTTTAAAAAAGAAAACAGTTCATTTCTGGGAGACAAAGATGCTGTTGTGAGTAGGTCACGCAGGTCTGCCTCAGACTCCAGAAAGATGTGTTCATACCTTCTCCCTCCCACTTCCAGAAAGGATGTTGAATGTTGTTTGCCTAAGAAAGTTTGGAAACCTAACATTTTCTGCAAACACACATTGGGATTCCTGGTGACAGCTCGTATTGTTATTTCAAAGATTCTGTGACATGAAGATCTGTATCTGTATCTTTTAAGTATGCAGCCTAGGGGCACAGGTGTTTCTGGTTCCCTGTAGAAGCCCCTGGTTTTCTTACAAGGAGGCAGGAAGAACTTGTCATCTGTGTGTCTCTCCCTCTCCTTCATCCTAGAAAGACCTCTAAACATCCCGCACCTCCTACTCTTAGAACCCTCCGCACCTCCTACTCTTACAACCCTGTTTTGCTGTTTCCTTCCCAGCTTCTGCCCTGATCCTAAGTCCCAGAACAGTCCTGCTCCCGGCCAGCCTATTCAGTCCTTATCAGGACCTTTGTTTGCAAGCCTCTTTATTTAGTGTTTCTCTCGTCTGAACTATCACAGTTCTTTCTCATTTTTTCTCTGATGCCTCCCCAGCCCCATTCGCTTTCCCTGCTTTTTTTCCCCCGCTACTCATGTCAGTTATGATCCCAAGACTCTGGACTAATTTTGAAGTTTCCTGATTATTGTTTTTATCACTGTTGCTTTCCTTTTACCCCTCTGGTTTCTAGTCTCCCTCTTTCTTAGCCAGTTTTGTTTTTCTGATTCTCTCCACACATCTCCATGGCTGACTGGTTTCCTTTCTGTATTTTCAGTCAGAAAAAGTCATTCTCACTCTTCTGTTGAAGTCTCTGGAAGGGGTCCTACAATTTGCAGGAATATAAGTTTCATTACCTATTCTGTTGGTCATTTTTGGTATTGGTATTTTTTATTGGTATTTTTGCAGATATAGTTAAATGTACACCACTGACTCCAAATGCAACCCTACTGAAATTTGCATTATTGCCTCAGATTGTGGGGTGGGCGGATCTCTTGAAAGAATAAGATTTAGGAATAAACACAGAAGTTTGCATTCCCTTTTCTTTGTCTTCAGAGTTGGATTAATTTATTTAAACTGATTTTTTTCCAGAAGATTTAGATGTGAGATGGAAAATAATATTAAAATTATTAAAATGTGGTAAAATTTACATTAATAAACAGAAATTAATATTTTGTGCTAAGGAGTGTCAAGTAACCTTGACAATAGACTTTGTTGCTTGTCACAGTAAAGATACATGTGGTTGCTTTCACCCCACTTTTCTTCTTCTGCTATCAAACAGCCATGGTGAGCTGTATCCAGATAGACCTTTGCTGGCTTTAATGAGGCCTTATGAAACACTGCAGCTTTGCTGCTAAGATGTTCTCATGAATAAGCAGCTCATTTTTGTATGACCTTAAGCAGAGGGACTGTCTCTCTCTAAGTATGTGCATCAAAGTGTACAAGGGGCTCCCATCTGTTTGTACCCTTTAAGTATTATTAGACCATAAATTAAACATTGACTGTGGTCATAATAACAACGGGCACAGATTAGCTCAAGACATCAATAGCAGCCAGCTTCTGCTGGGCATTAACTTAATCACTAAGGAAACTACTGTGTGGCATCCCGGAGTGCAAAAGGAGGAATGGCTTTCCTGAAAAGTGATGTACAGTTTTAGGATCTCGTTCAGCTAATATTTTCTGGGGAGTACAGAATGGCTATACATTGCCTGAAAGTAGCAATATTTTTTTCACTTCATTTGAATTTGGGGTCTCTTCGATTAAAGTTGTCCTTACAATGAGAAGATATGCTCTAATATACTTGTAATTACTTTGAATAAAATATCTTCTAGTCTTTCTGCTTTGAAAAGAATAGAAATCTTGACTCTATAGTAGAACGATGCTGTTAATACTTTCTTGATAATACTAATTACACCCAATCACAGATTACTCTTAATTACTTTTTGATAACATGCAAAATAATCTATTGTAACAAGCAATTTATTAATGTATTTTCTAAATGTGGTGATAACAAACTAGAACATGCTTTTATTGAATATACAGTGACATGTATGTTTCATTTCACTTGTAAGTCAGTTGACCTTAATAGAACAATTTGCAATAGTGAATCAGTCCTTTGTAGAATCATGATCTAGTTCATTCAAAGGTGCAGATGCTTTATTTATACTATTTGAAGACAAAAATACTGATTATCCTTTTAATTATTATGGAATAAGAGCTATCTAGTTTTAAAAAGACATTTATTCTCAAATAGTGGTTTATTGTTAAGGTAATCTGTATTACAGTTTTTGATTTATCAAATTATGCTTTCTTACCAGTAAGACTAAAAGATAGACAGATGTTACTGCCTCATGAGATGTCTTCTGCCTTCTTGTCAGTAGCCTATTGAATAGATTGCAAGAATAGTCTTCAGTTACAGTTTCTCTGTATTTTTGTTTTTGATAAAGGCAAAACCAGAACACAGGGTAGTTACTGAAAATTGGAAGAAAACAGCAGAGAAACAACATGTATTATTGAAGTACAAAATGTTCTGTGCAAATAGAAGAAAAGGTTTAAGGTTACTTTTTGTCATTTGGACCATTTAATTTTTTTGTTGGTTTGGATATTTGTTATGAAAAGTACCAGTACCTTGGCATCTGCTCGTTCTACAGCTGTTCCTATCTTTAGTTTTTCTCTTTCACAGGAGAGGTATGAAGCTGAATGCTGTCAAGATGTTGCAGATAATACCTGCCACGGGGCAGATGCAGCTATGGAGGTCATACAGAACCTCATGGAAGATTCCCCACTGCATTATTATCTTTTGCCACATTATGGGAAAACCAGCTAAGTTAACAGGTTGAAACTTGGGTTAGAAATAAAAGATTCCCAGCAGTCTTTTCAAAGAATGACTTCCTTCTTGTAAATAAGCTCACCACCTTTACAGTGGTCTAGAAATCCTAAGGCAAAAGATTTTTTTTTTAAGAAGTAAGTTTGGAAACTCTGAGAACTAAAACTCCATCATTTAGATGTTGGTTTGGGGTTCCATAGGGTTTTTTTGCTGATTTCTACAGAGTGGGTTAGATGTTTTATCCAGCCTGTACTATCCTGATCATAGAATCATAGAATCATAGATTGGAAAAGACCTCTAAGATCATCAAGTCCAATCATTCTCCCAACACCACCATGCCTACTAAGCCATATCCCGAAGTGCCATATCTACAGGTTTTTTGAACACCTTCAGGGATGGGGACTCAACCACTGCCCTGTTCCAATGCCTCACCACTCTTTCAGTAAAGAAATTTTTCCTAATATCTAATCTAAACTTCCCCTGATGCAACTTGAGGCCATTGCCTGTCATCCTATTGCTAGTTAACTGGGTGATAACTCCTGAAATCCAGCAGTATCTATGCAGTTATATATATGTGCTCAAACCCTTCTAGGCATGTATCAGGTCTCTTTTTTTAAATTCAGATACTTAATTAATCTTGATCTTTCTACTTCCATAAAACCAAGAAGGATGGCTGCCATATCAATCACACCACGAATCACACCTAAGAGGATTTTATTATACATAATTAGAGCTGTGGCTTTGTCGACTTCAAGTCGTTAGTAATATCTTCTTGACATAGGGGAACCTAGTTTACTCAAAGGCAATGTACGAAGTGTAGCTGCATTGACTTTCATTCACTGGCTTACCCTTAAGCAATATGATCTATTGTTTGAGATTAAAATCTTTGGCAGAGGGAGCACTGAATACAAAGCAGAATGGTGTGGTGCAGAAACACTGTTTTGCTCCCTTTGTGAGAGTAAACTTGTTTCCCCAACGTAGGATCTATTAGGAAATACGAATTAGTAGTTACTTCGGCAATTCAAACCTGGGCTCCTCAGTGATGCAAGCATCACAGGCATGAAGTTTTGTTCTTCGCACGTGCATAACTACTGGATGATTTTTCAAATAATGAAATAGTAATTGCTGTGAGATGCTCTTTGATCGTCTCTTTCATGAAGTCTTGTAAATAATCGTGTTTTTTTAAAGAAAAGCTCAAGCGACTTTTTAAAACATGATGTCAAAAACAAAGCTTGCTTTTAGAGATAATCCCCAGTGGAATGACTTTCAGTTGAATAATGCTTTGTCTTTTTATTGACAGGTCTTATCTTCTTTATGTCTTTCTGTTTGCTTACATCAACCTTGTTATTTTTTATTTTACAAGAAAGCAAACAGGCTGCAAATCTTTTCTGCAGACAAATCAATACATTTTTATACTTTCTGGTGTTTTGTTTTCAGGGAAGCTAACATGGAGAGGTTGGGCATGAAGCCAGATGTCCTGAAGGTAATTCCTAGAGCTGCATCAAGCTGTGCACATACTAACAACTGCTGTGAACAAATACTTCCAAATGGCAATCTCACTGATGCTTGTCTGTTGAGCTGGGTTCAGGAGAGAGATGGCTCATGATCTGTTGTTGCCCTGTGCCGTTGCTTCGTGCTCTGATCCAAGAATGGAAGAAAATTTGAGGAAGGTGAGGGTAGGGGAAGATACTGGTATTTTTAAAATCTGAGCGTAGATGACATTCAGCAGGGATGAGCAGTTTGAGTGATACAGTGATATGTTGTAATGCAAGTTTGAAAAAGGCAACAGTGATTAATTTTCAATATCTAAATAATTTAACTTCCCATTTCAAAAATTTCTGTATCAGCATGAATCATCTTAGAATTCTGCTGCATTTGTGAGGTGAACAAAGGGCTAATTCTGAAAATACTTATGCATAAATCTCTTCTGTCATACTATGGAATGAGCCAGAGATTTTAGCCAGTAGGAGGAACTGCAGAGGCAGCCAAAGTAGCAATAGCTACGCTGAAAGTACTAGGAATAAAATCGTCCTCAGATTTGCAACATCTGTTCTAAGTCATCTTCTACATACAGAGCTCTGCACAAAGCCATCTTCATAAGGGTACTAGTTTTCCTCTTGCAACATGACCTTACAGAAAAATGGCATTGTGAACATTCCAGTAGCAGCCACGTATAGACTGTGGGCTGTTGCAAGAATCTTCTAGTTTTCATACTTTCATGGATGATTAAAACTAGATCGCCTCTCTTTTGCTCGCTTTTGATAATGTTGTGAGATGAAGTGTTAGAAACTCCACAAAAGTCAAAATGTGTCACAACAGCTCTTTCACCCATATTCTGCCAAGCCACACTACCAAATAGAAACTATAGTCTGTTCTTAGTAGTTGACTTTTTTCCACTCAGTATGTTATTTCCCATATTTTTATTATAGTATATTATCATATTATCACTATATTGTATATATTATATATATTATATGTATAATATAACATAATATACACAACATATTATATCACGTTTTTAATATGGTTTGATTCAGAAATTTTTTAAGCCGTGTAATTCTCTGGATCCTCTTTGAACAATTTTTTTTTCCTTCTCTACTCCAGTGGGATCAGTTGTGTCCTTCACAGGATCCTCAGTAAAACTACTGGGAATTGAGATATTTGAGTAGTTCCTTAAGTACTGTAGGGTGAGTTTTCTCAAATCCTGTGACTTTGAATACCTCTTATTTAAAGAACTTGTTCTTTCCCTATTTTGGCCTTTATACTACTTCTTTATTAAAATTAATTTTGCTATGTATGTAAACGTGATCATCTTCTCAGGTGCTTTTCAAGCTCCATGGTGTGTCAACAAAACCGTTAAGATACAAGATATTTTTAAGGTCAAGGTTGAAAACTTAGAAATCACAGCAACAGTTGATTTTGAAACATGTATTCAGTGCTACTGGGGGAAATTTCTAAGGACTGAGAGAAGTAAGTGTCATTTCTGGCTTGAAGAGGAAGGAGCTGGGGAGCTTCAGCCTTCTCAGTCTTACCTTGATCCTTGGGAAAGTGATGGAGCAAATAATAATGGAAACTGTCCAAACACATGAAGGATAAGATAATGACTGGGAATAGTCAGCAGAGGTTTATGAAGGGGAAGTCATGCCTGATCAACCTGATAGCCTTCCATGACAAAATCACTGGTTCACTGGACAAGCGGAAAACAGGATATTCTTTATCGTGACTTCAAGAAGATTTTGAACACTGTCCTCCAGAATGTCCTCATAGACAGACTGGTGAAGTATAGACTAGGTAAGAGGGCAGAAAGGCAGTCTGAAAACTGTCTGAACTCCTGGGCTCAAAGGATTGTGATCAGCTGTGTGCTACTTACTAGAGGTAGACCCCAGGGGCTGATACTGAGGCCAATACTGTTTGAAATCTTCATTAATGACCTTGATGATGTGTCGGAATACACCCTCAGTAAGTCTGCAGAAGTGATTGATGCATTGGATGACATTCAGAGGGACCTTGAGAGGCTGAGAAAGTGGGCAGAGAGAAATCCCATGAAGTTCAACAAAGTGAAATGCCAAGCACTGCTTCTGTGGAGGAATAACATCCTACACCAGTCCAGACAACTAGGGGTCAACCATCTGGAAAGCAGCTTTTCAGAAAAGGCCCTGATGATCCTGGTGGACCGCAAGGTGAACATGAGCCAGTAAAGTGGCCTTGCAGCAAGGAGGGCAAGCAGCATCCTCGTTTGCATTAGGAGGATTGCCAGCAGGTCAAGGGAGGTGATCCTTCCCCTCTAATCAGGTCTGGTGATACACATCTGAGTGATGTGTTCAGTACTGCCCTCCCCCTGCAGTATAAAAGCATCAAGGACATACTGGATCAAGTCCAGAGAAGGGCCACGAAGGTGATGAAGGGACTGGGTCATCTCACATATAAGGAGAGGCTGAGAGCTAGGTCTATTCAGCCTGGGGAGGAGAAAGCTCAGGGAGATCTTATCAATGTGTATAAACCGCTGATGGGGGGTTTTAAAGAAGATGGAGACAGACCCTTCTCAGTGATGTTCAGTGGAAGGACAAGAGGCGACCAGCATATACCGAAACACAGGAAATTCCACTTAAATGTAAGAAAACACTGTTTTACTGTGAGGGTTGTCAAACACTGAAACTGATTGCCCAGAGAAATTCTGGAGTCTTCATTCTTGGAGATGTTCAGAATTTGACTGGACACAGTCCTGCTCTCCTTGACACTTCTTTGAGCAGGGATGGTGGCCTAGGTGATCCTCAGGGGTGCCTCCCAACATCATCTGTTCTGTGATTCTATATTCAGCTAGGATTGCTTCCTAAACACAGATCATTCATTTCCAGCTCAATGCCCTTTAGTTATTACTTTCAAAGAAACAAAGGTGATGAGAGAGGAACCTGATGAGGTTCAACAAGGGCAAGTGCAAGGTCCTGCACCTAGGGAGGACCAACCCCATGCATCAGTACAGGCTTGGGGTGGACCTGTTGGAGAGCAGCTCTGCGGAGAGGGACCTGGGTGTCCTGGTGGACGACAGGTTGACATGAAGATAAAGTAGTTATGTCAGACCAGGATCAAAGGGAACTGTGGAACAGCAAGGCATTAGTACTCAAGAATATCATGATGTATAAATAGGTCAGAGAAAGAGATAGCACAATTTCAGAATTTGTGCCAGCAATTGGATTCAATTATTTACTTGCTTCAGAGAAGTCTGGTGCTAGGGAAAGAGCTATCTGGGGTCACTGCTGATCCCTGTGTCGTGGGAGATGCTGTGGTGCGGTTGTTTGCAGCCCCGGACTGGCACTGGAAGAGTTCTCAAGAGACTTGCTAGGTATTGCCACAAGCCTGTCTTGCATGAGTGGGTATCAGAGACTGAAATGTCTCCTTATTTGCATAAGCAACTACTGTTTGTGTTGCTGCTAGCACTACATAGAAATCCATATGCATGTTTAAATGACTGTGGAGCACATCTTTCACCTGAACGATGCATTCACTTGTCTCCTGAACTAAAAGAGTCCTGGAATTCGGTCCTGCTGGGTCCTGCACTTCAGTCACAACAACCCCATGCAACGCTGCAGGCGTGGGGAGGAGTGGCTGGAAAGCTGCCCACCAGAAAAGGACCTTGGGGTGTTGGTCGACAGCTGGCTGAACATGAGCCAGCAGTGTGCCCAGGTGGCCAAGAAGGCCAACAGCATTCTGGCTTGGATCAGGAACAGTGTGGCCAGCAGGAGTGGGGAGGTGATCATGCTCCTGTACTCGGCACTGGTGAGGTCACACCTGGAGTACTGTGTTCAGGTTTGGGCCCCTCATGACAAGAAAGACATTGAGGTGCTGGAGTGTGTCCAGAGAAGAACAACGAGACTGGTGATGTGTCTAGAGAACAACTCTTAAAAAGAGTGACTGAGGGAACTGGGGCTGTTTAGTCTTGAAAAGAGGAGGCTGAGGGCGGACCTTCCTGCTCCCTAGAACTATCTGAAAGGAGGTTGTAGTGAGGTGGGTGTTGGTCTCTTCTCCCAGGTAACTAGTCATAGGACGAGAGACAATGGCCTCAAGTTGCATCAGGGGAGGTTTAGATTAGATATTAGGAAAAATTTCTTTACTGAAAGAGTGGTCAGGCATTGGAACAGGCTGCCCAGGGAG
>Ga0065711_1047757_pt1 | contig 12154 bp, 7 predicted proteins | sample Hoacrofraction12_FD_59098 | JGI IMG/M metagenome (GOLD analysis project Ga0065711, IMG submission 59098) | Hoatzin crop microbial communities from Cojedes, Venezuela - Epithelial fraction 12 v2 (version 2) | ecosystem: Host-associated > Birds > Digestive system > Esophagus > Crop | place... | reverse complement strand
TTTAAAAAAAAAAAAAAAAAAAAAAAAAAACCCACACCACCAAACTTTATTAGTTTACTGTTGGTTTCCACTCAGTGTTAGGTGCACCATGTAACATACAGCATTTGGCCACTGGTATTCAACAGGTCTTACACACTCAAATATGCATCAGTTAAAAGAAGATTTTTTTAATTTTTTTTTACATTTTGTCAAAAAAGGGCATGATAACTAAATCAACATGTCACAGAAGTTTATGAGGGAACTACCAGAGACCACTTGGTTTTTTTGATTTGACTATTTTCCTTGCTTACTACATGTTCCATACTCTACAAACAGAAATCATCACTTCTTTATAAAAATCTACAATTGATTTTCAATTCATTTGAATGAGAAATCAAAATTTTAAAATCATGGTGTTTGAGATAGCAATAAAACAAAATAAGGCTTTGCAATCTTTTCTTAGTTATGTCTCATGGAAAAATGTGACAACAGACGTCACTTTTGTTAAGTCAGTATTTTTCTGAAAGAAAGCCATTTCACTGAAAATAAAATTAGATACTCAGCTTACTCATTTGTACAGCAACTGATGTAAATGAGTCGTGATTTCAGCTGGTGTTTCTGGGTACCACTAAAATACATGCAGTTTTGGGAGAGGGAAGTTAGGGGGCTTCGGTGCTCGTTTGTTTACTTATTTGTTTGTTCTTGGACAAGAAGTTAAAAAATGAGATATATTTATTTTATTAAGGTAATAACATATTTGAGTCATAGCTCTTAACAATGGGAGAAAAAATACATGCCAAAGGCATACACCCAGGTCCCATGCATCTCAAACTAGAACAGTAAGAGCTCTATCTTTGCCTCAGGGAACCTGTAGATGATATTGTTACGAGGTTTTATTCCCAGATTTTCAGTGACAATATGAGCTGCCACACTTGCATGCCCGACCAAACTAAGCTGAGTTTGCAAGATACAAGAGGATAAGGGCATGAATGCATTCTCTGCAAAAGGCAGCCAGATATCCAGCGCTTGATGGTAAACAGAATGAGGAGGAAGCTGCTGGAAGCAAGGAAAGTAATTGAAAAAAAATACATCCCCAGCGTCAAGTAATAGCAATGGATAATAATACATTGTTTAAACAAAACGTAAAAACCCCATACTAAGCTGCTTTAAATGTTCTTTCAGCATCAGACATCTGTGCTTATTTTGGGGAGCTGACTAAACTAGTAAGAATTATCGTGTACTTGAAAACTCATTTAGCACCTGTTTAACAGTGATTGTTGCCTTAAAAATAGCTTACAGGAAAGAAAAGGAGACTCACCTTGTATAAAGCAGGAATGAACTGATGCATTTTCAGCCGATGCAATACAAAGATATCGTACACTGCTGAAATGGCCAGAACAGTCACTCCTTGCTCCTTCCACAGCATGCTGCATCCTGCGCACAGCCCCGCTCCCAAGATCCAGCCCCAAGTACTTGGTGAGGAACCTCTGGTAGAGCAGTGCTTCATGTAACACATCAGGGAAAGCAGAAAGAAGAGGCAGGCTCCGATGTCTGCCCTCCCGACGATCCCCGCGACGGCTTCCGTGTGGATTGGATGAGACGCAAACAGCAGGCCTGCTATCAAGGTCCAGTACCCATCCCCAAACAGGATCCTGGAGAAGTTTGTGAAAAGGCCTGTGACTGCAGCATGTAACAGGACGTTTACAAGGTGGTAGCCCCACGGGTCCATCCCTCCGACAGCATGATTTATGCGGAAGGAGAGCGTGCAGAGAGGTCTGTATGACTTGTGGCTCCCGCTGTGAGTGAGCAGCGTCCCCCAAAAGTCGTTGTAGAAGATATGAGTCCATGGCGTTTCAGGCAGAAGGTCCTGGTTTGTCTTGATAGCTCGACTACAAAAGACAAATAAAAACTTTGCTTCAACAGAAAGATACAGGTACAAACGGAAGGCTGTGAAAATGCAATCGCATTGCTACAACAAGAAAGAATGACTTCCCTTTGGTGCTGCTCTAATTCAAGTTCTGAATTTCTACAGGAGGTGTTAGAAAACTACGTATCTATTGACTTCTTGCTAAAGCAAAATTTCCATATAAATTGGCTTTTAAAACATTAGAAACAGATGTTATGTTGCTTCCATTAAATTAAAACACCCTTCAGTGACAATCTTCTGAGTCTAACCCAGGAGTAATCAGTTAAGATTTGATGAGTTATAATTAAAATGTAAAAGAAATATTAAGAACTGTCAAACATTATTGTTGAAACAATGGATCCTCCAGTAATTCAGAACTAAAACCCCAACTGGCCTTTTATACTGAAATTTTAATTTAGATGTTAGAATGAGTCTCACTGACGTGGATGAACAATAAATACAGAAGTCGGTAGGAGCATGCAAATCTCTGGAGCTGTATGGGGCACTCCCACAACTGTCTAGCACTTATTTTGACTGACAACATTTTCTGCTAACAACTCAGGGCAGACAGATAGCAGAATATTTTACAGATGAAAATACACCTTCTATTTAAATTTCCTATATTTACAATTGAGGAAAAAACATTTTTAGGTTGTACTAGCTTATGAATTCAAGTCTGTGTCAGTTTGATTGGGAAAAAAAAAAAAAAAAGCTGCAGCTTTCAGCATTTATGGTTCCAACCACCCTGGCAAGAACTGGTGCCAGCCATCAGCAGCCTCCATGTCTAATTCGGTACTGTAAAAATCTGTCCCCTACAATGTTTGTACAAATCCAATCATTTGCATTTTAAATTTATGCTGTGGGAGAAGGTGTGAGGCCTGCTTAGTGCATCAAGATGACTAGAATTTAATGAATTACTTGCCTTCATAACCAAAGTTGTATTTAAGCAACTCTTTAAAGATGCATTTTTGTCACTACTGAGCTTAACTCGTTTAGCATTTATTTTACCATTGTAATTAAGAATCCAGCCAGCTCAAGACTATTCTATTAAAAACATTAAAAAAGAGAGATGATTTATATCTAATTGTTTACTCATTACCTCTTTCTGCCTTTCTAATAAATATCTTCCCATAATTAACAATTTTTCAATTCAGATGAGGAAGCAGAAAAAAACATGATGTGAAACCCAAGCCCACATTTGAAACGCACTAGTCTAATTCATCTTCCAAGACTCCCCTCACATTCTCACTCACAATAAAACAAGTCCCTTGGAACCTGTATCCAAATCCCATTTTTTTACAGTATTAGCTTCAGGAATGTTGTCTTGTTCTGTGAAGAAAAATGCTCAAACGCTGATATACTATGCCACAGAATCTACACGCAAATACTCTAAATACCACGCAGCTCAGCATTTCCATTGTCCAGAGCACATTGCTGCAATGCTTTCAGACATGCTTCCTCTCGGCATGTCCTTTTGTCTCTGCGCAATGGAGGTTATGAAGAGGTCAGCTTAAATCCTTTAAAGATCTGATGATGCTTTCTAGAATACTTGAAAATTCTAATTTTGACTTCTGCTTATGCAGTGGATCATGTTGCTTGTATTTGTTTTCCCAGCCCCACACACATTTTTCTCATTTTAGTCCAGTCACAAAAGAACATTGGAAGAAAACAAGATCTTTGTTTTCACACTATTTATCTTGTTCTTCGGTGTACTCCCTTCCTGAAATCTAATTCCTCTGTTTGTGATTTCAGTTTGTAGTATCACTCTCAGACTCACCATAAGAAAACTAGGAATTCAGCAAGAATAAAGCAGGTGTTAGGCTAGAAAGAGTCCCTTCTCTGAGAAAAACACATGTTAGACTACAGACTCCCAAACAGTGAGTGCAGCTTCAAATGGCTATCAGATGTCAGGATTTAGACGAGAAACCTTGAATTGCAGAAGTATTTTTTACTTGGGGAAATACTAAGGAAATAAGCAGCAGAAATACTGCCAGCGCAACTGCCCTCCCCTAAGGCAGAGCATTCTGCTACCAAGAGCCTAGACGGTGCATAGGTCATTCCCAGGAAACTGTACCTTTTACTATCTCTTCTGCAAATGTGGCCATTTCCAAGACTTGAAGCCATGTAACCTCTTCAGCAAAAAAAACTCGCAAAGAATGATGGAACTGCAGCTCTCAGTACACATGTATAAAACAAATCCACAGTACACTTCTATGCTTGTTAAGAGACCAGCTCCCTTCCTCTAAGCAAACAGCTATCACACACCTCATTTTCACGCAGTACACACTCATATTGGACTATCCCCACCAAAAGTAAAATGCTTTTCTCCAAATCATAAAGAAACCTATTGTGCATTCTGAAGGCATTAATTAATTCAAATTTTATTCACAGACTTAGCAACACACTTCATGCAACCCTGAATCTTTTCAGTCCTGTTCATACTAAAAACTTAATAAAAAAAGAAACACAAACCACACACAACCACAAAAAAAATCAAAAGGAAGCCTTGAGAATACAGTATTGATCACCCTGTATTTGGGTATAGATTTCAGCAGGCAATTCCGAAATACTCCTAGTTTCTTGTGCATGTAAAGGAAACAGATTCTAGCACCTGCCAGTCATCATTAAAAAATACAGAAGCTGCCAGTTCCAGCTTACTCAGTGGTTCAGTCAGGCCAAATGTTGTATTCTCTACGAGTCAAAATCTGAAATAAAGTTAAAAGTTCTTTCCCTATGGTTATTTGTTGCTAAATGTTTGAAAGTAAAAGAAAAGTCTAGCTAATGCTTTGGGATATTAGAAATGTCTAATACAAGAGCAGAGCTAGACGTCCTACAGCAAAGCAGCAAGTCTCACACAGGTTGCTTCTTAGCATTCAACTACTACTCTGTTTCACATTATAAAATGTAATAAAAACTACTTTGCCAATACTATACTTGACTGCGCAGCAGGATGCAGGCATACGAGCATCTGTGACACCAGAGCCAGGTAGCTCTGTGTCATTTTGCCCTTGAAAGCAGAAGTAAAGCAGGTCTCAGTAACACTAAGGACAACACCCTGGACACCATTACTGTGGGCAAGACAGAAAACGGCCAGTGGGCTGCGTCCAGCCTGCGCGTAACCAGCCAGGCTGTGCCCATCTGCATCCCCAGCCTAGCTGCGTAACCGCACTGACAAGAAAAAACATGGAATTAAATGTTTATCTTGGTGAAGGGGAGAGAAATGCAAGCTTTGTATCTAACAAAATAGAATAAAACTAAATGGCATAAATTGCTCCTGTCAGGACCCTGAGTACACTAATAAGCCTCAACAGCCCTGACCCCTCCCCGGGGCTCTTCTCACCCTGTCCCTGGCCCAGGACCCCATCTCAGCCCCCCGGGGCCATCAGCCCCTGCCCCAGCAGGGCCGCTCTCCAGCCCCCCACAGCCCTGCACTGCCTGGCCATGGGCCCCGCCGAGCCGGGCCCACCCGTGGGCCCCCGTCCCAGGGAGGTGCCCGACATCCGGGGCCCCTCAGCTGCCCTGCTCCCGGCTGGGGCAAGGCCTTGTTTTTCTTTATTTGCTACATTTACAAGCTGTTAACTCTGCTGCAGTATTGATGCTTAGTCGCCAATTTCAAAGGCAATTTCGAAAGCAGTCCCTCTTCACGGCCTGGCAGGTAGCACTGACGCGTCTTTTGTAAAGCCTCCCGCGCTGGCAGCAACCCGGGCTCTCCGCAGATAGAAAATAATATTAATTGCTGGCTCTGGGAAAGACTCCGGGATAAAGGAAACTACAAAACACCGTATTAGCCTTGTCTTCTCCTTCACTCACAGTTTACCTTCAGGTTACATCCCGCAGATTAGTCCAATCTTGCTAATGGGCATAACAAGAGAAACTCGCCAACTGCACTCATCACTCTTCAACAGAGCCGTAAACTCTGCTCTCGCTAAAAGGCAGCGGGTCACCAGGGAAAGTCATTTTTCAAAGCTCCAACACAACTGGCATTTTTTACTTTCATGCAGCATCAGATAAGGTTTGCAGACTCAGTCAGGGAACTTGCTTTCTTCAATTTTTAATGCCTGCCCATTTCACGCATCCTGGGAGAGCGGGACATCTTATTCAGCGTACAACAAATGTGTGGGTTTAGAGGGGGGGTTGGAATCAGTCAGCTATCAAGTCTTCAAAAATGGAAGTATGAAGAAAGACAAAAGCTGTAAAGGTAAAATCATAATTTCTCATCCACTCAGAAGAATCCTTCTGCCTCCTGCCATAAACCACCTATTTGCCTAGGTCAGTACACACCTTGAGTGAAATTCAGTAAGATTTTTTTTCATCAAACTCAAAAATGCCAAAGATCCAACAGTTCATTCATGCACATATACATGCATACACACAAAAAAAAATCCCAGATGTTTTTAAAATTAACAGCTATATATGTCCTAAACTTCTGCGCTAGTGCTAAACTGATCCAGGTGTTAACACTAGGATAAAAAAACAGATGCAACATTCTAAAGTGATTTAACGTGCTAAGCCATATGTCCAGTTTCAATATTGCTAATGGTCCCCATATGCTGAAAATGAACATCAGCATTTGAAGTAAAGAACATATTTTAAAGAAAAAGGAGAACTCCCAAATGTGCACACAGGAAGCCATTGACCAGCCCTCTCTCACATAAAATAGATACGCAATGATGGACTGGCAAGTCTCTGCTTGGAGGCTCTTCGTTGTTCTTCCTCGAGATCATTTTAGAATATTTTTCATTTACTCCTTTTTCATAAATAGCAATGGCAAAGCACCCTGGAGTATTTTTACAGTGGATTTAAATGAGTCATGCTAAGGATGCTTTCAAGATTATATGTTACTTGTATAAACAACAAGCCTGAAAACACAGTCAGAGCCTGCTTTTTGGCGTACACACAGTTTCACATTCCCAGAACACACAGCAGCTGAGTCTACTTCTCCAAACTACTCTGTTAGGCAGGTGCATGATCAGAAAGTTGGCAAGTAGTTTGTCATACTTCGGACAATTCTTGTACTTGCCTGCAGACTACAATATACATGTAGTCTCTATTGATAGTATCCTATTTTGTACATAGAGATGTCTTAAGAAAGTAGTAAGCATAAGTACATGAAAACTCATTCATTTAAATGTTTAATCATAGACTCAAGGGAATTATTTACCCTTCTCATAGACTTCTGGTAACAATTACATCCTACATGTTCTGTATTAAAGTTCATTCCTTCTCAACAGTTGTGAAAGCAGAATTTACCTACAAATCCAGCAGGCATTGAAGTTTTATCCATGCCACTTCTCAAAAAAAGATCTCTATATTGTATTTCAACTAGGGACATCTGCAAGAGACCAAATTCCGTGCATCCTCTGCATTTCAAGTTGTGGCTTTCAGTCTCTCTTTAAAACAAATTTTCTCAGGTGAATCTCTAAGGAACAGCTAACAACTCAGCTGTTTTCAGATGGGAAGCACTGGGTAACAACTAGTTAAGCAATATATAGGATCCCGAGTTGCTGACCAGGCTCTGAAAAATAGCACTATCCATACCAAACAGACTGAAGGAAAGCACTTAGGTTCAAATCATAGTTTAAGCTAATTAAAGGAGAACCTCACATCACAAAAGGGAAATAAAGTTCTAGTAAACTAGTGTCTAGTTAATTTCTGTCAATAGTATGGTCCTTTTCTAACCGTATAGAAATACCTGAATGCATGAAACTCAGAGCTCAAACACTGACTCACAGCCTCTTTAAGGTTGGAAAAGACCTCTAAGATCATCACGTCCAACCGTCAACCCATCATCACCACTCCTACTAAACCATGTCCTGAAGACAATATATATTTTTAATATTATATTCTTATCTCATGTAACTGCTAGTGAAAGCTATCAATTGAATACGTAGTTAGTACAGGGCCTCAGGAGAATATATTAACATATTATTATATCATTTATAGATTTCAGAATAATACTGTCCTATAACAGTAGTTTCCTAGTTAAACTTCAGTTTAGTACCAACAGACAGGAACCACAAGTAAGATGACTGTAAGTAGCATTTTACTCAAAACTTCCTTGGGTGAGACCTTCCTGAATTAGATAGAAGCAGAAGGGAAAGATGCATGAGTGAGACAATTATAACTATACCCTCACATGATTGTGACTGCTGCCAGAAATGAAGACAGAGAAATCAACACAAAAACCCTCCAGAAAACAAACAACAAAATCACAGAGAAAGGTTATGGTCTTGCACCACAGTGTAAAGACATACATATTTTCTAAGATTTTCTGAGCTGCACAATATTGTTTAAAGGAAATTATCTCTTAAAATAAGAAACATAAATTTGCAGAATGCAGTAGAAAAAAAAAAATCTAAGCAAGGTAACGTGGTCCTTATTTATTTCCATGAACATTTCCATCTGCTGTGGTTTGACTTCTTCCACCAGCAGGCTACAATTTAGCAACCCGTCAGCTGCAGACTTCTAGACGTTATACCTTTGCGACTGAAGATGCATGGTGTTACTCGGAAGGAGGCGGCTGTGGTGGTAGTTCCATATAACACTGAATGCTGCTGGGCACTGCCTTAACTATACCGAAGCACGCTGCGTGTATTGATTTTCTTATTGACTAAAAGAGCTTTGAAAACTTTAAGTAACTAAAGGTTCAAAACATTTTGGTTACAAGAAGGTTAAGATGGCCTGAAAAAACTTTTCTACCCAGAACATAAATATTTCACAAGCTAACTATACAGGCTTTGAACTGTATCTTTCTCATAATATAAGCCTTTTCATTTCTAAGTGTGTCCTCATATGCCGAAGGAATCTGGCCTTAATATTAACCCTAAGTGGACCTCACTCCCTCTCATTTTAAGATTTAGCCTGACATAACAAATACTAAAGATAGACTATGTGAAATTTGAAACCCTAATTAATACCAACTGCCTGGCATAGTACTACTCGATTATTCATGCACAGGTAAAAAAAGCACACTAGAAGGAAGTAATTAATATTTTCTGATGCTAAACAACAGGATACCATCAGTTTCCTCTCAGAAGGGAGCAGATAAAAACACAAGGAGAAAAAGGGCTCTTGTCTTTGTGTATGCTCCCAGAGTTTCTTCACCACAGCATGTACAGTAGGTCTATGAAAAAACATTTATTGAAAAAATACTTGAATTCCTAAGCCAGAAAATGCTTTCTGCGGTTCTCACAGCTGTTTTGTAAGCTAGCTTCTCTCCCAACTACACTGTACAACATGAAATTGCTAATTCTGTTCCTCTAAGGCTTCAAGATACTCCATATTTACCTAATAACATATTCTTTACACAAAGTTATTCTTTAAAATACTCCTCAGTGTCAAACCACTGCCTGACAATAACTCACAATTTGTTTATTTTACATATATACGTAATACCAACTTCTGAAGCACGGCCAGAATTCATAGTTGGAACGTTTGCTGCCCTTTTCAAATCTATTTTAGATGATAAAAGCGGGCCCAGCAGGCCTTATTAGATTTACTGTTTTGCAGTAGAATATGGCACTATACTACTTCTCTTCCCCACTTTCCTGTGAAAAAATAAAACATAAATAATTTTTGCCATTTCACCACGCAGCAACTCACAACAGTACACGGACAGATAATTTAGGGCTTGAGAATTACAGTAGTTAGAGTAGACATGTTGAGTTTCTTAACCATATTAATAGTGTGCATATTAAACTACTTTTTTTGACAAGTCACCTTCTGAATATACATAAAGCCTTTCCAAGACACACACATTTTAAGCCATTATCTGAAAATGGAGGTACACATAACGTACCACTACAGAATAGTTTATCAGTCACACATCAGTCCCAGGACTATCCACTCCTCTGTTCTTTTCACTACATGGCAGACTATACTGAGAAGAAAAGCTCTGTGATTTAATTTTTGAAAAATTACCTTTTTTTGTCCATTCCATTTATTTTTCGACACAGCGGTTTCAGAAAGTTCAAGGAGATTGCACACAATTATTCCAAAACACACGCCTCTTGTGCATGCTAAATTTAAAGCCCGAAAGAATTTTTAGGCAGCACTGTGACTTTTATTTTCAGTAAGGCATTGAATAGAATACCCAGGAACACGTACACATACAAAAATAGAAATAATGAGTAGAGGAGAAACTTCTGAACCACAACATAACATACAGACACGCTCCTTTTTATATTTGAGGGTGGGGAGGGTGGTGGAAATAAAAGAAAAGCATCAAGTTATTTTGTGTAAGTTCCTTTCTTCAAGCCTTTTATTTAAGCACCAAAAACCCTTTCATTAACCAAGGTCTGGTCTAAACTTAAAGTTTTACTGGTTTAACTGAAAGGTCTTATTCAAAATCTATTTAGTGAAAATAATTTGGTATATGCATATCCACAGAGGTCAAGTTAACCTTTATACTGACTTTAGAACTCCTATTGAAGAAATGTCCTTATTGGGAGAGAGGGAAAAAAAATCCCCAAACGATCCCAGACTCAGCTATCATTGGTCATGTTCATGTTTTTCCACTGTAAGAATCAAGTGATTCAGAAAGCAGTCAGACCCACACTGGCTTTCATTATCCACAACACTGCCAAGCACAGACCCTGCGATACTACAGACTATCAGCTGTGGAATCTGTGCCCATCCAAAATTCTCCTGTCTCCAAAAAGTCTCCTCTTCCCTCCCTTCAGCCTCACCATAAGATGTATAAATCTGACACACACCAATAGCACACTGCTTATCGCTTTTCCTACCCAAAGGACATCTTGCTAGCAGATTTGTGGGGTGGGTTTGTTTTTTTTTTAAATAACATTGCATAGAATAAGCATTTTCCATTTAGGTTAATTATAAAATGGTATCTTACAAATATTTATGCCGAGGCCTTAAAAGACTATTTTGTGTGACAAGAAACCAGAACTCTTGGGTATCTTTTTCTTGCAGTATTGCCCATTGTAGTATAACTGCCCTCAAAAGTTGCCCAATTATGTACATGAAAGATTGCCCACAACTTACCACACTACAAAAGGTACCATTTTCAGACACCAACTTCCAAATAACAGGGTAAGTGAAAACACAATGCTTAAAATTTTTATTTCCTGAAATCAGTCTGGTCTAAGGAAACAAACAGATGCCACTGGTCTTCGAAATTATTACTACCCTCCTAGCCCAGTTTACCAGCTTCTCTGATATGCAGTCACAGGTGATTGTGGTCCTAGCCCTATTTATAGCCAGATACCAAATAATATTAGGAGTGAAAGGGAATCCTTCTTGAGAATTAAAAGAACCCTAATTTATTGTGCTCCAAAGTCCAGTCATTAACCAAAGATGATGTACTGCCATTTCAGTGAAACAGTCTGAGTAAACACACAAAACAAAGCAAGCTCAGCTTGATGCAAAAAGCAGTAAGAAATGGTAGCACACACTTGAGATAAAACCCAAGGCTTATGTTTCTCTGTGATGATAGTTTACTCGCTAGTGAATCAACCAAAATATTTAAAGTACCTTCTCAGAGGATTCCAAATTAAAACACAGTGCAGCACTTCTTCTCAGATTTCTATTAAGCAAAATTCCTACAGAATATATAGAAGGGCTAAAATCTGCCTAGAAACTGTTTATGATGGACAGAGTTAGATTTTCTCCTCAGGCCTTGCCATAGACATGTCAGACAAATTCCTGGAAGCAATTTTTTTTTTATTTTTTTATTTTTTTTTTTTACACACACATGTATTTTGTGGCAGAAAAAAAAAAAAAGTGGAACTCACTGCAGACTTATGTCAAAATCAATTTTTATGAAAACTAAATTCTACCAAAAAGTAAAACAATCCAGATAATTAAAAATAATATTTGGTCCCAGAAAGATGTGTAATGACTTCTGGTGAATAAAGTGACTGTTCAGCATAGTCCTGGATGAATGAACTACACTCTTTCCGGCTCTCCAGCTTCTTTACAGGAGCACAGTGGGATGCCCTTCATAAACTTACTTTAGTAGAGCAGACTGGCACCCACCCATTTGGAAGGTGTTGATCCTACTGAAAAAGGCTGAAATGAGTTTTACCGATTTGTTTTATCTCTGTGTCTCAATAGCTTATCCAGATGCAGGGACCCACTAGAGTAAACCAAGTTTTGCAGCATGCCATAGCAATTGAGAAACACCAGAAACCGAAACCATATCAGTGCTTAAAAAAACCTTTATTTTCTCTTAATTCTTTGGTTAAGAGCACCCAGGTAGTAGGCAACAGTTTGGGAGTGACATAGAAAGGACTGATCACAGCTATTTTG